>Ga0058702_10000217_pt1 | contig 29430 bp, 27 predicted proteins | sample AgamicOrSfe_FD_83781 | JGI IMG/M metagenome (GOLD analysis project Ga0058702, IMG submission 83781) | Agave microbial communities from Guanajuato, Mexico - Or.Sf.e | ecosystem: Host-associated > Plants > Phyllosphere > Phylloplane/Leaf | place: Guanajuato, Mexico | collected 2012-05-30 | reverse complement strand
CAGTATACTCATCCCCATCCCTCCCGATCCCATCCTCCGCCTCTCTCCTCAGTGCTTCATCCCTCGCCGCCTGCGCCTGCTTCCTCACCTCATCCGCCGCTTTAGCCAACGCAGCGATACCCAATGCTTTTGCCGAGTTTGCTGCAGAAGCAGCTTTGCGGGCGTCGGTATCCTGGCGCTGGAGGTCGCGCGTTGCGTCGTTGGAGGAGGAGGAGGATTTGTCGAGGTAGGTGTCGATATCGGGCGAAGAGTCCGCAGCTGTGGGGCCGGGGTAGGTGACGGGTTGGAGATCGTGCGATAATTTGGGTTTGACGTTGACGTTGACGTTGGCGTTGGCGTTGGCGTTGGCGTTGGCGTTGACGGCGCCTTTGGCTGTGCTTTCGACAGATGCTGCTTCTGCTGCCGGCGGCGCAGGTGTCGATGGGGCTGCCAGTGACGCGGTAGAAGAGGACGACGACGTCTCGTCCCCTCCTTTCTTCCCAAAATCCCTGACCCCTTGCACTCCCGCCGGCGGTCCCTGATTGATCTTCTCCGCCTGTCCCGCCCGCCCCCTCATACACCTCCTCCCGTACAGATTACAATAGCACGTCTTGATATCCGGACAACTGACGTCCGTCTGCCCAAACAGAATATGCCAGCTGTACTCCATAATCCTTCCACTGACATAATCGCTCAGATCTGTTTCCACCAGCCAGTCCCGGATGCGGACGTAGTCGGATAGAGGACGCGCGCGCACCTGCGTTTTGGAGACGGCAAATTGCGCGCAGCAGGGCGCGGCGATGATGGCGGGGATGTCTGTCGCGCGCTCGGGGAAGAGGAAGGGCCAGGCGGCTGCCATGTGGGCTTCAGGTTCTTTGTTTGGGTTCGGAGACAGCGGGCGCACTTCTGCGGGACAGCCTGGGTCCCCGTTGCAGCGGAGGTTGGTATAGCCTAGAGTCTGGATGTGGTCTAGTTTTAATGCTTTCAGCGCGGTGACCTGGGAGTGGCCCGGGGCGTCGGTGTGCCAGGCGCTGGGGAAGCCGTCGCGGTGGGCGTGGACGAAGACTATCGTTGAGGGAAGGTAGGGGGAGTCGTAGTTGTTGATTAGGTAGGTGAGGTAGGGGAGGGCTTCGCGGGCTTTGTTGAGGTTTTGGTGGGTCAGGAAGTGTCCGTCGGGGAGGTTGTATTCGTATGTGGAGAGTGTGGCGGGGGTGGTGTGGTTGAGGGCATCGACGTGGTAGATTGCTCGTTGCCAACTGCGGGAAGTGTTAGTGTGTGATGTACTTCAACTTGCAGATGTTCGTGGGAGATAAAACACACTCGGGAAGCTCTTTTTCCACCCAGTCCGTATAATCGCTCTCCATCTTCCCCATGACCACAATCTTATCGCCTTGTCCCTTTCCTGGCGGCGGCCATTTATCGTGTATGAGGTCCATCTCTTCTATCGTAACGACCCCGTTCCCTTGCTGCCCACTCTTCTCCCCTGGCGCTGCATTTCCGAGAATGCGTTCCTGCTCTTTCTGTATCGCTGCTTTGACAACCTTGCTGCTATCGTCCGTGCCACTTCTACTCCAGCTTAGTAACGTGGAAGGTAAGTACCCTCGTGATTGTAGGAAAAGCCGTGATGAGGCCTCGTAGTGTGGTATGAAGCCATGCGAAACCAGCGCACCGACCAGGAAGATAGCGGTGACGGCGAGGACGAGAAGTCGGAGTGGTGTTTTCATCGTGGTGTTGGATCTGTCCTATCTGAAGGTGATTGCTGGCGGTATATATGTGCACTTTGCCGGTCCTTTCGAAAAGTAGACGGCGTCTCAATCACTGGATGAGCAGTGAGACTTCGAGCGATCAAGCACGCGAGCTCTTCTGCGCAACAGCCGCACCAGCAGGGACCACGTCAGCGCCGCCCACCGGCAGCAGACAGCTAGTCCGCGACGAGAGCGGACACGCTCTGGGCCGCGTACTTCTCGCAGCTTCAAAGCAGGACACTCGACGTCTCCGAGTCGCAAACTTGTTTCAGGTCAACCCTTTGAATGCAGTCCAATGTATGCCAAGACGACCAAGCTTTGCCAAGACACGTGTCGATTCCTGGGCAGAAAACCCAGGCGAATGATTGTCGGCTAGCGTCGGGAGTGCCGAACCGTCCTCAGGGTCCTGTGAGGGTCGTGGTTGTAGATGGCAGAGTCAGGTATGTCCAAGTAAGCTTGAAGCACACACGAGGCGATGGAAGTTGTTGGCAGAATGTGTTTTGTCGGCAGACATGGAGAGTCGGATAGCTTAGCTGATGATGGGAAATGGGAAATGGGGGAAATGGGTGGACATGAGATAGGGCGGATCTCGCCGTGCACGTCCCGTCTTTTCTTCCGAGGCCGCGAGTGCTTCGGCGGCTTTTGGGGGAGCGCGAGAGCGAGGGCATAATCCCTCACTGTCGGCAACGTCATTCCGGATTTCGTACATGCTTACGCATGCTCTACATTCGTTCCTTCAGACCTGGCTAATCTGTATAAGAAGGAAACAGGGACGAAGGGACGGAGGGATGGAGGGATGCGAGTTGAAGAATGACGTCTGACCGTCACTATACGAGATATGCTGACATCGAGGAGCCGATCAAAGAAGAGACGGCAGTCATCCGGGGCAATACCCACTTACGCTGATGCTGTCGTCTCTTGTCCATCTCAAGCACCCTGATACCAGATGAATATACAGAGGCTCGATGTGCACATCTGAACTCGAGTGTCATTCAAGTTCTTCCGCATCTTGTCTATCTATGTCTAATCTACCTCACCGATAGTGATGATGAGCTACTTTAAATCCTTACATGCTGTCGTTGCATCTACCCTCGCGTCCCACCGAATACTCTTCTGGTACTACATTGCCTGGACTCTCCTCAATCACCTCCACTAACCTCGCCTGCTCAGTCAATCCCTCATCATTCAAAACATAGTCCCCTTGTTCTGCTTCTTGTCAACACGATAGTTCTTCCACACCGCGATCGCAGGAATGCCCAACACCAGAACACACGTCGCGGCAATGGCGCCACCACGTTGCGACTGGCCCCAAGCATAGTCAATGGCATCCCTCGTAGGGGTACCCACAGCATACGTGGTCTGCGTGAGATAACCACCAAGGAAAATGGTGTCAGCCTGAGCCAGAGTATCCGCCGGCAGACGCGAGCGCAGGGCAGCAGGGAAGACATTCGCATTGATTGCAGCCGCGACGGCATATCCAATCGAGCCACCAACGCTGGTGGACAAGCCGATGAGCGAGAGCATCATGGGGACGCCGTCGTGATCGGCAGACGCCATGACGGCCATGTCTTCACCGATAACAAGCATGCCACCAGCAAACGCGATACAGATCTGCGCGCCGATAACACCTCCGATACCCTGATCCGCGCCGCGGTAGTGGATGAGTAGGCCTGCGCCGATGAACATGAGGGGAAGACCGAAGAACAAACATGCGTACTTGAACTGCTTCGTCAAGCGCACGTAGAGGCCAAAGACGACAGAGAAGAAGCAGGAGCCGACGTTGTAGATCTGTGTCATGTATCCTGTCTTGGCGACGTTGAGGTCAAAGACGACGTAGACGAAGTAGTAGTAGTAGAGGTCCCAGCAGTAGAAGGAAAAGTAGAGGACAGCGGCAAGTGAGCAGGCGCCGAGGACGGTGCGTTGCTTGAACAGTTCCCAGCGGATGAAATGCACACGAGCGAAGTACTTCTCCCATGCGGCGAAGACGAAGAAGAGGCAGAACCCAATGACGACCATGGCGATGAAGGTGGCGCTGTGGTACTGGGCGCGGCCGTAGGTTTCCATGCTGAAGGGGAGGAGGAAGAGAACAAATGCGGCGATGAGAATGATGGCACCAACGACTGGGGTAGCGTTAGTGAGCACTTCACGGATTGAAAGCATAATGACATACCGTCAAACTCGTGGATGTAGTGAATGGTCGACTGGATAAAGGTGCGACCACTAGAAGCCTTTTGGAGAATGCCTTGCTTGTGTGCCTTCTTCTCGTAGTACTTGAACACAAAAGCCAAAGGACAGAAGACGAACGGCATGACGAAACCGAACGCACCGTATGCCCATCTCCAGCTTGTCATTGCCAGGAATGATTGCGCAGCTAATGGACCAATGAAGGCAGTGGCGATGAAAGGAGTAGTTGCGAATCCGAAAGCAAAGGCCCTGTTCTTCAGACCAGATGTGTCTGCCACGAAGACATCGAGGATGAAGTAAATGGCATCGTAGCCAATCCAGTAGAGGACGTAGCCCGCGGCGTAGCCGTTGGGGCCTGTACATGTTGCGATGACAATGATTCCAAGTAGGTAAATACCAACGAAGAGAAGGAAACCCTCAGCACGGCCCCAGATGTTGAGGATCTTTGCGATGGGAAGTCGAAGGACACCTCCAATGATTTGAGACAGAATGCCGGCGGTAGAGATGGCAGGTGCAGTTGCGAATGTGCTGTAAGCAAACGCAATCACATTGTTGCCAATGGCTGATTGGAAAGCTAGCATGAAGAAGCAGATCCATATCCTGGGACGATGTTAGTTGCAGTAGCTTGAGCTTGAGGCATTTGGGAATGGGTAACATGAAACACTCACCAAGCATAGATAGCCCACGCAGTAGGTTTGTTCCACACGAGGGCAGCAGCCTCGATCTTCTGGACACCTTCTTGTGCACCACCAGTGACTTCGGTAGGGTGGTCACGGACTTCTTTTTCATTTCTTGCCTCTAGACTCAATGTGTCTGCGTCCGACTGGACTGTGACATCTGTGTCGTACTTCTCATCCCGGACGATTCGGGAGTCATTCCGACCCCGGACGAGGTTTAGCACGTTGACCATTGTGATGACGACAGAAGGTCAATGTGAGTGCTTCCGACTAGACAGTTGTATACAGCCTGGTAGTTTGGAGGTAAAACAATGTTAAAGGAAGCACTGGGGCAGATGTATCATATATATCTTGCTCGTACTGGGGGGCAGGTGCGATTGATGAAAAAGATAAAAAAAAGGCAGGCGCGATCTGATAAGATGAAAAGTGTCCATTGGATTTCTTGGCGTGCTCGACCGATTGGAATATGGACACTTTTGCTCTTTCGTAGCCAATGAGAATGCTCTCCCGAACCGGCATGCCAAGCTGGGCTTGCGAAGTCGGCTTTTCCAGGGCTAGGCATGCTAGGGACTGAAAGCCATGAGGATACTGAGGGTACCATGGAGCCTTCACTATCCATCTGGCCGGAATGATCGGCTTAGCGTTGGGAAAAGTCTAGCACAACCCCCACGGCACTCTCCCAGGAGGAATTTCTTTAGATCTCTCTACGAAGTCCGAATCGTCATCGACGACAATATGGATGATTTCCTAACTCAAACTAACTCACTGTACTAGGTTGAGCGTGCAGCCTAGATACCTAAGCAATAAGCACAAAGCTGTAACCATGCAGTCGATTGAAGTAGATAAAAATATTATGCAATGCCAAAAGTCTATGAAGTCTATATGTCCAGCCACCAATATACCAAAACTACCACTTCGCCGACAGACTCCACCCACACTTACGCACTCTTGCCGCAGCGAAAGCCGCGAATGCAAAGACATAACACATTCCACAGAAAACGATGACTCCCCAGAATTCCCCTCCGGTAGCGCTGAGTACAGCCCCTGCAATCGGTAGTCCGGTCAAGCTTCCAATTGCGACGATGGTATACACTGTAGCGTAGTATCTGCCGTATTCCTGCGTCTGGCACAGTTGTCCCACGCAAATAGGTGTCAGCGAAATGTTGGAGCCGGAGAAGAAGCCGAAGAGGACGGCGAACGTGATTAGCATGGGTTGTGTCACTTCACCGCTGGTAATGGCACGGCCAGCTGGCAGCCAGAAGGCGAGGACGACGACTAAGCATGAGGATGCTGTGATGATCATGGTGTTGAATCGGCCTATTTTGTCTGCAACCCATCCAGGAGCCCATCTGTGAGCGATTCGTGGTCAGTATTCGCACAAAGTGTCAATCTGTAAATGACTGTGAAGAAAGCTCACCTGCCGAAGAATGACGATGCGTTGAGGATGGCGAGAATCTGAAAGCCATTACTGAGGCCATTGGCAGAAGCATATTCAGGGATGTAAGAAAGCGGGATAAAGAGACCCCATTCCAGAAACCAGGTACCGAATGTAACCAAGGCGAGTGCCCCCGTGCCATCGTTGAAGATACGAAAGTCAGGTTTGACTGTCCCGCCTTTCTTCGGGGGCAGACGACTACGAGTGAGGAGGACCGCCAGTATACAGAAGAACAGGTAGATAAAACCGAGAATTCTGCAACTCCAAGCCCAGCCGTACTCGGGGAAGAGGCGTTGTAAGGATAGTGGGAAAATAACCCCGCCGACTGCTCCTCCTGTAGCACCAAGACCAGTAGCTGCACCTCGTTTCTTATAAAACCAGTGGGCAATGGCAGCCATCGAGGGGGTGAAGAGTAAGGATGACCCGATGCCGCCGAAGATAGACAGGTCCAGGATGAAGTGCCAATATTCTGGATTGTGAGTCAGTAGTTATTTCGTGTACATATTCGTGGTATACTATCGAACCTGTGCATTCTGCCAGCGTGAACCACATCGTCACCATCATTACAGAGCCTGCTATGAGCAGATATTTGGGACCATATCGATCAAACAGCGGTCCGATTTGCAGCCCTCCAAAGAAGATGAAGAAGAGGTATATGCTGAATATCCAGCCAACAGTACTCGGAGTATAATTCTTCAATTGGTTTTCCTGGACATATGCTTGGATGATGCCGACACTATTCATGAGACTGAACCCTCCTACCATGCCACACCAGCCACCAAAGACTACTGTCCATGCTTCACGTCCTCCTTCCGGGTATTCGAACTCTTCCTCGGCATCACCAGATAGTGCTTCGTCGGCCTCACTCGGTAGTGGTCCAGGTCCGAGTGGTGGCGGTGGTTGGGGTATCGTGTTGGATCGTCTGCTGGTCGTCTTCTCAAGGCTCAAGGCCGCGGGAGCAGGTTCTGCTTGTTCATCTTTGATTTCTGGAGATGGCACAAGTGTTGAGGCAGGAGAGTCAGATGAATGCTGGAAGACTCTCCGTACTCGCTGTATGAATGATGGCTGAGTGCTACCCTTGCCAGAGTGGTTCATGAGATCAATCCAGTACCCTCACTACCTCGTCCGACAGGCTGGATGACAGGAAATGCCTCCAGGCCGATCAATGTAGAAAGGCATATCTCGCGATGGCCATTCGGACTATCACAAATCAGACCGAATCCGTCGTTGAAAAACGATCGTCATCACGACCCTGTCGTGTGGGGGCGAGTACCAGTACCGATGGAGAGCATTGTCGCAGCATACAACACACTTCGAGATTGGACCAGGGTCTTCTGAGAACGGCACTGACACTCCCTACCTACCTCTAGATCAGCAGTACTGGTACTAGTGTAAGCAAGTATGGGTGTACTCGTTGCAGACGTGGATGAGCTCGCCTTCAGCCGCGATAGGCTCAATGAGTCAATGCCGCTTTTTACTCCGTAGTACACCTTCCTAATGAGCTGCTGCCTACAACGACGGCACCTCTGGGCTATAAAGGTGACTTCTCCATCACCCTGGGCACGAAATCACTAACCCAGCCTGAGCCCTTTGTGTAGACTCTAATGCAACCACGATAGTCACAATGGCAGGCCCATCTCCTGTCTCATATGTGACCACACTTGCCGTTCATCTCGACAATAATACTACCACATCGTGCACAGAAGACACATTCGGACCTGCCAGCTGTCGTGGAGACTTTGACTTCACGCTTGCCTTTGAGCAAAGCATACTATCTTGCTTGCCGTCGGTGGTCTTCATCCTCGCATCATCATGGCGAATCTGGCAATTGAGACGTGCTTCTTCAAAGGTAGAACCTGATCTCATGAAGACGATCAAAGTGGTATGATACTCCACACACGTTGAATGCATCTCTTCGAAGCTCACTCATCTCAGACCACGGCTCTTGCGTATGCAGTGATCGAGCTTGCCGTGCTCATCTTCTGGCGGACAAGAAACGATTCAGTAACTCACTTCACCATGGCGGCAGCAAGTCTGTCATTCATCACTGCACTATATGTTGTTGGTCTCTCAGTCATGGAGCATGATCGATCTGTCAGACCCTCAGCACTTCTGACCGCGTATCTGTTGCTCGGTATCCTCTTCAATGCTGCACAGATCAGGACGTTGTTTCTGATAAAAGCGTTCATCGACATCCCTGCGATAATGACAGCTTCATTGACAATCAAGATTGTCCTCCTCACGTTAGAACTGCAGACTAAAAGACGATATCTCAAAGCCCCATTCAAGCACTTCTCAGAGGAAACCACAAGTGGCCTATTGGATTGGAGTTTTCTGATCTGGCTCAACGGACTGTTCCGGCTGGGTTTCCGCAAATTGCTCACTTTTGACGACCTCAGTAAGATAGATGAGAAGTTCCGCTCCGGACCGATGAGAGAACGAATACTGCTCAACTGGAACGCACGGAGTGAGTGCCAAGCGTAGTTCATACGTCAAATATCAACCACACAATTACTGACCTTCTGGTAGAAAGACCTGAGGGCAAATATACGCTCGTCTTCGCGCTGGTGCAATGTCTCAAGTGGGAACTTCTTGCTGTTTGCGTGCCCCGATTTCTCCTCATTCCCATCACATTCTCACAGCCATTTCTGATACAACGTGCCATCAATTACTTTGCAGAGCCTGACAATGCGCAGTCAAGGAATATCGGCTATGGTCTGATAGGAGCGATCTTCTTGATCTATCTATCACGCACATTACTCAATGTACAGTACCGTCAACGCTTTGCTCAAGTTTTAACGCTGTTTAGAGGTTGCTGCATCAGTCTAATATATGATAGCACACTGACCATGATTGATTCTTCGAAAGGATCAGAGGCGGTGACCCTCATGTCTGCCGACATCCAAAGCTGTCTCGGTGTACTGCCGAGTCTGAACGAACTATGGGCGTCCTTGATCGAGATTGTCGTCGCTATCTACCTCCTGGCTCGACAGATGGGGGCATTTTGCATTGTACCGATCATCTGCTGGTCGATCATGACCTTCACGCAAAAGCAACTTGCTAAAAAGTTCGGTGAACGGGTAAGAAACTGGAATGCTAAAACACAACTACGGATCTCGACAACTGCGATGGCGCTCAGTGCAATGAGATCACTACGCATGACTGGTCTAGCAGACTCTATTCAGAACTTAATCAGCGAGCAGAGAGCAACAGAAATCCAAGCATCGATGGGTTACCGATCATTGGTTGTTATCCTCAATCTCCTAGTGAATGGCGCCGACCTCATCGCTCCTGTGATACTGTTCGTGGCGTACGAGGCTCGCGCGAGGATCTCGGGAAGTGAATCACTGAACACGGGACAAGCATTTACTGCACTGTCCATTCTCACACTACTCAGCGAGCCTGCTACACAGATTCTCATTGGCTTTCCTTTGACCGCAAGCTGTCTAGGCGCACTAGGCAGGATCCAAGCCTACCTGCTCCGTCCTGTCGTAGTGCATCGAGATGGCGCGCAGATGGTTCGTTCAAGTGAAATAGGGACTACTCTCGAGGATGGAGTGGAACTGCAGAATATGGTGTCGAAGTCAGCGATCTTGACATTGGACGATGTCTGCGTGGGCTACGGCGACACGACAACACTCGTGCTACAGAACATCAGCTGCACATTCCAGTCGGGCACTCTATCCATGGTCCTAGGCCCAGTCGGTTCGGGAAAGTCGACTCTACTGAAAGCCATTCTGGGCGAAGTCCCTTTGAGGCGGGAAGCATCATCAGCAGAATGTGCAGCTTTTCATTTGCCAGTCAGGCTGCGTGGTTAACCAACAATACTATCCAGGCTTCCATCTGCGGTCCTAAATCCAACACAGCTATCGACGAAGCATTCTACGCGGAAGTCATACATGCGTGTGCTTTGACTGAGGACCTTAATCAATTGGCTGATGGCGATAGAACACTTATCGGCAGCCGAGGTGTCACTCTTTCTGGCGGTCAGAGGCAGCGTATTGCGCTCGCGCGAGCATTATACGCACGGCAAGACATCTTGTTGCTTGATGACATACTGTCAGCATTAGACACCAAAACAGAGAATCTTGTTGTACACAGGCTCTTTGGCAAAGAAGGTCTTCTGCGCAGACTAGGCACCACAACAATCCTCGTCACTCATCAAGTTCGCCATCTTGCGCTTGCCGACGAAGTGGTCATTTTAGGCCAAGGTGGTTCACTTCTTGCCCATAGCGACTATCGATCTCTCCAGTCCGGTGGCTTTTTTAGCGAGGAGATCCTACAGCAAATGCGAGCCAAACGCGATTACCAGGAAAAGGAAGATGAAGTCTTGAAAACGATACCAGGCGCTGCTGGGCCAACCGACGAACAGAAGCTTGACCTGACGCGCCAGGTTGGTGACCTTACTGTGTATCGCTATTACGCTAAATCGGTGGGCGTCGGATACCTTTTTCTCTTTCTTGCGTTCTGCGCGACTTATGCCTTTTTCTCATCGTTTTCACAAGTCTGGCTGAAGTGGTGGACGAACGACAATGGTGCTCGAGTAGCCTTCTGGCTTACAGGATTTGCCGTCCTCGCGATATTGTCATTCTTCGGCAACTATGGGTACCTCTATGTTTGCCTCGTTCGCATGTTTGCGGCATCAGCGAAGAATCTACATTCAGTGCTACTGGAAGCAGTCTTTAATGCTCCACAGGCTTTCTTTAGCACGACCGACACGGGGGTCACACTAAACAGGTTCAGCCAGGACATTATCGTTGTAGATCGGGATCTGCTTGGAGGTGTCATTTCAGCTGGAGGTGCTCTGTTTCGTATATTGGCCAGTACTGGTCTTGTGCTTTCAAGCTCGACATATAGTAAGTTGTCCTTTACAGTATCATTCGCTGGTTCTCCAATGCAATGGTTCTACGAGATGTCTCAGGACTGCACGACATTTTGAGTGTCCATAATCGACCAAGTCTTGATCATGACATGTTTTTTGGTCCGTGCTGATTTGCTTTTAGTGGCAACTCTGCTTCCTTTTTTGGTGATCACATTGTACGCAATACAAGATGTTTATCTGAAGACCTCACGACAGCTTCGATATCATGAATTGGAGAGTAAAAGGTGAGCTCCTATAAAGCGTTTTTGCAAATACTCGTAACTGATGCATAATTATGAAGCCCATTATATACACATTTCCTGGAAACTTTGGAGGTAATCCAGCGCTCCGCTGTCATGCTCTTGCATTCACTGACAACAATGACAGGGTCTTTCGATCATTCGCGCGTTCGGCTGGCAGCACGAAGCCACCGAGACGAGTCTTGCAAATTTAGACCACTCACAGACGCCATACTACTTGCTAGAATCAGTGCAGACTTGGCTGCTTATGGCGTAAGTCAAGCTTGACTTTACTTTGACACCAAACTGACGCATTGATTAGCCTCGATTTAATGACAACGTGCCTCGCCGTCATAGTCATGACACTTGCCATTGAGCTTCGATCTTCGACAAGCGGGGCACTTCTGGCGATTGCGCTCATCAATCTCATGACATTCACCTCAAACCTAGGACAGGGTGTTCAAGCATTCACGCAGCTCGAGATCTCACTTGGCGCGATCGCTCGTATCAGGTCCTTCGCAGCGACCACAGTTGCTGAGCATCAACCAAGCGAGATTTACACCCCGGGACCGACATGGCCACTGGAGGGTGCCATCAAATTCAGCCAGCTGTCCGCTGCTTACAACAGTACCACCGCCCCAGCCCTCTCTTCAATCGACCTCAACATCCTCCCTGGCCAGAAAATTGGCATTTGCGGCCGTACAGGCTCAGGCAAATCTACCATTCTAGCCACACTGCTCCGCCTCGTCGAGATCAGCTCCGGCACGATCACAATCGACGGTATCGATATCGCCACCATCCCTCGTTCTCTCCTCCGGTCCAGCTTCGCAGCCATTCCGCAAGAATCCTTCATCCTCGCCGGTAGTGTCAGAATCAACGCCGACCCGACCAACGAATCAACTGATATTGCCATCACCGCCGCCCTCGAGAAAGTCGGGCTCTGGGATGTCATCAGCACGCGTGGCGGTCTCGATGCTACACTGGTGGATCACCCGCTTAGTCAAGGCCAACAGCAGCTTTTCGGGCTTGCTCGCGCCATGCTACGTGGTGCTCGCAGCAAGATTCTCATCTTGGATGAGGCTACGAGTAATGTTGATAGGGACACGGACAAGGTCATGCAGCGGATCATCAGAACAGAGTTCAACGAGCACACTATCTTGACGGTGGCACAGTATGTATTTCCATCCACACCACGTTTCCACGCTAACACTCTTCAGTCGTTTAGAGACAATCATGGACTCTGACCGTGTGCTGGTGCTCGAGAGAGGCCAGGTGCTGGAGTTCGGAAGTCCAGAAGAGCTACTGGCAAAGGAGGGCGGCGCGTTCAGAGAGATGTATGGGAAGTGAAGGAGGTGACAAGATGCAATACGCTATGTGCGCACGTCCCCTCTCCTCTCTGCCACCGGCGGCCTCTACACTCCTCTCCTGCAGCAACATATACTGTACTGCATAATGTATGCGACTTTTCAACAATATTGTTGACGTCCCAAGAAGGTTAGAGCACGCATAACTAAGGTTCAAAGTGGGACGGGGAATGCCGAAGATATGCACAACTTTTTGCGATGTTCGTGTGGAGTGCCGCGGCATGGAGACAAGTTTGGTATGGTCGGTTCACTTTTCAGATCGAATCTCGTATCGACGCATGCATCGTGCACATCGATGGCACGAGTCTATGGAAGGATTGACACAGTCCGTATTGAGAGGAGGAGAGAGGGGACAGGAGAGAAGGGAAAGGAGAGAAGGGTGTCAGATGGCTCGACATAATCCTGGAAGCCTGGCGCAGCAGAGTCAGGATGGGTTTGTGGACAGGTGAGAGGCTGCGTATAATTCAATACCATCTTCATCCTCAATGAGTGATGCTTGTCTAGATGTCGACATATGTAGTATGTGTGGCTAGATATGATTCCGTAGGTGTTCTTAACTTCCCTATCCGGTTGTCCTACTGGAGATCAAGGCTCGAATCCTACCACCCAGGCGCCGTCTTACATGCAGTAGTGAACGCTGAACATCTCAGCCTCACTCTAGCTGTGCTTCATCGGCGACGACACTACGACAGACGACGTAAACGGACTCTGCCTATCCATTCCTTTCAAACACTTCAGACGCAGGCCGTCTGAACAACACCGCGCGTCTCCTTGCAATCACCTTCGCCGCAGCGAAATCACCGTCCCCCGTTCCTTGGCTACAGCTACTGCCTAGCCTCCAAGACAATCCTCGCAACACAAACACCCGTTCCGCATACAGCATTCCAGGGATTCACCCGCCGTTCTTCTTTCAGGCAACCGCAATCATCATCGACCTCTGCCTCCTCAGCCCTCCGCATGGCACGCAACATATGACACTCCCTCGAGGTAGTGACGCTCGACCACTTATCTGATCCCTCGGACCACCCGACATACACAAGATGAGAATACCAATACGAGCCCAGCTGGGCGTTCTCGTGGCACTATGCACACTCGCCGGACTAGCTGTGATCTCGATAGCCAGCTGGGTCGTGAACTACGACAGGATCATCGCGCTCCGAGTACAATATTTAGGTCTCACCGCCTCGCTAAAAGCTGCACAGCTCTCCTCAAACTTGGACCTCATGCAAAGAAGTGTACGCTCACTTTCGACGAGGGTGAAACTCCAGACGGCGCTGAACTCGTACAACAATGGAACTAATTCGACGGCGACTTGGACGTCGTTTGCTTCGGACATGCAGAGCGCTCTTACCGCTCCTGGCGAAGACGTTTTGACCCTACAGATGATGGTCTTTCCTAATGAAGTCACCATGCCTGGCCTGGCGGGCAGTTTGCTAAATGTCACAGGAGGAAATGTCAACGTACAACTCTTGGATGGGAGTTATTTGGGCGAAGCTAATGGCGGCTACCCACCGAATCTGTATCCAAACTTGACACTGGCATCAGGAAATGGCGCTGAAGAGCTCACATATTTTCACTACAACGAAGAGAGATTGGATGCGACCTCTGCGATCTTTCTCGGGCCAATGCAAACCAACAATTCATTCGCGCTTTCCTCGATTACACTGCCCGTCCTCAGTGTCATCGACCCTACGAATATCATCGGCTTCATGACTGTAGTGCTCGATTCAAGATTAATCTTCGAAGTCGTTACGTCTCCGGTCGGCCTCGGTGAGACCGGCGTATCACTCCTTTTAGGACCAGCTGCCGAGGACAATGAGTTTGCAGAGGGTATCCCATCAACGAACCAGCCATTTCTTAGCAATGACATGGCTTCTGCAAATTCGTCCATTCGTTTCCTTCTAGCCCCTGATGAGACATACAACAACAAGAGACACGGTCAAAGAGCATGGGGACAACCAGACACACCTTTTGCATTGGAGCAGTTTCCTGCTGTGGAGCGTGCCGTCATGATGTCAAGTGATCAGATCAACAACGCAGGAGGGATCATCTCAACCAAGAACGAGCAGGGCATTGGTGTTTCTGTTGGTTATGCTATTCCGCAAATAACTCTGGTCGACTGGGTCTACGTCGTTGAGGAGTCTAAGGGAGAAGTGTGGACTCCTATAGTGCAGCTCAGGAAGGTCTTGCTTGCGTGTGTTTTCGGCACGGCACTGTTCATAATACTCCTGGTACTCCCCGTGGCGCACTATGCGTCACGACCGATCCGCAGACTCCGGGATGCCACGGAGAAATCCATCGTCAGGATGGACAGCGTACCTTCGATCAACAAAGAAAAGAACTCAGAGGCTTCAGTCACCATCTCGAGCCCTGAATCTACACCAAGTGGGAGAATGGATGAGAAAACAGGCATGTGGTTGTCATTATTTACCAGATCCCACCGTCCCGACCGATCACAGGAACAGTACTCCAGGGCAACACTGAGTAATTCATATCCAATTCCGGAGACTGTGCAAACGCGGCGCATGTGGATACAGGATGAGCTATCAGATCTGACGCAGTACTTCAATGAAATGTCGGATGAGCTAGTATTGTTCTACGGCAAGCTTGAAGAGAGAGTCAGACAACGGACGGCAGAATCGGAGACGGCGAAGAAAGCGGCCGAGACAGCTAATGAGAGCAAGACGCTATTCATCGCCAATATTTCGCACGAACTGAAGACACCCTTGAACGGTATCCTCGGTATGTGTGCAGTGTGTCTGCAGGAGAACGATCCCACGAAGGTCAAACGATCACTTGAGATCATTTACAAGTCAGGGGAATTGCTGCATAATTTGCTGACGGATCTTTTGACATTCTCAAAGAATCAAACTGGAAAGATACAGCTGGCTGAATCAGAGTTTCCTCTTCGGGACATTGGCACGCAGGTAAAGGCAATCTTTAGCAAACAAGCACAAGACAATCGGGTCAACTTTAGCATCTCCTACGAAGGTTGCAGAGACGCCTTAGGTTCGACTGACGATACTGCTGACAAGCAATACGGACCACCTGGAACTGGCAGGGTCAAAGATATGATGCTGTGGGGAGACATGCAACGCATATTACAGATCTGCATAAATCTAGTCTCCAATTCACTTAAATTCACGCCACAAGAAGGCACGGTCAGTCTGAAGATACGTGTTTTGGACCACCCCGAGTCGATGGAATCTCTCAGGATGAATCGTTCACCAAGCAGGAGAAGTTCAGCACATTCGAAGACTTCGAAGACTTCGAAGAAATACCCCAGACTTAGGATACTGTCGAGAAGTGATTCGGACACTTCGCCACCGCCTCCGATTGAGCCTCGTGATGGCCGTCCACAGCTGATCGATGCTATCGGAGAGGAGAACCGTTCACGCACAAGTGTCATGTCAGATCAGGCAGGTACCGCTCCTTATAACACCCATAAATTATACCTAGAATTTGTCGTCGAAGATACTGGACCGGGTATACGGAAAGATTTACAAGAGAAGATCTTCGAGGCGTTCGTGCAGGGAGACCTTCGACTGACCAAGAAGTTTGGAGGTACTGGACTAGGCTTGAGTATTTGCAGACAACTGGCCACACTGATGCATGGCTCCGTCAGCTTGGAAAGTACAGAAGGCGCTGGCAGCAAGTTCACGCTGCACATACCCCTCAAATTGATCCGTGCCCGCTCGGGTAGCAATGCCACCTCTATACACGAAGGCATGCAAGACAGCAGATCACGTCGCAGCAGTCATTCCTTCGGCGACGTTCCCAAAACCGCCACACCCAAGCCCACCGACGCAGCAAACACCGACGCGAGCCCCCCATCCACCTCCAACCCATCACCTTTCTCATCCGATTCCAACACCCGCCTCGTCGGCCTCAGCCAGCCCTACTTCTCCACCGCCACCGCCCCCATGGCCTCTCCACCCGTTGGCGACGCCGCCACCCGCAAAGGCTCTACCTCTTCTCGCCTCCGCGTCCTCGTCGCCGAAGACAACAAAGTCAATCAAGAAGTCGTCGTGCGCATGCTCCGCCTCGAAGAGATCTTCGACGTGCACGTCGCCAAAGATGGCCAGGAAGCCCTCGATCGCGTCAAGGAATCCATGGCTACAAATACGCCGTACGATCTAATCTTCATGGATGTCCAAATGCCGAATTTGGATGGCAGGGAGAGCACGCGGGAGATCAGGAAGATGGGATACGGGAAGCCGATTGTGGCGTTGACAGCGTTTGCGGACGAGATTAATCGGAAGGAGTGTATTGAGAGTGGGATGAGCGACTTTATGGCTAAGCCGATAAAACGGCCTATGTTGAAAAGTATGTTGAAGCAGTATTGTCCGCCACCGCCGATTGAGGAGGAGGATGAAGCGGGTGAGCATAGGCCCAATCCGACGGCGGCGACGAATCTCGCGCTGTCGAGCGAGACGGACCCGTTCGGTTTTGTTGGGGAGGCAGCGGGGTTGAAGCATGAGAGGACCGAAATTGAAGCGATTAGTCCGGCGACGATGTCGGTACCACGGCCGGGCCTCGGGGCGAAGGACGCTGGCAATGTTGTATGAAATGAGAACAAGGGCATTTGAGAGCAATGCAATGAAGTTATGACGGCGTCTTTGGATTCGCTCGGCTGAGGGCCTGGCTCGGTAGGTACTGAGCAGCTGAAGGCTGTGTGGAATCGGGCAATCAATGAAGGGAAAGGCGCTCTGTGTTTGTTGGGTTGGGATTTGCGCTGTGGACTGCTCTACGGAGCAGTCTCGTGGGGCCCGGAGGACGGTATATTGCATCTGCGTCGATAGGCAATCGGGGTCGATGACTAGCTTGCTGCATGTACTGCAGATGTTTTGCGACGTGTCATGGAGCTATATGCAGGGGAAGATACTACTATGAGACGGGCTTTCTCCCTCACCTTGCCTCACGCCTTGTTCTTCCTTCTCGCCATGCTCGTTTCATGTACAGTCGTCCACAGCCCGGCCACGCCACCCTAGATAAAGAGACTTACGCCACCTCGCTGGGATCCCTTCTCATCTCCTTCTCCCAACCGCACTCTCCTGCTTTCTTCACCCGCCATTGTGCCTTCCTCACAACTTGGCAACAAAGCCCAATCTGCCCCTCCGGAAAGATCTCGCTACAGGCGGAAAAAGCACGACCACCCTCAAGGAGGAGGGTGCGCATGATGAGTTTGTCGGGGAGGGCGTCTCGTTCGTCTAGGCAGAAGAGGAGGGCGACGAGCTTGGTCGCTGGGGTGGCATCGCTGGGATGGCATCGCTGGGATGGCAAGAGGGTTGGATGTGATATGGGAGAGATGGGAAGTATAACAGAGGAGGGAATGCGGGCAGAGAAGGGAGTGCGGCAGGGGAGGGAGTGCGTGGGTCCGGATGGGTGAAAGGAGTCTGCGGTGCTCACGATGCACATGGCTCCCATATCCGCCACAGAACTGGATAAAGATAACACACGACACTTCAATCGGGCTTCTTCTCCCTGCATTCCTTTCCCTCCCCTCTTCGTTTCTCCTCTTGTTCCTCCTTCTCATCCTTTCTCCCCTCCTCCTCCTTCCCCTCCTGTACCGCCGATTGTCATCTCCAGATCATCCTCCGGAATAATCCGGTTGCACAAATACGATGCCGCGCCGAGTTGTTGGCAGGTGCTGCAGTGGCAGAGGACCTAGCCGACCGGGAAGGGGAGAACGGCCGTCCAGGTTTGGAGGGCTGGAGGGCGCAGGCGCAGGTGATTTCACAGGTCTTTGTAGGGGCTGGACATGATGTTGGGCAGGATAGTGTTGGAGGGATCTGGTGTGGTTGTGTGGTCTGACTCTCGAGCGGGTCTGAGTAGACAGATGATGGGACGAACGGTGAAGACGCAGTGATGAATGACAACAAGATGGAGAAGGGAGCAGCGAAGAAGGGACGAAGAGAGCAGGGGAAAGAGGGCGTTAGAGGGAGGGCTGGACGAGTAGCTTGGGAAGACTACAGAACAGAGGAGAAGACGGGAGCGATAAGGAGGGAAGAAGAGACGAGGAGGGAAAGCTGGAAGTTCGAAGCGCAAAACTCGAAGCTCAGGGCTTTTGTACATGAAGTATCGTCTTATAGCATCAGACCGGCAGTAGTAAACGTGTCGAGGTTACAGTGTGCTGTACTGTACCTGTGAAGGTGAGCTGCAATTCGGTTCGGGCGATGCTCGGCCTTGCGGACAGACATCCGTTGAAAGTAGATGGTCACTTGAGGCCGATCTTGTCACGCATGTAGTGATCGTTTCTCACTGCTGTCAAGGTAAGAAGACTTCATATACGACATCAATTCTCGTATAAATAGGGTATTTCCACTCTTGCAGCACAGCTGACAAGGCGATATTAAGGATACATAACTTCTGCTTCATCGACTATCCAAACAGTTTCAAAACTCACCTCAATCCATTTCCTTGATCACCAAAACCGCCTTTCCAAAGTTCTTCCCCGTCAACATATCCACCAACCCCTGTGGCGCCTGCTCAATGCCCTCCGTCAAGCTCAGCTTACTCTTGAACGTCCCCTCCTTAATCCACTTCTGCAGATTCCTCTGATGCTCCTCCTGGTAATCCGGTCCCATGCCCGGGTCTCCCACAATGAATCCCTGCATCTTAATCCGCTTCGCCACCATCTGCATCAGATTGCGGATGGGATATGCGTCCGCTGGCGCGGTGTTGTACTGGCTGATCATACCACATGCGATGATGCGGCCGTGGTCTTTCATGGCGTTGATGCTGGCCTCGAGCTGCTCGCCACCGACGTTTTCGTAGTAGATGTCGAGGCCTTCTGGTGCGAGACGCGCTAGAGCAGCGGCGGGCGATTCCTTCTTGTAATTGAAGCCGCCGTCGAAGTTGAGCTCCTTGGTGATAAAGTCGAGCTTGGCGTCGTCGCCGACGGAGCCAATGACTTTCAGACCTTCGTGCTTGGCTAGCTGACCGACTATCTGCCCTACGGCACCACTGGCGGCAGAGATGAAAATGGTCTGTCCCTTCTTCGGCTCACCGATCTTGTAGAGAGATGAGTATGCTGTCAGACCTGGCATACCGAGCGCAGAGAGGAAGAACTTCTTGTCGAGGTTGTATGGGTTGTCCAGTTTAAAGACGGTCTTGTTGACGACCCCGGCGGGAAGGACAGAGTACTCTGCTGTTGGGCACGCCATATATACAATGACTACATCCCCCTCCTTGAACTTGCTGTTTGCACTCTTTACGACGCGTGAAATGCCGCTGTTGCTGATGGTAGAGTCGAGTGGGTATGCTGGGGAGTAGGACTCGATGTGCTCTGGACGCATCCGGCCGCGCTGGTAAGGATCGAAGGAGATGTAGAAGTTTTGTGTGATGAGGCCATTCTCGGGAGGAGAGGTTGTGTCGAGATCGATGGGCCGGTCTTCTACTGTGAGGTCGACACCGGGCTTGGGGACGCCTGAGGGAATCTTCTTGAAGACGAGGCACTTGTTTTGGACCATTGTTAGTTGTGGATGGGGATCTCAAGGAGGAGGATGTAGAGGGGAAGTATAGCTAGACAGAAGGATTGATTAAGAACAAAGGGAAGATTATAAAGCAGAAATTAAAGAACGATGTAGCACGGCATTAGTAAGTGAACATTGGCGAGCGTAAAAAAGACGTTCGAAGACGTCACATCAGTGTTCCATTGGGAATGACTCGATAGAAGCTCCGTTGTCAGCCTCGGTCTCGGGCGGCTCGGAGCTTGAATGCGCAATATTATGCTCGTCCTATCTCACTGTGGACAGCCAATGCATTCGAACTCTTCATGCAATGTGGTGTGACTACTGTGAGTAACACATTGCGATGTCTCGAGAGATTCTCCACGGATTGCACGCGCGGTCAGCGGATACAGTTCCTACAAAATGCCGAGGTTGAAGCGCGGATGCGGTAGCGCACAGGGGGTATCACTTTGATGATCAAACACAGCACTACATCGATGAGATCATGAGATATATACGCGGGCTGGCATAGCACGAAGTGTACGAGGAATCCTGGTCATCATCACCACCAATGTACCAAGCGACGTGATTGTGCTTGTATTCGCACTCAATACTCAATAATAGCAGTCCCCGAACATGATCATCAGGACATGAGCAAGCCCCCTCATGATACTGTACAATGGGTTTCCCACACCTCATCAAAGGTTGATACCTTATGCTGTACTGGATCAGGAGCCTCCGGATCCTAGCGAGAACGCTGTAAGGATTCTGCTCAGACTTCTGGTCTGTGACAGTACACTCAACACATCGCCTGTTACATTCAACATTCACCGTCCTGTTCTCATCAGCATGGCCTGCTCAAGTGCGTCCAGCACACCGTCCTCTGCAAGCTCGCGGCACATCGCTTTGACATCCACAGCTGGGAAGGACTCCTCCGAGACTGGCAAGCCCCTGAGGAACTCGGCCAACGTTTTCGGCGCTTTTGGCTTCGTTGCAGCAGCTTGAGAGTCCTGCGAATGCGCTCTACCTGGCTTGGTTGGACTATTCCTAAAATCCTTATGAGCGACCCTGGCCATGATAGATTTGGCATGCTCAGCAGTGGCTGCCACGTCTTCAGCACGCGCTTTTTGGACGGAGCCCAGCAACTTCTCACCAGGCGCAAGTGCCTTCAGCATAGAATCACCGCCGCGGTTGTTGAAGTAGTTGTCAATGTCCTCAACGGACTCGTCTGTGGTTGCATGTGTGAGTAAGATGGTCTTGAATAAGATGCGTAATTCTGGGGATCCGCCATGCTGGATGGTATCAGCCAAGTTGTATGTTGCATAAGCCGATGCTGTTATGCCGATATTGTCGTGGTCAGCTTCGAGTTCGCGTGCAATTGCGGTTCCGACTACGGTGAAGCCGTTGGAAGGGATGCCCGTCTTGGAGGGCACCGTATCTACCATTGCCGACATCAATCCAGCAACTTCTTCTTCAAAATCTCGCATGTCGGGACATTCGAGGTTGCGAATCTCCAAATCTGATTTCGGCATGGCAGTATCCTCCAGCAACAGTTCAGGCAGAACAAGTAGGACTTGACGACACATGCGGTCCATCAGCAAGTAGTTGAACTGGCGGCGAGGGCTATCGTAGTGAAAAGTATGCAATAAGAGCTTGAGCCAGTCGCTGATTCTTGTCTTGCTAGGATCGAAGCCACGACATTTGCCAATGTTGTGCATAGTCTTCAAAACTTTCGCGGAGTTGACGAGTACCGTACGAGGCTGCTCACTGTGCTGGTATTCTTCAATCAGTGCCCGCGTGACTGGCAGATCGTTCAGGTGAAGTTTTCTCCGATTCTTCTCATTCCTGCTGTTTGACACGTCCCTTCCTTTTGATCCACGAGCATATGCTGATGCAGATACTCCTGTTGCTAATTGGTACTTCTTCAAACAATCTCTGACACTGGCAGGTCTGCCACCAAAGAACAGATGGTCCTGCTGTTTGATGAGGTGCTCAATATCCGGCCAGTCTTGTAGTAAACATTTCTGTTGACGCAAGGTGTTGTACAGATGTGCAGCAGGCACCACTAGGAAGTGAGCATTCACAAGCTCCAGCCCAAGGTTCAGAGCATCACTCTCAGCTGTGAAAGTCAGTACCCCACAAAGCCATGGATGGTGTCGTAGAAAGTTGAAGTGCAGCTTGTCCGACGTATCAACAAAGGGTAAGTCATTGATGCTACAAGAAATTAGCTAACGCAGTCATGAGACAACAGTCTGGAAGTATCTCTGGGAGAGTGCCGTGGAGATTCTTCTCACACTCGTGACCGAGCACAATAGTGCAATCTTAGCTTACTTACTTGATCTCATCATCTGCTGCCATAGCAGCAAAGAAGTCGTACTGCATTAGAAGACTACTCTTCCTGATTCTCAGACTGAACGATGAAGAGTATTCGACAGTCCAATAGCGCTTCATCTTCATAGTGTAGTACTCGGCCAGACTCTGATGTTCTTTGGCCTCTTCCTGTATTGCAGTCACACAGTGCACCAAGTCATCAAAGCCGCGATCACAATGATTGCCTAGTTCCTCACGGACGTCCAGGAACACCTGGATCGCAAACAACTCCAAGAAGGAAGTGTATTTTGCTTCGCCCTCCGCAGCAAGTATCGTTGTAAGGCAGTCAACCACGGGCAAGACTTGTCTGAAAGCCGGCAGCAGGCGTGCTTTTGCAAGCTGGCGATATTGTGGCAAAAATCCAGTCAGGAATTCCTTTTGCTCCTCGTACTTTGTGTGCGCATTGGCAGCAGTCTGCGCATCCCAAGGAGGTGCCTTCTTGAAAGGTACTGTTGATGACTTGCTGTGGCGGGTGCCCTCCCACAGCGTCCGGATCCACAGAAAACTTGTGTCGGCGCATACAGCCGCAGAACGATCGAAAGGCGGATTAGGGCTGCTGGTGGTCACTTCAACATCCAGTGCTTTGCAGTGTAGTGTGAAGATGTCATCAATCATCGATATCAGGTCCGCATGCTTTGGGAAGCGAAGTCCAAAGTCCGCGAGGTTCTGTTGTGCCATCGCGATTGCATTGTCCGTCACAACACTGACGCTGGCGAGGTCCGTGTTCTGCCAGATGTATGCCTTCCAGCTCTTACGAAGGACTTCACGAACCTCATTCAAGTCGTCAAATAACAAACATGCTGCCAGGAATGCTTCGTCGTAATCGTCCACAATCTCTGCTTCGTACTTTGTCTGAATCACCGGACTTGGAACGAATGTGGGGAGCTCCGGAATTGTACTGGATGTTGGTTGCTCAACTGACAGGTGTCTGAAGCGATTGAGAGCCTGTTCCATCGGGGAAATACGGCGGACTGGTGCGATTGAAAGCTGAGTGGCGACAGGATAGAGTGGTCGTAGTATCTTGCGAACTTGCTCAAGGACGTTTACAAAGTGCAAGTGGGGATCGATACCATCTTGATGTTGTGCCGAAGAGTACCGTGGTGCCTCATTCTCCTTCCCGCCAAGATTGTGGTACAGGTGATGCTCTTTGCGAGTCGCAATGGCTCTATCGAGTGCCAAGACGAGATGTCGAGGAGGGGTAACAGCTTTCTTTTTGCTGTTTACGATCTTTTCTGCCAGCGGAACAAACAAAGAGATGGGTACAATCTTGGCTGATGTTATGTGTGAGTGAGTGCCGGACTTGTTCGGCAGACTGAAGCCACACTTCTGCGCAGCTTCGGCTAGGTAGGAGACAACTTGATTCGTGTCACTCTTGTATGTGAGGTAAGACGCGTAAAGATCAATCGGGAATGCTGCCATGCTGGCCTCGGACTGTGGTGTAGTTTCAGGTGATACGAGGCAGAAGATACCAATAGCCTACAAACAGGATTCCAAGACAAAGCTGTAAAGCGCGGATGGCGCAGAGGTAGAGAAGAAAGTGAAAAGGCGGCAATGAAGATGTCGGAAGATGCGCCTGACGAAGGTGTGAAGTAGAAGGATGAGAGAAGCAAACAGCGTGACGCGGATATTGCAAACGGAAGTGACCCAACCACATGGTTCAGGGTCTTCAGGCTGAAACGTCAACACCTCGTTTCAAGCTAGTTACAGCATTGCTGTAAATGCTATGGTGATAACCTGATGATGCGTTCCGGAACATCTACATATGTAGTATGTGCAACACGCTCGCACACACTGTTGGCAATGTCCGCTGGACTGGCTCTATTGCTTGTGCATTGTATGAGACCCTTCATCGGCTTAGTCCTGTACTTCCACATCACCTCCACTTCACTGCTGGATGAGGGACATTATGTGGCGAATGGACGGTTCGGCGCCTCACTTGGCTCTCCTCTGATGTCGTGCATAGTATCAAGCCGCTCTGCTTCCTAGGCGCCTGGCCTCGAACGTCTTGAGGATGTGACAGCGCGTTTCGATGTTGTGCAAAGCGAAGGTACCGGCCTCATCCCCGCGAACAGACGAAAGAGGTACTCGGCTTCGCAAGTAATATTCGTGATGGTAGCTTCGCTGTATCTCGTTCTGTTGAGGCGGAAAGTCTCCTGCCTCCTTGGTGTCGGAGAGCCCTGAGGTAGCCGCACGCATAAGGCTTCGGCTAGTACGTGCCTCGGCCTTCACCTAGTGGTCATAATGGCCGGTGTCAAGTCTCTAGACCTAACTACGCTAGATCATAAGAGGTGTCGTGTGCTTGGACATCAAAGATGGGGTCTGGCATACGCAGGAAGCAGGTCGTTATGCACATCCCATCATGAGTCCAAGGTTGTCATATGCTCAGAACCTCAATTTCGGCATGATGAACATGACCACCAACAACACGGCCCATCCGATACCCACCCAAGCCCACAGTGTAAGTCTCGCGAAGAAGCCTTTGCCCTCCGTCATCTTTCGCAACATTCCCATCCGCCGTTCTGCAGACTCCATACCTCCGACGTTCTTGTCCAACGCAGAGGTAGCATTATCCACGAGCGGGTTTGAGGCGTCCAGCGCAGTGGAGAAAGATTGTGTCGACTTGTTCAAGGCGCGTGCTAGATCGAGGAGGGAGGTTGTGAGATCTTCTTGCGTCAGAGTATGTGATGTCAGGAGAGTCTCCGTTGTGGAAGCTGCTGAGGAGGCTGGGCGAGCAGGAAATGATGTAGTAGTCGACGATGTTGTCGTTGCTGTGGAGGTTGTGGTGGCTGCCTCGGTGCCTGGCCGTCGTGATCGTAATGCAGATGTGAAATGTGCTGCAGCAGCGTGTGTCTGGGCGTCGTTCGTTGCTTGTGGCGTTTCTTCTTGCTCTGTGTCTATGCCCGAGGACACATCTGCTCTTGCTGGAGCGAATCTGCGGAGGATGTCTTGCATATCTTCACCATCATCATCCGCGTCCGAGGAATCAGGATCGGCCTGTTTCTTGTGCATAGATGCTTCTTGATCAAGCTTGTCGAGGCGATCCTCGCACGTCTTGAGTACTAGTCGTTGGTGTGTCGTGTTTTGTGCTGATTGTTTCGTCGCACGGGAAGTCTCAGAAGCCTTTTTTACACGCTCAACGCGTAAGAGAAGTGAGCGGGCATATTCGAGGTTCTAGCATACTAGTCAGCAATCGAAGACGATGTGCATTAGAACTTCGTGAGACCTACTGCACTAGCCTTCGACCTCTCGTAGGGCGATCGGCGCAATTGTCGAGCATAGTCATCATTTGATAAATTCTGTTCTAGACGAGCAAGGATGCCGTCTAGCGACTTGGTAGCCGTCTCGTCAGTGAGTTCCCACTCATGCTCCTTGACAGCCATGGTTGGGGTAGATGCGGCCATGGTGCAGTAACAATGTAGAAACATGTACTAGACCGATAACCACCATCAACACGTGGCAGAACCTCGGGAGACTGCCTCACGTCTGTTTCAGATTTGTGCCAATGCGCCGGACTATGCGTTCCTCAAAGATATCACGAGATACAGCTCGACTAATCACTGCCCTGTCTTCTAGGCGCTCACTTCGAAGCAACGCTGGCAATGATGCTGACCAGGAGCCAACAATCACAGGCTATGCCTATACACCCTCAAGACCGGTGACGCTCGAGGCGCGTGACGACCTGCAGTACGGATCAGACTCTGAGCTATCTCCGCCTCCAGATGAATATATCAGATCTGAAGCTCCAGCTTCTTCGTCCCCACGAAGAACAAATCGAAAGCGCAAGCATGATAGTCCTCCTACCGCATCAGGAAGCTCTCCGACTGTGAATCCACGCGCAACCCCCAGTCGTCGATCTACACGAAAACCCGTACCTATAGACTTCGCGGCATCGTCACCAGTGAAGCGCACGAAACTATCCCCGATCAAGAGAACCACATCTGGCTCGAAGGCGATCTCGACCACCCCACCGGCAAACTGGCAGCAGATATACAATTTGACAGCTGCTATGCGCTCGGAACGGCCAGCTCCTGTTGATACTATGGGCTGCGAGTCTCTAGCAGAGGATCATCGATCCCCAATAGACCGAAGATTTCAAACACTTGTCGCATTGATGCTCAGCTCTCAGACGAAGGACACCGTCACCGCAGTTGCAATGAAGAACCTACAAGATAACCTTCTCGGAGGGTTTACACTGGACAGTATCATCGCTGTTGATCCCGTAACACTGAACGAGCTGATTGCAAAGGTGGGCTTTCATAACAACAAGACGAAGTTCATCAAGCAGACTGCAGTGCTACTGAAGGAGAAATGGGGTGGGGACATTCCTGAAACAATCGAGGGCATGATATCCCTGCCTGGCGTTGGGCCAAAGATGGCGTACTTGTGTATGAGCGCGGCGTGGGGTCGAGACGAGGGTATTGGCGTCGACGTGCATGTGCATCGCATCACGAACCTGTGGCGCTGGCATGGACCGAAAGGGACGAAGACTCCAGAAGAGACTCGAGCGAGCCTGGAGGCTTGGTTGCCGAAGGAGAAGTGGCATGACATTAATCACTTACTTGTCGGATTTGGGTTTGTGCCACAATATCACTAGCACGAGCATGGCACTGATCAAAGACCGAACAGGCAAACGTACTGTCCACCAGTAGGACGCAAGTGCGGCGACTGTAGGCTAGGACAGGAACGCTTGTGCCCTAGCGCCATGATGGAGAAGACCACGAAACGGGTGAAGAAGGAGACAATAAAGAAGGAGGAGGACGGCACCGACGACTTCGTTATTAAGACTGAAACCGAAATACAGGTCAAGGAAGAGCCGAAGAACGAGGAACCTGGAGCAGTCTCCCAACCGTTACCGTTACTTGATATTGAAGACATCGGGCGTTGAAGTGTTCGCGGCACCCTCCTAAGCCTGGAGCTGTGTCGCCAGGACCGGTCCTTCTCCTTCCTGCCTGGCTTGTGCTCAGGACTCCATGGACATGGTGCGTTTGATTCCATGTTACGGTGCTTGCAAGGAGTTCAGAGCTCGCACTGTCTCGTACCGACAGCCTCTACCTTGGCAGGTGTGTTCACGGGACCTCACATTCACCTCACCACATCATCTTGCGGTCAGTCCTCTGAGGCTCAGGTCATACACGACATCTTCCACCTCCCTCACTTTGTACTTGATACTGTCGCTCCGTCGTCTCAGCGAGTCATTCTTGAGATTGAGAATCTGGAAGCCAGCATGAAGATCTTTGATGAACTGGCTGATCACCAACGGTCGCTGATAATTGCCCAATGTCACCGAGTTTCGTGCAAGACGAGCCTATTGAGCCTGCGATCAGCGTGATTATGAGAAACAACGACAAGCTAGATAGTCCTACCAATTCATCGATGAGCGATATGAGAGACTGCAGGTACTCCTCGATCGTGAGATGGAAGACGTCACGATCCTTGACGTTGACCGGGACTAATGGGGCGTCAGTCGCTGATCGTGAATACTAGCACCTGACCGGCATACCTTTCAACACCTCGCCAACCTGCTCGATCGTCATGAGATGACCCTCTACGCCGCTGCCAAAACCACCGAGCCAACCGCATAGTACTACTATGGAGGACTACGATGGACATATAGTGTATCAGTACTTGGATTACGAGCAACCACAGCAGAGGATGCAGCCATCCGCATAGCAGAAAAAGAGGAAGCACATACGGCATCCTGCATCTGTCGAGACCACATGTTGTTGAACTTGTAGTATGGCTGTTTCGATGCGAGCTCTGAAAGAGTCGAAATGTTAGAGATGAGGGCGGGCAACATTTGCTTCTCAACATCGCAGGCAAGAGCAGTGACTATGGAATCAGCACGGAGATAATCTACCACAGATGAGTGAACTGACTGTCATTGTTTGGCGCAGCATGAGAGTTGGACAAGGTAGACAGAATAGGCTTTTCTATAGTATGATAATGAGTGCTATTCTGTGTCAATTACATATCGGTAGAAGAAACACCTTTCTTCTCAAGATCTTGGACGATGTCACGTAGTTGCTTTGATCACTGTAAGCTCGTTTGCAAGATGAGATTGCTACCGAAGTCTATGCTCACGTCCTTGATCTTGCCATCGTCGTCAATCTTGTTTTGGAGGTCTTCGAACAGACCTGTAGCGATCAAACCATCTGACGACATGAGGAATGCTTTACTTTGATCGGAGGGGGTTGCTCTCACAAGAAGGTGTCTCGTCTGAGAATCCATGTTTCAAAATGTCAAACACGATTCGGCACACGAGTCAGGGTCCTCCTGCATCTCCCACACAACTTTTGAAAATCTTTACCAGCTGTTTCCCTTATCGAATCACCCCAGTCTTCCACCACATATCACATTAAGAGTTGCAGGATACCCATCTTCTTTGCATACTCATATCACCTCCTACCACACGCACAATCAACAAAATGGTTGCAGGACCTGTATGCACCACCTTCCCGCTTTGCTGCTCAGCCTCCCTCTCGGCGCTTGTGCCGATGGAGCGCGCATATTCGTGAGCAGTAGGCATGGCTAACACTTTCTTTTCGCACATTGTAGCAGACCGCCGCTGGCAAGGCCACCATCAAGGGACGCCCTAAGGCTGGAAAGATTACCAAGAAGGTACGTTATACTGTCCTCACTGTCTGTTACGTCAATCAGACTTTCAATTGGGCGTATGGACGATATCTGCCTGGATAATATGCTAACATGGCATTTCTCAACAGTACATCATCAACTGCTCCCAGCCCGTCAACGACAAGATCTTCGACGCTGCCGCCTTTGAGAAGTTCCTCCACGACCGCATCAAGGTCGAGGGCCGCACCGGAAACCTTGGCGACACTATCCAAATCAGCCAGGCTGGCGAGGGCAAGATCGAGGTCGTTGCCCACCAGGAGTTCAGCGGTCGTTACTTGAAGTACCTGTATGTTGTCACACCGTTATACCAAGAGAGAGTGGTGTAGGAGATGTGCGGTGGCTAATCAATGCGCGACAATAGGACAAAGAAGTACCTCAAGAAGCAGCAGCTCCGTGACTGGCTCCGTGTCGTCTCGACCAGCCAGGGTGTCTACGAGCTCCGCTTCTTCAACGTCGTCAACGACGCTGAGGAGGATGATGACGAGTAGATAT
>Ga0058702_10000216_pt1 | contig 29474 bp, 20 predicted proteins | sample AgamicOrSfe_FD_83781 | JGI IMG/M metagenome (GOLD analysis project Ga0058702, IMG submission 83781) | Agave microbial communities from Guanajuato, Mexico - Or.Sf.e | ecosystem: Host-associated > Plants > Phyllosphere > Phylloplane/Leaf | place: Guanajuato, Mexico | collected 2012-05-30 | reverse complement strand
GCGGTGGAGGTGGCGTTTGTGAGTATCGCATGAATAACTCTCGGTTCTCTTCGGAGGGGTGGGTTTGGGGCAAACTTTTGAGAAAAAGGGAAAAGAAACAGTAAGTGTCCTGTGTCCACGAAACAAGACATTGGCTAATCAAACCCTCAATACATGAATTTGTTCCTCTTATTATCGCAGATCTTAGCGTACTGTGTGCTTCCATCAACACTCTGACTCGACCTCGTTTGGTAATATCCAGAACCTCACCACACACAAGCTCAATTTGCGCATCGCCATCGAAGGCAAAAGAATACACAACAACAAGAGGTCCAATACCAAGCATGCCTACTTTGATGCTTGGTACTTACAGTGTTTTTGCGAGCTCAAATAACGGCAATGGCTCCTTCTTCTATACACCAAGAAGCTCCGTTCGCTGTACTTCGCGTATATCATCCTGGCCTCCCTGACTTGAGCCATTGCCTCGTCAATCTAGATGTTGTCTGACACTTGGACTCTTTCTGTCGAAGTCTCGCAAGCAAGACAATACACCTTCGAGATGCCAGCACCGCTGCGCTTAGCCAACTTACATCATCAAGTTCAATCATGACTCTGTCTGCCGTCCAGCTGAAGCTTGTTGTGTTTTCGGTTGAGATAAATCTGTTTCAGTTCCATAGTGTAGACATACGAACAACCAGTCTTATGATCCCTCATATCTCCTCTACATCCAAACTAGACGACATTCGGACGATTGTCCTGTCGGCGAACAGCCTTCCATTTTTGATCGAAAGGTGTTGATTTATCTATCCAAATATGATGGAGCGTTGTGTCGAAGTCGTGCTCTGCCTCTTTTCCAGACTAGCTGCTAACACTCACCATCTGGTCCTTTGTGATGATCTCAGTAGCCCAATGCTCATCGCCGTCATTATATAAACATCAAACCAGAGGCAATGGTCGCCCTGGCAGACACTCAAGGCTGTGAGAGCACCGGATACCATCTGGAACCAGGCGGCCAGCGGGATGATCTGACCAAATACACTATGTGCAGAGATGATCCACTTTCAGATCTTGCCCACGAGATCTTGCTTGATGTGGAGCCTAAAATAGATGCTTATACCGACTTCGGCGGAAGGCATCACCAGCAGCCAAGCGGCAGCCACTATAGACAAAAAAATGAGCAAAAAGACGCGGCGAGTGAGAGTCGAACTCACGATCTCTGCATGTTCGAGTTACCGTACGCGTATAGGGACGTGAGTCCCGTATACCTACAACAGTGAAGTTGCATGATAACACTACAATGCTTGTGTTTGCAAGACACATTGATGCAGCGCCCTAACCACTGGGCCACCGCCGCTATTATTGGAAAATTACCTATCATGTCACTGATATAGCTAGATAGCTCGAGCAGCTCCATGTACACAATCTCAGCCTTGTTGGCATCATTCATCTTCGTTGGCAACAAAACTCCACTGAACCTGTCGGCTGACTGCAGTGACCACAGAGACTTCCTCTCTTAAAATCATCATTTGTCATCGCCTTTGCTTCCACTTTTCGAACGCAGAGCATCGATTACTATCGTGCATGTTGTAGAAGATAGAGGACATATAAAACATGTCTCTTATTTCCATGCGCTCGCCGTGTGTTCTCCATGATCTCTCCTCAGACATGTTACGGTGGAAAAAGATAAGCTCTCTGAACATATTGCATCCAAGGATGTAAAGTATAGTATGAATCCTGGACAAGCTGTATTTATTCTGTGTTGTAGGCGACCGGTGCTCGTAGTCTGTGTAGGTGGCCGACATACATGAACGGTAACTAAGACAAACACATGGGAGCCTGCTGGGAGCAAACGGAAGCTGCAAACACGACACTTTCACTCCTCGACCCTTCTTTTTCCATCCTCTGGCTAGTCGTGGAACTTTCGCGACTTGCCTCAATTCTCATGCGCAAGGTGTTGGTTGCTTGTTGACTGTTACAGCACATCACAAGACAAGAGAACTGAGACACAAAACATCAGTCCTCTTCCATCGCTTCAGCTCACTGTCTTCACGTATAGACATAGCAACCTTCACTTCGCATCACTTCCTGCCCCTCAAAACTCCTTCGTCGTATGGTTCGCCTCTAGCGCCTTTCCCTGCCTTCGCCTCCATCTCCACTATCAATCGACAAGATGGCGGAGAGCTTGTCTGTCGAAGAGTGTCAGGCACACATCAGAGACATTCGGAACAGTCATGGCGCAGATGCGCGCAATGAGAGCGAGCGCTTTCTCCGCAGAGGCTATGAGAGTATGTTGAAGCTGTGAGTTCTAATGCCGCCTTCGAAAATTGCCATATCGCTGACCCAAGCCAGTTTGTCTGCACAGCTCTACAGCGAACCGAGTCATTTCCTCTTCGAGCTCATTCAGAACGCTGACGACAACACTTACGCCGATGACGTCCAGCCTGAAGCTACAATCGCGTACCGCTCCGATGGTCTCTTGCTGTTTGGATGCAACGAACAAGGATTCTCCAAGGCCAACGTCAGTGCCATCTGCGACATCAATCAGAGCACCAAGACTCTATTGAAAGAGGGCAAGAAGGGCTGTATTGGCGAAAAGGGAATCGGTTTCAAGTCAGTATTCAAAGTGGCCGACAAAGTTTGGATTACTTCGAACAACTTCTCGTTCTATTTCGACAAGACGACGCCTCTAGGGATGGTGGACCCAGTTTGGGCCAAGTTCCCTGACTTTCCCGAGCAGCTTCAGATGAACACTATGATTTGTCTGAAGATTGAGAAGCAAGAAGATCGTGACGTGGTCAGAGAACAGTTGACCAAGGTCCTCGAGCCCTCATCGTTCATGTTCTTGCGTCGTCTCACCAAAGTCAGGGTCGTCAGACTCGATGATTTCGGTGATACCTTCGAGGAGCTGATCATGTCCCACAATCATCGACCATTTGACGATAGCCTTGAGGTCGTCACCACTACGAGGAGTAAGGGCGTAAAATCGTGGAGGTTGCGCTACCTCATTTCCGACTATGTCGCTCGTGATATGCCACCGACCGAGCTTAGGCAAGGTGTCACCGAGACTCTGATCAAGCTGGCATTTCCTATCAACGACCAACAACAACCGATCATCGCTAAGCAAGATGTCTATGCTTTCCTGCCCGTCTGCTCATCTGGCCTCCCATTCCTTATCCAGGCAGACTTCTTGCTTGTTGCCAGTCGACAAGGCATCGATGAGTCTCAGCCATGGAATCGTCGCCTCCAAGATCACATGGTTCACGCACTTATCCAAGCCTTCGAGAGACTCAACAAGACTCGCCTGAAGTATACCTGGCCCGCATATCTCCCCGAAAAACAGGTCGCTCTCAGGTTCTTCGACAAATTGAAAGACAAGTTCTTGGACCGCCTCAAGGATACGAAGATCCTGGAATCCCGTTCCGGTGAGCTTGCCAAGCCCAAGGTGATGATGTTGGTACCTGAACAGTACAAAGACGAAGATGGTACCCCCTTGTTGACCCCTGTCAACGACCGATATCTATCTACCAAGTACGACACGAGTCATGTTGCTGCACTTGTAACGCAAGCTTTGGATGACAAGAAGTTCTTCGAAATGCTCAAGACCTTCGTCTCGAAACAGGCCGAGGAGTTTCGCAAAAAGTCTGACACATGGCACGGCAAGGTCTCCACTGTCCTTATGACCGGGCAGAAACATCTCAATCTCAATGAGCTGTTGATCATGCCTATCGTCCCACTTGACGATGGCTCGTGGATCAGTGCCATGAGCCGCCACAAGCCTTCTTACTCCAAGGTGGCCAATAGATCAGTGCCGCCTGTATCCTTCTACCTGCCACGTTCTGATGCAAACATTGTCATTCCAAAGGGTGTGTCGTTGTCGATCGTTGAGCACCAAGCTTCTCGCAATGAAGAGCGCAGGAACTTCTTCCGCCGTATCGGTGCTCAAGACCTCGACTACGAGGATGTACTTCGAGGCATAATCAAACAGCACAAGGATTCAATAGCCCATGCTGACGTCGATATGATGCTCTCTCACGCCCAGTACGTTTTCAGCATGCCGTCAGCATCGAGGATGGCGCAGAATCTGAGCACAATCCTCTGGCTGGCAGATTCGCGCGGCGAGCATTCTCGTGGAATCGAGCTCCACATGGATAATCCGTTCAAGCCCGCAGTCAGCCAGATGTTCTCGGCTAGTCCCACGGTAGCTCGTTTCATCCATCCAAAGTACCTGGAGGCCTATCAAGAGAACGTAGAGCTCCGCACGAGATGGCTGGCATGGCTACGCGAGTGCTTAGGTATACATGATGTTCCTCGCTTGTCCAACAAGACGAACAAAGGCCTATCCGTTGAATTCGAGTGGCTCGTCAACAATTTGCCGAGCATTGAGTGGCTCGCCATTATCAGACTCAACTGGGACGACTATCGCCTCAACGTCCCTCCAAAGACTAGCGATATGCGGATTCCAAGCGAAGACGTTCGCAACAAGATTGCATCGTTATCTGTGGACTGTACTGACGGCAAGAGAGCGAAGCTCAAAGACACCATTCTGCCGATTCTACGCTCTGCTGTCACAACGATCCCGCACATGGGATTCCACTTCCTTGACGTGAAGGACGAACAGAACAGCGACTGGTTCAAACTTTCAGCTTTTGGCGTCATCACTCATCGTGACCTAGAATTTTGGCTGAAGCTACTCATAAAGTTTTCAACAAGCGGGATGACCACCGACAAGATGACTATTATCAAGCTGTACAGAGAAATCTACCTATTCTGTGAAGGAAGTATGAACGCGAGAGAGCGCACTCGTGTAGCTTTCAAAGACCATCCCTTGATTTTCTTACCTGAAAACTCCACATGGGTTCATATACAGACGTGTGTTTGGGAAGCTCCTCCATGTCTGCGCAGGGTTTGTCCAATCGCACATGTCTACGGGCCTGTCCAACCGTTCTTCAAGAACATTCTCAACTTGCATGATGCTGGCATTGGAGACTTTGTCACTGAGCTGATCGCATATGACAATGTCAATTCTTCTGTCACTTTGATCAAGGAGCTGTTGCTCGAGCTTGGAAGCAGGATTAACCCCCGTCTCACCTACGACTTGAAAGCTTTAGACAACTGCAGAATCTTCCCTGTTATCAAGGCGCAGAAACAGCAGGCGCTCATGTCTGGCAACGAGACCTGGTTTATACCTGACGGCCGAAACCTACACGAAGCTTTCAGTGGCATTGTACCTCTACTAAGTTTCACGCTCGGCGAGCAAAAGAGGTTGGAACCACTTCTCGACAAGTTGGGTATCTGGGACAAACATCTCTCCGGAAAGGTGACAAAGCAGGAAGTAGTCGACGGTAAGGATCAAGCCACAAAGGACAACACCTATACCAGAAAATTCCAGGTCAAGGCACACTATCTTTTGTGTCTGACAAATCCAGCCGAGAGATATATGCTAAAGCCCTTGCTTGAAAGCATCGAATTCTGGGCTGTGAAGTCGATTGAAGTGCATCGATCTGTCCGCATCGACAATCAGGAGATCCGTGGCAGACCTCTGGCAGCCCACGTAATGCTGGACAAGGATCACAGGGTTTACGTGCCGTTAGCAGATCTCGAGAAAAACGAGCTCAACTACTATGAGCTCTCAGAGAAGTTGACCACTCTGTGTAAGCTCGAGAAAGTGCCCAAGGAGCTACCATTTGGCATTCTCTCCATGTCTTCGACCCGGCAGATTGAAGATATGCTGGAGGAACATGGGATCATATTCGACAAACTTGAGTTGCGCAAGTTGACCAACAAGATCGTCACCGAACCTGCCGGAGCTGTGCTTTCTTCTAGGCGCAAGACTGTTGAAGACGATCCTCCAGAGATGGTCACAGATGCGGGCACCTCGGACTCTGGTGATAGTGATCTATCTTCATTGGCAGCTCTCAAGGATCTCGGCGTTCGTGTCAAGCTTGCGCGAAAATCCAAACCTGCTATAGCTCCTCGTACCAACGGCCAGAATCGCAACGGCAGGAACCACCTTGGGCGAGAGCCCAGCACTGACAACAGTGACTCAGAGCAACAGTCTGCTGACGGAGAGTGGGATAAGGACTCAGTGCCCACGTCAACTGGACGTGCTCCCTCAAGAAGACCTGCCAAGAATGGCTATGGCACTGGTCATCGAATGAGATCGAGCTATTTCGAGAGCGGTGTTGCTATATCTGACGAAGAGATCAACGACATCGACAACAAGATGAGTGAGAACGGCATAGACATGACTCAGCAAGCTCAAGCATCCGAGTACCGCAAGCAGCTCAATGCTGTGGAGAACGCTGCAGAAGATCCTCAGGTGATTCGTATTGGCGAGCAAGGTGAAATGAAGGTAAGTACACTCGAAAACCATCTGATGGCGCTTACTAAGATTTGTAGATGTATGCATTCCTCAAGAACATCTTGGGCGACTATTTCACAGACGACATGTGGACCAGCCATGCCAGCACCAAATACACCGATCTGAAATTCACTGGTGACGACAGCCTGTTCGCCGACTTCACCATCCGTGACCTCAGTGGCCGTTTCACAGATTGGCTTATCGAGAGGGGCTGCGAGCAGCCTACCGCCTGGGTCGGGAAGAATGGTAAAGACTCAATCACATACTCTGTTGAGGTCAAGGCCACTTACGGTTCTCGTCATGAGCCTTTTCACATGAGTCAGAACCAGATCGAGATGGTAAGTTGTCTTCTTTGGGCTATCAGCAACAACTACTGACCCGTCACAGGCTAAGGAGTACCGTCTCCAGGATGATGAAGTCCCGACTCGAGTATACGTAATCGTGCGCGTATCGAACTTGGCTGGGAATGGCAGTGGTGGACATGCTCAAGTTCATCCTTTCGTCGATCCATACGGACTGTTTGAGCAGGGCGATTTGAGCTACATCTCGCAGGGAGGATATCTGGTGTTTTCTGATCAAAAGTCTGCCTAGTAGGGTCGTGATAGGTCGTGAAAGAAAACGAGGGAGCATCTGAACAAGGGTTGTAACAGATCTCAGTCAAGGCACAGGGAAATCGGAAGAGATGGGCCTGTTTTCCATCAGTAGGGTCTGCTCGGATAGATTCTCCGTACATTTTACAGACCGATGAAATGCTTTTCACATGACTCTCAGAATGGGAGGAGCACCTTACGGGCATCTTGCTTGCACGCCAGCTGCTGCTTCCTTTGTACAGTAGCAAGCTGACACACATCAACAGCCCTCGACATTGTCTGGTGAGAGGCAAGCAACCCACCAAGTGCCATGTTCGCCTACCACATATTTTGTCCTTGTCAGTCATCCACACCACGTTGTGCGATACAGCACGATGCCAGCCTCCCTGTGTGAAAAGGGCCATGATGTATGCATTTCGAGAAACAGGATAGTATCCATCGAAAAGCGATATCACTTCGAATTTCTTTAGGGACTTCCCTGATCCGGAAAGGATTGTGCCGATGGATAGCAAGGACTCTGCTCTGGGCCCTCGCGAAGAGAGTGCGGAAATCACGATCTTTAGCACACGAGCGAGCAAGACGATTTCGCGACCAGCCGTCGTCGAGCTCTCACGCGAAAGACGACCCCCGATGACGTAGCCACTTTTCTACTTGGTCGCAAGACAGGCACTGGCAACGAGGACTGGCTTCTGTCTGGAATGCAATACTCGGAGCACTTGATCGATTGATATACTCTGTCGTGGACGCTGTCATCAATCGCTACTCTACTCGTCCGTGACTCAGACCTTTTCTGCGGGCATGAATTGAATGGAACAGACTTCCGCAAAGAGTCATAGTTGGAGCAAGCATCAAAACGCTCGGGTGGAAGTGGGTACAGACCGCACGGGGTTTACGTATGAGACGTCAGATTGTCGCATCTACAAGGCATAGCAGATACAGAGGTGCGCCGAACAGCGACATATGGAGCAGTATCTTACTTAGGAGCATCTTGATTGCTACAGTGTCGAGTTCTGATTGTGTTTGGTAGGCATGGCGGGCGAGGTGTCAAAATGTACTCGTTGATGGTCAGCACTCCCAACCTCCCGACTGTTCCGTATGAGTTCATGTCCGACCTCGGCAGGGCACGCAATTCAAAGTCGGCACGGCAGTTGATTCCCATTCGCCATCTTCTCACCTTTGGGAGTTTGATCTCTCATTCCTAACAACAACTACACTCTTCATACACCGAATTATCACTCAATTAGCGACAGGCGCCCCTTGCACTCTTCGCCGCATCGTATTCAACACCCCTCACAGCTCGTATACATCAACAGGTGGTAGGCCCTGTACAAAAACCACGACGACTTTCAGCATCATGTCGTCTTCTTCTACTTCAGTTCCGGCCAACAAGCGCCTGGATATGGATGGTCACGATCTTCCTCCCTCGCCCACTCCCTCCAGCCCCAGCAATGGCAAGAACAAGTACTCTCTCGCAACCGAGCTTGTCTACACCGAGTCCAACGACCAGTACAATGCTAGCAGCGTCCCCATCTATCAGTCCGCAACTTTCAAGGGCGAGGGCAACGAGTACGACTACACTCGTTCCGGCAACCCTACCCGTACCCATCTCGAGCGTCATCTGGCCAAGATTATGAACGCCCACCGCGCGCTGGTCGTGTCGTCGGGCATGGCTTGCCTTGACGTTATTACCCGTCTTCTTCACCCCGGTGATGAGGTTGTCACCGGTGACGACCTCTACGGCGGATCCAACCGCCTCCTCAAATACCTCTCGACCCACGGCGGCATCGTCGTTCGTCACGTCGACACCACAAACCCCGATTCAGTTGCTGCTGTGCTGTCTGAAAAGACTGCCATGGTCCTCCTCGAGTCCCCTACGAACCCTCTTATGAAGGTCGTCGACATCCCTACTCTGTCCTCGCTCGCCCACAAAGCGAACCCCAAGGCGCTCGTCATTGTCGACAACACTATGCTGTCTCCCTACCTTCAGAACCCCCTCGACCTGGGTGCTGATGTTGTGTACGAGAGCGGCACCAAATATCTGTCTGGCCACCACGATGTCATGGCTGGTGTCATGGCCACCAACAGCCCTGAATTGGGTGATAGACTCTACTTCCCCATCAACGCCTCGGGATGCGGTCTTAGTCCTTTCGACTCTTGGTTGCTTCTTCGTGGTATCAAGACGTTGGCTGTTCGCATGGAAAAGCAGCAGGCCAACGCCATGGCCATTGCTAGATACCTTGAGGGCAACGGATTCAAGGTCCGTTACCCTGGTCTCAAGTCGCACCCCCAATATGACCTTCACTGGTCTCAAGCACGTGGCGCTGGAGCCGTCCTTGCCTTTGAGACTGGATCCACCACCATTTCGGAAAGAATTGTCGCAGCCGCCAAGATCTTTGCCATCTCTGTTTCTTTCGGTTGCGTCAACAGCTTGATCAGCATGCCTTGCCGCATGAGCCATGCCAGCATTGATCCCGCTACCAGAAAGGAGCGCGCATTGCCCGAGGACATCATCCGTTTGTGCATTGGTATCGAGGATGTGGGCGACTTGCTTGACGACCTCCAACAAGCTCTGGTCAGAGCTGGTGCTGTGAAAATCACACCAGATGGCATTGAGCCTCTCGACGTTCCCGAGGGCGAGACCAAGCAGACCAAAGAGCTGACTGATGAGCCATGATGCACATGACGAAATATGCGATTGTTTTTTTCTCGCTTTATCTTGTATATACCTTTGCGAAAAGAAGGATAGAAGCAGGCGATTTATACCAACGAAAATGATATACCTTATTGAGCTCAAAGGCTCTCAATTTGACATGATCGACATGGGCAGTGACAGGCGGATGCGGAGAACCAGGGCGGGGTAGGTGCTGCCCTCGTGCTTGCTGGAGCGAACGATTACCATCGCTCTTTCCATCCTGCTTGCTGTCCACCGGCCTCCTCTGCGAGTTCAACAATCGACTATTGTCAGCTGCTCTACCTCGGCCATCCGAATAACAACCAACTGCATTACTCAACGCGACAAAGATAGCTCGAGTATACACCGGAGATAAGGTCAAGCTGCATTCCGCCAGTACATAGGCGCCTGGCCACAATCAACCACGCCTTGCACGCTTCCTGAGCAGCCGCATGCTCGTTACAGGTATGTCTCCTACTCCGTATACTGAACCTCATAACTTAGTTCAAGCATCCTTCTAACTCATCAGCTTCCAGGCAATCATGCCCTTCCTCAGGCAGGCCCCCGGCGTTAAGCTTCGACCCAATAACGCCGTATTCTACCGCTCTAGTATCCGCTTTGCAAGTCATTCAAACAAACACAAGAAGAGCAATGTCGAAGCAGGACAAAGCAAACGGCAGAAATCTTTCTGGAAGTCCATCGCTCCCGACTTCTTGACTCAAGAAACAAACGCTTCCTCCAGCAGGGGTGGACACTTCACACAGGCCTCGGCTTTCAAGCTCTACGCCTCTCATAGTTCGGCATCCAAGCCCATCGTCGAGGCTTCATCTACCTCTTGGGATTCCAAGACTAACAAGGTCAGCCATACTGTCTACGATCCCATCTCTGGCAGAATGGTTCCCGCAACCGGACAAAGCGGACATGATTCTGCCTCGACCAAGAGCAAGAAGAGCAAACCGAGCAAAGACAAGACCTACGAGAAGCCCACTTTCGTCTCTCAACTGCCCGAGAACATCGAAGCACTCTCAAACACCCCTACCACTCATGCCTCTTTTACCGAAGATTTCGACAAGACCTATCAATCCGAGCACGATGAGCTTCTCGCAGCTCGTAGACACCTGGACGCTCTGCGCGAGCAAATCCAAATTTTGGAACGTCAAACTCATCCTGAGATGACCAAGCCTCACTACGCCGTTGACGCCGAGAGACCCGCAGTTTTCGAAGGTGGCTGGGACGAAGATCCCAAAGGCCTACAAACAGCCTTCAAGCTTGAGAAGGAGGCTTGTGAACATGGCGATATGAAGCCTTTGGAGCAAGAGATGGACGCTCTTAACAAGACAACCACTCAGGAAGTCAGCGATGACTACAGTATTGCCCCGAGTGGCATGGAAACTCTCTTTGCAAACGAACAAACGAATGATGACATCCGCCAGAGGTCTTCTTTGGAGCAAGAACTGGTTGCTATGAACACCCAAGCTCCGCCTATTGACGACGGCTATTCACCCTCGCCTCAAGGTCTCGAGACACTGTTCGAAAAAGAGCAACACAGTGCTGATCTGAATAAATGCAAGACCCTCGAAGACGAAGTCCGGATGGCTGGCTCTGCAGCCGGTCAAACACAGTATTTCGACGGCTTGACTAAAGACCCTACAGGACTTGAGACGATGTTCGAGCAGGAACAGCAAGGCACACCTCAGAGGTTGGAGCTTGAGCTCGAGAGCATGGCTTCTACTCCAGGCTTGACTGATCAACATGACGCCTACTCAACCAAGCCTACCGGTATGCAAACCCTCTTCGAGAGAGAAGCAAAAAACACCCAGAAGAAACAGCACAAAGATCTTGAACACGAACTTCACGACCATATCCAGGCTCTCAACAACTACCCTTCTGCCAATCTGAATGGAATGCAAACGCTTTGGGAACGAGAGCAGAAGGATGTCGAGATGGGCAACGCCAGATCGCTCGAGGATGAGATTACAGCCAAGCAAAAGCCACAACCTATGTCAAACGAGTACGATACCTCAGTCTTTGGCATGGAGACTAACTTCCGCAATGAAGCTCAGAGGGTGAAAGAAGGCGATTCCAAAACTCTGGAAGAGGAGGTAAGCCACCGAGTGCAGGCACAGATACACGACGACGGCCATGCACGTCCTTCGGAAAGCCTGGAGACCGCTTTCCAGAACGAATCAAAGAATGCTCGCCTCGGAAAACGTCAAAGCCTCGAGAAAGAGATCAAGTCCCCTGAACTCGGTTTCGAAGATGGTTCCCCCACAACACCAATGGGTCTTCAGATGCTGTTCCATCGTGAGAAGCAGAGTAGCGAACGTTCGCTTGAAGAAGACCTCAAACAGGTAAGAATTCCTACATCATTTTAGGTGATCGATACTAACTACAACTTGAGATGGAGGAAGCTTCATACCACGAGGATGGCTACTCGCGTGCACCAATCGGTATGGTGAATTCGTTTGAGAAAGAGACCAAAGACGAAACAACTTCTCTGGAAGCGGATTTGAAGGACATGCCGGGTGAGGGAGATCTGTCTCCAACCGTGGGTAAGTTTGCTACCAGAGACCAATGGTACAAGCAACCTGCCAGAAGCACGTTTTCTGAAGATTACCTGAAGGCAGAAGTGAGAAAGTCTGATCGACGCACCGCAGTCTCCGGACGTTCGCTTGACGAAGGATTATCCAAACCCATCGAATCCAGCGTACCGTCAGCAGATACCACGACTGTAACAAAGCATCCATCAACACCGACCACTTCAATCAACAAATCTGTGAATCCATCCTTAGGACCAGAAAAATCGGGCTCAGATATCAAATGGCGCGAGCCCGCTCTTTACAAAGTTATCGCCTACGACTCGAGCAAGGATGCCATTACTCTCACTCGCACACCGTCCAAATTCTCGAACAGCGAGACACCTCTATCGATACCTCAAGCTATCTCTCAGCTCGATCTTGCCGCTCGTTTCCTACCACACATTGCAGCTTCTCAGAACGAAGGATTCCAGGTGATACACGCAGAGAAAGACTATTTTGTATCGCGAATGGTCCATAAGGACCCTGATCCACGGGCACCACACCATGAGGCTATCACCAACCCTATCGATGGTACTACCAGGTACACCCCGGTTGAACCTCCCATTTCGCGATTTGCTTCACCCACTGGCTTCGTCAATTACGAGCCCATCTTTCCAACTGAGCCTATGCACAATCGACACGACAGGGCCAGCTCATTCTTTGGTAATGGCCATCCAGACTTCCAGCAGCATACAATCTATCCACACACGCATGTTTCCGCAAAACCACCAAGAAGCATCTTTCGACACGCTGATGCTAAGTTCCGCAACGAGAAGCGCCGTCGCTGGCGCCGTCGGATTGTGTGGATCATGAGTGTGGCTGCAGGTACAGCGGTGTGTACCACATATGTTGTTGGTGTTTCTGGTGAGCTCGCAAAGTCTGATAAGAGGATTGCACAGCCCGCGAGATGATCCGGCACTGCAATCCTAGTCCAATGATGGCATTCGTATCATGGAGAGTCTTTCGCTCTATCTCTCGGTATTCTTGTCAATGCAGTTGGTAGCTGATCCATATGATAAACGAATCAGATTCTATAATGTTGTTCTGCTTTGCACTTTCGTCAACTCTGGGCTGTGAGCAACGAACAGCCCCCTGTCGAGCTAATGTTTATGTCAAGCGTGTTCAAAATCTATATCTCTATAAAAGACCACTCTCTTTCAACCTCTTCTCTATTTCCAGCTGCTCCAATTGCGATGCCGTTTTGGTCTTTGGTAGCTTGACCGGAATCTCGGCAAAGAAGTTTTCCCAGAATCTGACACCGTCGAGGCCTTGTTCGCGACATAGAGCACCTCTTTCTTCTGCCATCTCGAGCTCTTCTGTCGCAACGCCAACACTCCAGCCAAACCTCTCTGCTGTTTCTTGCGCTGTCACACCACGGCCGAATGCTTGCCAGTCCCAAGTCACTGATGGACCTGTCACGGCACCGAATTCGGATGTGTTTGACATGGACGGTGGAATGGAGTGGAGGTCTTTGAGCCAGGACAAGATACTCGCGACGGTCTTGTCGTCAGTGCGGTCGCGGCCTTGAACGACTAGAAGACCGCTTCTGAAGCGACGGAGACGAATGGGTAGACGTAGTGTATCCCACATAGTGGCGGCTCTCTCAAAGTCTCGCGGTGAGACTAATTCGATGCCATTGCGTGTGCGGTTGAAGACTGCCCAAAGATCGACGAGGGACATGATACCGCCTTCTCTTCTCAACACACCCCTCTTGTCGTCAGTAAGGAACTCGGCTAAGTTTCGAGAGAGTTCGGCAATGTAAGTTCGATCTGCGCCGCTGCCTGAGAGCATATCTTTTGTTGTCACGAGACCCATGTCTGAGAGGAGAGAAGCTGCTTCGGCGTTGGCGTCATGCTCGTTGTCGCCACCGTTGCTGTTTTGTGATCTGAAGCGTTCAGCCATGGCGATGACTTCTTTCGCTGATGTCATGAGGGCCTCCAAATCTTCGAACGAGCTTCCGATAACGAATTCGTTGTTCTTGCGGAGTTCTGCTCCTCGTCGCTCTAAACCTGCTATACCGACGACCTTGGGAGGTGGAGGTATTGGAGTGTAGCCATCTGTTGCTGAATAGCTTGATGTGTGAATAGGCTCTCCATTACGTGATCTGGGGATCGGAGGTGCGTTCTGGAGAAGCCATTTTCGCTGGACCAGGGCGCCTTTCAAACGTTCGTAGAACACTCTGTCGCCACCAGCACGGAAGGAAAGTTTGACGCTCTCTGGGGTGGTATCGCCTAAGACAGAGGTAGGAAGTGATGGACCTGGTGATTCTGGTCGAGTAATGGCGCTTTCGATGATTTGCGAACGTCTATCTGCTGAGCTCGAGAGTTTGGCTCCACAAATTTCGCAGCTACTGAGAGACGGGTGATTCGAGAATGTGCAACGTGGACACTGGTTCAAGGACACATCCATAGGTGTCTGTGTTGTTTGTGGTGAGGACGACAGCGGGGTGCTTGTGGCTGGTGTGGGAGTAAAGGATGAGCCGCTTGGTCGATTTGATAGAGCTGCGATGGCTGCTTTGACGACATGCACGAGAGGTGGCTTGATTCCACAAGCCAGACATGGTGGCAATGGCGTCCGATCATTCGCAGTGCTTGGATCAAAGTTGGAAGGAACAGGGTTTGAGAATGAACAGATAGGACATATCCAAGTAGCATTCGGATCCCTTACTGGCGCCGGTGAGGGTGCAGCAGCACGTCCTGGAGTGGCATATCGGCTCGGAGGTGTGGATCCCGAGGGGCTGCCCTGACTTGGGTAGCCAGGTTTCGGACTTCTGATGGCCAGGGCGTTGTGTTTCAGAGCTTTGGGATACAGTGTGACTTTCGCCGATGACTTCAAGAATCCAGCATAGAACTCGGGTCTTTCGACATCCTTAAGATCGATGGCGATGGAAAACTTGCGTGGCTCCTGGTTATCGACATAGCACACGCGATGCGAGGTCAGGTATGCGTGGCCATTTTGGTAGTTAGGGATCTTGTATTTGCCCTCGTAAAGACCGACTGAGTCCTGGACAAACAAGAGAGTTTCATCGGGTAGCAAAGAAGGACGAAGAGCAGTCGTCAGGTCGAGTTGGCGAAGAAACATCCAGTAATGCAGTTATCCGTAGTCTCTCCAATGCGGGGCTGTTCTGTCCTGTTGATGGAAGAGACGGAGAAGCACGGCTATAGATGTCGAGATGATGGGATATGCTAGATATGTCACCGGATCTTGACGCACGTACTGAGAGAGTGTATGCACGCTATAACACGAAAAGAAGGCACGTGTTGGATGGACGATGATTGGGAAGGTGGTCCATATCGGTGACCGCATGGTCTTGGCACAGGGTCGCACTTCTACTTTCCCTTTGAAGGCGTCGCTTTCTCCTCACACCGTCAAAGACGTGAACTCGCTTCCCTCGGATTTCTCATTCACTACCACCAACTCTTTGTTGCCCTTGCGTGATCATCCAACATGACAACCACGCCGTGGCAGTCCGGTATGAACGACTCTACCTTCACCCATCTATATACCAACTAACCTCACTCCTTCAGGCTCGCCGGCTTTCACAGCAGTTGTTGCTCGTCGATCGCTTACCCGTCCATCCGTACCTCCAGCCCAACCTCCAGCCCAAGCCCAAGCTCCTGTCAAGATCGAGTGGCCACAGGGAGTTCGCGATTATGTGCAACGTGCCTTTGCCGACAAAGCCAACGACAATCACGCAGACGATCTTGAAGACGGTGCCGTCGCCGCAAAGCTGAAGTCCGTCATCACTCAAGCAGCTGAAGCAAATCAACTCGAGATCATCGACTGGCCCAGCCATCCTCTTCCACGAGAACTCCTCCGTATTGAAAGAGCCGCCATGATGAGCGCCTCGAAAAAACGCAAGTCCATGGACGTGGACACGACCGCCGACGCTTCGTCGCCTATCCCTCCCTGGAGAGTGAAGAACCTCTCTCTTGCCGACCGCATCACCAACCCTAGTCCCGACAAGCGCCAGAAAAAAGCCGACCAGTTCCGTGCCACTGCCCCTCCCAGTAAGTTGAGCGATCTCGAGAAACGAAGGCAGCGTTTCGCGCTCGGCAACCAAGGTCCCAATTCTCCTTTCATCTCTTCTCCTCGTGACGACTCTCCCATGCCCGACGCCAACGATGGTCCCTGTGTCGGCACTTCTCAAACACTCGAGAAGAACTATTTCCGCCTCACCGCCCCTCCTAAGCCCGAAACTGTTCGTCCCCTGCACATTCTCAAGCAAACTCTCGATCTTCTTATTAGGAAGTGGAAAGACGAGCACAATTACGGGTACATCTGCGATCAGTTCAAGTCTTTGAGACAGGATCTCACTGTCCAACACATCAAAAATGATTTCACAGTCCGCGTCTACGAGGCCCACGCACGCATAGCTTTGGAAAAGGGGGACCTGGGTGAGTATAACCAGTGTCAGACTCAACTTCGTACTCTGTACAAGATGAAGTTGCGTGGTTCCCCTGGTGAATTTTTGGCTTACCGCATTCTCTATACTATCTATACTTGTAACCGCCAGACCATGAACGATGTTTTGGCAGATTTAACCTCAGCAGACAAGCAGTATCCCGCCGTCAAGCATGCCCTGGCAGTGCGAGCCTCGTTGGCCACAGGCAATTATCACAGATTCTTTAGGTTGTTCAACGAATCGCCAAACATGGGTGCCTACCTGATGGACATGTTCGTCAATCGCGAAAGAGTGGCTGCCTTGGCCGCCATCTGCAGAGCGTGAGTTCTTTGCTCGCTTCATTCTTGTTCTTGTTCGATTATGCTGACTCGATTTTAGTTATCGTCCCGGTGTCAAAGTCTCTTTCCTGACGGAAGAGTTAGCATTCATGAGTGATGAGCAATGTGCGCAGTTTCTTTGTGAACACGGCGCACAACATTGCTTTGAAGAAAAGCCGGATGGCCATCTCTTCTCTTGCCAGAAAGGAAGTCCGATCTTTGAGACGGCCAAAAATGGTGCATACCGTGTCGACATCAAGGGCCAGATATGAGTGGCCTCTGAACGTACAAGTGGGTGGAGCAGTAGCCGGCAACAGAGTTCGTAGCTCTCTGCTGTGCGAATCAGCTCTTGCTTGATCTTTCTACTCCAAATCTGCATTCAATTTGCTACAAGCTCATGTCTCCAGACTCTCTGGTATAGTCGACATTTTCATCGGGGCAATGCGCTGTTGGCGTTGGCCTGAATATCAGCCAGGTGAATCGTTCGCAGTAGATACGTACCAACGACGACAGCCTATCAGCAAGACCCGAGATCAGTCGACACTGGTTCGGTACTTTTTCAAGCCTCATGCAGACCGGTTTCCATCAGCTGGAAGGGTCAGGCATTATAGTAGAGCCCAACGGCGCCCAGTCGAGTGGGAATCTGGGAAATCCCTAGAACTTTTCTTTGTGTTTCGTATCTGGCGGAAGTGTCGCACCATAGTTCCCCTGCTTTAGTTCGTCGAATCAAGAATCCAATGTGTTTCCCTTCCTCCCTAGAAGTACTGCCTGTGTCGGGCGTCAATGTTTAGATCTTGCTTTAACGAAGACCTCTAATGGTCCACGATGTGACGCATATTTGTCCAAGACAGGGAGCCGCTATCATGGTGGAAGACGAGTCAGCTGTTTCATGGTGGCACAGAGGAAGGAACAAAGAAGAGCTGAGCCGAATGCGGCTAGCCTGTCAAAAGACAGACTCCACTCTATACACAATCTATCATCGCATAACAGAACCAGTTCTCGTCCGAGCGCGACCATACAACCCCACTTTCAGGAGCCCCTACTCCCACCCTGCAGCAGCTCTCAATCAAGTGTCTACAGGCTACAGCGCGCCGCACACGTTCGTCTCCACTCAGCACCAAGGTCTTGGTCTAAGTGACCCCCTACTTGTTCTTTTCACATCGTGATCGAATCCTGTGAACGCGTCGAGCGAACCCAACGGTCGACAGTTGGATAGCCGAACTTAAAATACTACAGCCATCAAGCCTCTTACGGCCAACGTGAGGCAGGCTCGTTCCTTGGTTGCTCTTAAGAAAGCCTGTCTGACTTGCCCGTTCTGCTATTCTCTTCAGTCATCTGTACATCTCACCCGGCGTGTCACTTCCCTGTCGCAATCTACGGCGAAACAAGCCTAATTTCGCCAGCCATGAAGTTCCGGAGAGCCTCGCATAATCACGGATCCTCTTCCTCGATACATCAAATCAAAGATCCAACTGCGATAATCCCCCCAAAGAAGGTCATCAAGGCTCTGTACGACTGGGACGCTCCAACCGACAACCCCACTGTGCGCTTCTTGTCATTCGCTTCTGGCGACTTCCTCCACGTTACTGGGCGCGAAGACGACACCGAGTGGTACGAGGCCTGCAACCCGCTCCACAACTCGCGCGGCTTGGTGCCTGTCAGCTACTTCGAGCAAGTCGGAAAGACAGTGCGCGACAGCGCTTCGGTCGCGTCGTCACCCAGCACTCAGCACGACAGTGGTTATGCCGACAAGGCTTCGCATAACCCCTCGAGAATGAGCAAGTCTTCCATGGGCAGGTCTGGCGGTGCCCCTGTCTACGGCATTGTCGCATATGATTTCAAGGCCGAGCGCCCCGACGAGCTCGAGGCCCACGAAGGAGAAGCCATCATTGTCATTGCACAATCCAACCCGGAATGGTTCGTCGCAAAGCCCATCACGCGACTGGGCGGTCCAGGCCTCATTCCCGTATCCTTCGTCGAGATCAAGGACCTCACCAGTGGCAAGACAATCGACTCGGCCGAGGCCATCGCAAGAGCTGGGATCCCGAGGGTAGAAGAGTGGAAGAAGATGGCAGCAGACTACAAAAACACCAGCATTCCGTTAGGCCAGATTGGCAACATGCAAGCCGCTTCTCAGGCGTCAGTGGCAGGTTTGCAATCGACCTTGGATCGCATGAGTCTCAGCAACGGCAGCCACGCTCGCAACATGTCAACAGTGTCGCAGCGTGTAACATCGCAGGCGCATTCGCAATACCCACTTGCGCCGTTGCGCGCCTCGGTCCCACGCTACATGTACCTTGACGAGAAGTTCCATTTCATTGTTGAGGCGACACTGGCCGATGGCTCTCATTGGGACTTGACGCGCATATATGAGGACTTCTACGAGCTACAAATCAACCTCATCAAGGCCTTCCCCGATGAAGCTGGCAACACAGGGCAGCCTCGCACTCTTCCACTTATGCCTGGACCTGTACAATTCGTGACGGATCGCATCACCGAAGGCCGTCGTGAGAATCTCGACGAATATTTATACAAGTTGTTGCGCCTTGGATCCCATGTCGTCAACAGTACCCTAGTCCGTGGCTTCTTCAGCCCTCATCCTGGGGACTACGAGGTCGACGTGAATGTCGTCGACCTCAACGAGCACAGTCGCTCTGCCGCAGAGGCAAAGACTGATCGCTACTCGACCGCTTCTCACGCATCCGGCCACTATGCCGCTTCAACCAATTCTGCCCGGCAATCGACCAGTGCACAATCTTTCGCTGCCCATCAACGTCAACAGTCATCCGTTGGTGCTGGATCCATGCGCGCCCCTCCTGGTCACTACCGGACACCCTCCCAGTATACTGATTCCACTGTGAACAATAGTCACAATGCTGCTGCTCCTCCTCTCGCGCGTCAGATTACAGCCATGTCTACTGCAACAACTTCTTCAGCAACAACTAGTGGTGGTGCTTTGAAGGTCAAAGTGTGGTTCGACCGCGAGACGTGTGTTGTCTTGCGTCTTCCGCCCCGAGGTGCTTTCAACTTTGATGATCTCTACCGAAAGATTCTGGAGAGACGCAGGTTAGAGTACGGCGAGGCCGACCCCCGCTCTGAAGAGACAGAACTGGATATCGAAGTTCGCAGCGAGCGAACTGGCGACTACACTCCACTTGTGAACGACGATACCCTAGAAGATGCTATCCAGCAGAACGAAAAAATGATGCTAGTTGTACAAAGTGCTCACGGAAGGTAAGCCTTCTACGTGCCCACGCGTATCCGAGCGAGTACTCGGCACCATCAGCATCATCTGGTCCATTCTATCGAGCGTCTTGTGCTTGCCTCTTTTCTATTGTCTTGCATTGTACCGCGGCATCTGGAGCGAACAGCGGCATGAGGTCACGAACATGATATACCCCATTTCCTTACCTGTCACAACAACGATCGACGACCTGCTTCTTCCTGACGACCGACCGACGAAAATGGTGCCGATATGGGGGACGGAGCTGACAACCTCTTTTCTTCTTTGGACATGAAAAACGACGAAAGTGATGTTTTTTTTGCTTTGCAACTGTTGACATGTGGATGAAGGGAAAGGGCGAACGGCGAGAATGCTTGCCTCTTGGTTTTAGTTTTGTTCTTCTGCTTTGCGTTTGATTTCCAAATTTGTTCAGAGTGTTCTTTTTCCTTTTTATTCTGCTTCTACAGATTCCCCCCTTTTTGATATGTACCCCCTCTTCTCTTTCCCATTCTCAATAGTCTTTGTTCTGAATATCCATCTCTTTCCAATTCCGTCCTTCTACCTTTCTCACGATGTCGTATTGTGTGCTTGTAAAGTCGCCGGTTTCCTGGTCACTCGATTGCTTGGTGTTGGGTTCACCCAATTCCTCGAAGCAGGACGACATCTGATGTAGTGATGTTGCTGCTCAGCTGCTGCTGCATCTATCTCCACAGGACCGACCCGTCTTGATTGATGAGCATCAGAAAGACAGTACCCGAAACCATGTGTCGGCGCCGGATGAGCCAAATTCGAGATTCTTTTGGCGTAACCAAACACTCATCCCATTGCGGTATAGTCAAGAGCCTGGAAATAATACTAGAAATAGAGACGGGCCATGATCACTGCTTGGACATTCAATTGCCATCATTGTGGCTGGTTAGGATCGATATGAGATAGCCGTAATTACGGACAGGGTGTTGGGAGACACGTGAAAGTGTTGGTCGATTTATTGCATATGGAAGGAGCAACGACAGTATCATTGCTTCCCACGAACAGCGTGCAATTGTTGAGAGCAATATCCATGCCAGATCGAATGGTTTCTCGTCGAGTAGCATCTGAGTAACATCGTAATATCTTTTACAAATCTTACAATCAACCTTCCTATCTAATCCTCCAACCAACCGTACTACTCCGAGCAAACTCAAACAGCAACTGTATACGCCGGCGTCCTATGCATCTCAGCCCAAATACCCGCATCCTCATCCTCATAATCCGGCGGTCCAACCACCTCATGAAACCCAGGCGGTGCATCCTCATCTTCACTTCGTCTATACTCTGCCAAACCTCCTGGCAACACCTTCAACCCCATCTCTGCTTTTCTTTCTAGTGTGGCTCCTGTAGCCACATCCAACACTTGCACGGAAGCTTCCATAACATACTCGAGTTTGAAGGCGCCGATGCCAAAGTCTGGCACAAGCAGGGAGGCGTCTCCTCGTGTCATGTCTATGAGAGCCATGTCTCGTTTTACGGTCACCGGTGTGGCGGTGCATGGCAGTTGGAGGCCTTTGCCCAGGAGTCTGAACTTTGCGATGGGGATGGCGGGGGGTTTTGGGTCGGAGGTGTTGGTCGGTATAGGTCGGGCGGTGGTGAAGGACACTTGAGCTTTGAGTGATAACTCGCAGGTTTGAAGCGTGTAGATTGGTGCGGTAGAGGTGGAGGAGTTGTTGGTGTTGTGGCAGATGAGGCTGATGTCGAAGCGTTGCCATGCGCCTAGTGAGGAAGGCATGCAGATTGCTAGACTGGGGCCGGAAAGCGCGTTGTTGCTGGTTGTAGTAGTGGAAGTCACAGGAGTAAGAGTGGGTACGGTGACAGTGGAAGAGCGTCTGCGGGAGAGTCCCGTCAAGCTCAGTGTCGAAGATCGTCGTCGCTGTGTCGCATAGATCGTCCTCTGCACCTCCATCGTCGGCTCCACCAGCAGTTGCGTCTCCAGCGTTGGCAGAGGCAGCTCTGTATGCTCGAATGGCCATACACGAACATCGCGCTCAATCTGCATGGAATTGGTGTTGCGGTGAGGATTCACGCACAATTTCAACTCGTACACCACTCTTGCCAAACTGACCACATTCCAACTGGGAGGAACTGGTTGCAAGTCCGCCACAAACGGCACCTTGATTTTCTCGGGAACCTCGAACTCGAATGCCCACTCATGAGGTTTTGGAGATACTTTGTGGGGTCCTTGGAGTATCGTTTTTTCGTAGCGAAACAGGGACTGGTTTCCAGTGCGCACGCAGCCGTAGGAGGCTTGACCGCTGTCTTTGAGTTCGTTGTAGAGGGTTGCTTTGAAGAGGATCGTCATGGTGTGTACTTTTACTTCTGTCGGGGGCGAGTAGACTGCTGTTCCTTTGATTGTTTGGCCTGGTTTGTAGTATTGTGGCTGTTGTGGATATCCATGGCCTTCGCCGTCCAGCAAGATGCGGAGGTAGTCTTGGGCGGGATTCTTGGTCATATTGGTGGTGATGTGGTGTGTACGCGTCAGAGAAGGTGTCTAGAGATCCCAAGATAGTGGACCGGTCAAGATGCCAGCCAGACGTTGGCTGTTATTTCAAATTACAAGTCCTCTGTCCGGAAGATAAGAGAACCTCGGTAAGTACACCTCGGGTGGAAGAGGAAGAGAGAATGCGCAAAATGGTTCAATCCAAGAAGTCAAGGAAATATAAATGTAAATACCAAGTAGCGCCTAGATCTTCAATGTTTCTTGGGTGCTTGGTCCAACAGTCAATTGAGCACATGACGGGGTCAGAAACCTAGATAAACCACAGTTCCGTGGAAACGGTCCTTGCCTAAATGGGATAGCGGGGATATCGGCTAAAGGGAGAAAGAATTCAGAGTTGGCCTGGTCGATAACATTTCGAAGCGCTGAGCCTCAGAGAGAGTTGCTCAGCATTTCAGAGTCTGGACTGAGAGTAGGAGCGAACTAGTAAAGGAAAGGCGAGACAAACGAGTTACTTACTGTGACGCTGGAGAGGTGAGATACAGAGGGTGAAGCGAGTCAATAATTGGCTGTGATCAGTGAACGAAGAACGCGAGTAGCTCGGAATGGCATGTGCAATAAATGGTCAAGTTGGGGCCAACAGATGATTCTGAATCGGGGGTCATCAATTCAAATGACATGTCCTGCGCCAGCTTGTCACGCTCGTGGAGAGGGACATCAGCGTAGAGTATATATACACACGAGATGGCTTTGACTCGTAATTCCCATAGCTTTTCTGTCTGACTTTCGATGTAGTAGATATCACGACGTCCAGAATCTAGTGCTTGGCCTCCTTCTTCTCGCTCTCCTTGAGGAACTGCCTGTTGGAGTGACAAACTCGTTAGCGTGTGATCTGAATGACTGCACAAACGCATCTGTCCTGCGCGTTGTTTTCCCGAAGATCCTGATTCCCTTGCTCTTTCTGATGCAGATGACTTGACATAAGAGGCGACGTACTGAATGAAGTCTGCCTCGTCCTTGGATGAAGCGTTGATGGGAGGAGTGGAACCAGTGACCTTCTTGGCACCGCCGCTTGAGGCGTAACCAATACCGGCGAAGAGGGAGGTGAGGATGCCGAGGGCGAGCTGTCAATGGACTTTGTCAATCATCTGTGGTTGCGGAAGCTCGGGGGTCATGTCGGGGTGGCGCATACGTGGTGGGAGCCGACCTGGCGGCCCATGATGTTGTACATAACAACCATTTTGACGGAGAGAGAATTGACGGGGTTGAAGGGTGGAAAGGGTAGGGCGATGCGGTATGGGCTCTCGATGTCAGGACGAGTTCGACAAGGGCAGCTGCGACGGAAGTCAGTCTTGGCAACTCCGGTCGCTCCTTCCATAAAATTTGTGCTTTGCACAACCCTCGGCGCGCGGATGCGACGATCTGCTTATGACGTGCCACCGATGCGATTCAAGGTCATCCTCGAGACCAAGCCCCGGAGGCAGATAAATACTAGGCGACAACCGGTATATGTCTCCAAGATCTATTTGTGCTAACCCCTTCTCTCTGGCCTCTAACTCCAACGACAAGCACGACATCAACACCACCACTATGTCCGACGATAAGAACAAAAGCACCAAGCCGCTCGACTTCGAGGACATCCCACGCGAGCGATCCGATCAACCTAGACCTGACTTCTCGAAACCTCTACCTCGCAAGAGACTCCCTGCCGCTCTACAAGATACTCTGGACAATGAAGAGAAGCTATGGGAGACCATGTATGAGGGTCACGCTGAAGAATCCACCGAGAGCAACGTCCGTTACGCTGCTTATGCCACAAGAGTCCGTACCATTTTGATGTCGGCCCATCGCTACGTCGCATACACCAGTGATATTGGAGAGAGTTTCAGACCTATTGCACACCCTTACCTCGTCAAGGGTGCGTACGGTATCTCTTGGGCATATCTCATTGGTGATGTCTCGCATGAGGGCTACAAGGCCTACCTCCGCAACCAGCGCGTCCTCAATGGTGATGACTCCACCGAGGCTCCAAGTGTTACGAGCAACGAGAAGCTCGCTGCAGCTCTTCCTGGCACCGTAGCTTCGATTAACCCTGTCGGTAAAGTTCCTCTCATTGAGGATTACAGAACCGTTATGGCGCAAAGAGCCATCTTCCAGGGTATTGCCAGTATGGGTCTGCCTGCCTTCACGATTCACTCGATCGTGAAGTATGCTGGCAAAGCCCTGAAGAACAATAAGAACGTCAAGCTGCGTACATGGGGCCCGATTGGCGTAAGTACTCGTTTCTTCTTTGACCAGATCCACACCCGCTGACCTGTGACGATAGTTGGGTCTTGCCGCAGTCCCTGCACTTCCCTTCATGTTCGACGAGCCCGTCGAGCATGCCGTCGAGTGGGTCTTCCACAAGGCCTTCTCGGCTGTCGGTGGAGAGGCTGCTGTCCACGGTCGTCCCGAGACCGGCCGATCTGCTCTGCTTCAATTAGAGGCCAAGGCTGGTGCCGTCAAGGACAAGGAGCTATAATGGACACAGTGGCCATGTTCTGTATATTTTGTACATAATACACTCTTCTTCGTCTCAGGTGGCAGATCAAAGTCCAGTACAGGGCACGTACTGGCAGCATAGTATCGGCAGGACATATAGTTCTTGATTTGTAGTTTAGTTAGAGATATCAAAAGACATTTGGAAGCATCATGACATTGAGCTGGGATAGGCTCTTGCGAGCGGCTCTCTAGCAGTTTCCCAGGCGAGCCAGTCGGATCGAGTAGTACTGACGACAAGTTAGCAAAACATGAAGTGGAACAAGAAGGCAACAGAGAACTTACGGCAAGAGACCCATACCATTAACCTTCCAGATACCAAGAGCCAGAGCCAGAAAGTTGCATGCAACATAGGCAAGCTTGACCATGATCATGCGGTCGCGGGTGCCTTCTGTCTCGAAACGGGCAAAGACGTTCTGAATGTTGATGAGAGCTGTGATGGGGCCCTTGAAAAGCATAAAGACCATCATGATACTGAAGATCTGGAGGCTGTTGCCCGACATGTACATGCCGAAGGCGTTCATGGGGAGCTGCTTGGCTGGAGCAATGGCAACTTCCCATGCTTTCTTGAGCTTCAAAGTGTCCATCTCTTCGGTCGTAGGGGCTTTACGAGCAGGTGTCTGGGCGACGGCATTCTTGGACGACTTGGACTGGATGGTGTTAGTTGAGTACAGGGCGGCAGAAAGTAGACAGTCGGACCTTTGAGGTTGTGACGGTGGTCGGGGCAGTGTAGCCTGGTGGGTCGGCAATAGTCGACGTCTTCGGTTTGGCAGAGGGAGGAGCGTTTAGGTCAACGACCCATTGCGGCGGCAGAGGAACGGCCATGTCTTGTGTAGATACCGAGAGTGGTCGATATGATGCGTCGTGAGATTATGAAAGTCGAGCTTCGAAAGGCAGGAGCGATGCTGAGTCGAGTTCCGGCGCGCCGCCCGGCTTCCCCAGTTTCGCGACTCCCTGACCCTCAACTTTGATGAGCACCTTCCTTGCAACTTCCAATCTGTCTTCACATTCGCTTCCCGGACCGCTTTCACGCCCTTCTACTACACTCGATCAACCTGGACGACTGGCCTTCACACCACTTGTCACGCGACACGGAACTCGAGTGATACCAAGAAGAGGGGCACACCAACGGACGCTGGGGATTGGTCTGCTTGACCTTCCTGTTATCATAGAGTCGCCATGAGTGCAGGAAACCAAGATGCGAAACTCTTTGCTAGAGTGAGTCGTCCCAACATCCGAACAACTCTCCGCCATGTTTGCTCCACTGTTCCTCTATGATCAAGGCTTACCTGTCTTTCGCAATCCACAGGGCAAAGTCGCCGAACTGCGACAAGAGTTGCAGGCCGTTGGAGGAAAGAAGGACAAGGGTCACCTAGGAAAGAAGATCGCTCTCAAGAAGATTGTCGCAAACATGACCATGAGCAACAATGACATGATCGCCCTCTTCCCCGACGTTATTCAAGTCATGGGTCTCGCCAGTCTGGAAATCAAGAAGATGTGTTTCCTATACCTCGTCCACTATGCCAGGATAAAGCCAGAGATTGCTCTCAAGGCTCTGCCGCATCTTGTTGAGGTCTGTTGGATTGATCAAATCCCTCGACGCTCTAGCTGACCAATTCCAGGACATGGAAGATACAAACCCTCTGGTACGAGCCCTCGCCCTACGAACAATGTCATACATCCACGTCCGCGAATTTGTCGAAGCTGCCGTTACACCTACGAAGCATCTATTGCGAGACGCCGATCCCTACGTGCGCAAAACTGCTTGTTTCTGTGTTGCCAAACTCTACGATCACGACAAGACCTTGGTCGAGAACTCGGATCTAATCACTGGACTGAACAATATGCTGAGAGATGAGAACCCTACGGTTGTCTCGAGTGCCCTGGCCTCTCTGACCGACATCTGGGAGAGGAGCGAGTCCATTAAACTCACCATTGACTACAACAGTGCGTCCAAGATTGCTTCCATCCTGGCAGAAACCTCCGAGTGGAACCAAACATACATCCTCGAAGCTCTCATGAACTTCGTTCCCCAAGACTCTGGCCAGGCTTCTATGCTGGCCGAGCGCATTACCCCTCGCCTTTCTCACACAAATTCTGCCGTCGTTCTTGGTTGCATCCGCCTTATTCTCTACCTCATGAACTACATTGCAGACGAAAAAACCATCACCGCTCTGATGAACAAGCTTTCTCCGCCTCTGGTCACATTGCTCTCCAAGGGACACGAGATTCAATATCTGGCTTTGCGAAATGTACTTTTGATCTTGCAAAGGAGACCCGACATCCTGAAGAACGATATCCGTGTCTTCTTCTGCAAGTACAATGACCCAATCTACGTCAAGGTGACCAAACTCGAACTCATCTTCATGCTTGCGACCCAAGACAATATCAAGGAAGTTTTGAACGAACTGAGAGAGTACGCCACCGAAATTGATATCCACTTCGTACGAAAATCCGTCCGCGCCATCGGAAAACTGGCCATCAAGATTGAACCTGCTGCAAGACTTTGCATCAACACACTCCTGGAACTTGTCGCAACCAAGGTTTCATACATCGTGCAGGAAGCGACTGTAGTGATTCGTAACATCTTCCGCAAATACCCCAACCAGTACGAGTCGATCATCAGCACGTTGTGTGAGAATCTTGATTCTTTGGATGAACCTGAGGCAAAGGCTGCCATGATTTGGATTATTGGACAATACGCCGACAGAATCGACAACAGTGATGTTCTCCTGGACGACTTCTTGTACACTTTTGCAGATGAACCGCATGAGGTTCAGTTGGCTCTTCTGACAGCGACCGTGAAGCTGTTCATTCAAAGACCCAAGAAGGGACAAGAACTCGTACCCAAGGTCTTGAAGTGGGCTACTGAGGAGACAGACAACCCCGATCTCCGCGACAGAGGCTACATGTACTGGCGACTACTTTCTTCTGACCCAGTAGCGGCAAAGCAAGTTGTGATGGGAGAGAAGCCCCCAATCACGGCAGAAACAGAAAAGTTGGATCCATTCACATTGCAAGAAATGTGTTTGGTAGTGGGCTCGCTCGCGACTATCTACCTCAAGCCCATAAAGTCTGTCTTCCGCTCAGCTCGTCCACGCATTGTACCAGAGAGTCCTGCGTTGCAGAAGCACAGGCTTCCCAGCCATCAAGCTATGTTGGATGCACAAAAGCACTGGACAGAGATGACTTCGATGACTGGGGCACAGCAGCGACAAAATGGCGATGCACATGCTGCTAACGGCGACCTTGCAGCAGCCGTCGACGCAGCAGACATGTATTTCTCGACTGTGGGTAGCCAGCAAATGGCAAGCATGGGCCTGAATGATGATGGCTATGCATCCCCAGTAGGTGGAGAAGGGGCTCAAACGATGTTCGTCGTGAACCAGAACCAACCACAGCAAGTCTATCAGCCTACTGTGGGGAATGGCAACGGTGATCTTCTGAGCTTCTAGGTAAAAGTGATATAGCATAAGCACCTTTCCTGTTTAATGTACATATGTTTCATCCTTTGCATGTTTTGTGTCTTGTAAAAGTGTTCGACTCATGATGCTGTATGAAAGATCGGCGCTTTCGGGACGTGAGCCGCCGAAGTGCACTTCCGTTCTTGGAGGACTTCTCCACTCCAATTCGTGACCATCCGGATACCTCTCACAACACTTTGCAGCATACATAGGTCTTTGAGAAACCCTCGTTGACGACTAGCAATTCAAAGAAAATACAAAGTCTATTACACAGACTCTAGATAGGAAAATCAACCAGGATTCTGGCGCCAAAAAAACTTCTTTCCAATTGGACAACACCAAAACACATTCTTGTATCCAGTACGAAACCACCAGGAAGCAAACAGGAAAGATCCCAAGAAAAAAAATGCCACCTCGACCTTTCCCACAAGCCCTCAGTATAGGCACAGATATATGCCACTACATCCGCTTCCAAAAATACTTGCCCATCCATCAAGACTCTGCCTCGACCGCCACAGCAACTTCATCCCATGATCCTTTATTCAAACTCTTCGACAAGCTCTTCTTGCCAGCCGAGCAACGCATATTTTGGCGTCGGTTCCGACCTTCTTCTCCCAGCTCAGACGCTGCTGCTGCGCCATCACCACAGCAAGGGTACTGGGATGCGACTGTAGCGGATGAGGCAGCGAGGTATATCGGAGGCAGATGGGCTGCCAAAGAAGCCGTGATCAAGGCTTTTGCGGCAGAGAGGAGACTGATGCTCAGAGATGTCAGGGTGCAGAGTGTAGGGAAAAGCAGACAGCCCTTGGGTCTTGTGTTGGATGAGGTCAAAGGTGTAAAGCATTCCCCTGCCAAACAGGTTTATGAGGAGTTGGTG
>Ga0058702_10000215_pt1 | contig 29483 bp, 25 predicted proteins | sample AgamicOrSfe_FD_83781 | JGI IMG/M metagenome (GOLD analysis project Ga0058702, IMG submission 83781) | Agave microbial communities from Guanajuato, Mexico - Or.Sf.e | ecosystem: Host-associated > Plants > Phyllosphere > Phylloplane/Leaf | place: Guanajuato, Mexico | collected 2012-05-30 | reverse complement strand
TCCCTAGGATCTTCTCGGCGAGCTTTAGAGGACCGGCGGTACCGAGGGGTTCGGTCTCGACGGAGAATGTGATGTTGATGTTGTATTCTTGCTCGTACTGTGAGATGTTCTGTCAGCTCGAATCTTCGGATGGCGTGAGACCGGTTCAGGCTGACCTTCTTGAGAGCTGCTGTCATGATCTCTGGTCTGTAGTTGACAGCAAGCACGATATCTGTGACGCCAGCGGCTGCGAGGGCTTCAATCTGATGTAGGATCATAGGCTTGTTGCAGAACTCGACCAAAGGCTTGGGGAGTGTGAGGGTCAATGGGCGGAGACGTGTGCCGAAGCCACCGACGAGAATGAGGGCTACTGTCGTTAGTGCGAAGATGATATAGAGACGCTATGACGACGAACCCTTCATTGTGGTAGAGTTGTGTTAGAGAAAGTGAGGGAATGTAAGAAATGCAGTGGTAGTACTGCTTCAGATGTGAAGTATAGCTATGACCGTCAAAGAGTGGATATTGTTGAAGCTGGCGGTATTAGGATGAAGCGAAGAAGGAGATCCTAGACGGTGATATTATCGAAGTCAAGGAGCGAAGGAGTGAATTCTGGGAGGATGTAGTGTCTCTAATACTCGACTCGAGGCACTGGCAGCTGACACGTAGCAAAGTAAATATGGAAACGCGAACGAAACGGTCATCCCTGCAACGTCGTAGCTTTTTATTAGAACTTCAATGTATCCCTTGGCAGGGGATATCAGTCATCCTGGACTTGCCTCTCTTGTTACTACCAGGTTGAGTCGAGGCTTGCAAGATAACCACTGTAGACTGTATCTGAGCAGCCATTATGCCTCGTGAGTTGCGGCAAGAGGTGTGCAAGGCAAGATGCATGAACTGGAGCCTCTTACGCTGCTGCCCCTTTAGCAGGATCGACCGCGTGGTCCGTCTGGCCTTTGCCGTTCGCTGGTTCTGTACTGCGCAACGTGGTTCTTTGAGCCTGTGCGGACGAAGCACAATGCCCTAGCAAACCATATACTACTACTACTGTGTAACCCCAGCATCGTATATAGTACCCCGATGCGGCAGTAGTAGGCGATCTTCTTTCGGGACTCGAACCGATTGCCACCACATAGTTCTACCCCTGAATGCGGACGATGTGCTTAGTTCCTTAATTCCTTACCACTCTTACACCTCTTAACAACGTATGCTTCTTCCCCTTGATTTCTCCAAGCATTCGTTTTCCGCTGAGACACTACTGCGACTACGATTCTGTATATCCCTCGTCCTTGATGCAGGTCTAGACCCAGCATCCTTACCATGAAGGCACACGTTTCGTGACGTGTATGATCCGACGTTGATACAAGCTTCTGGAGCCCTTCCGTCGGAGATATACACTATATCTTACGGTGAAATATGAAGAGTGAGGGGCAGTAGTAGAGTAGTTGCATGTCATGTCAATGTCGTTGACTTCATGCTTGTTGTTGTTGACTTCGGTCTACCTTATGTCAACACACCAATGAGGTCCTGCCGCGTCTGGCAGTACCTTCGTTTCTCCCTACAAGGTATCTCACTCGCTAAGCTGTCGCACCCTGTCCAATACAGACGACTGTAACCCACAAAAGGTCTACCATTCCAACAGCAATAATCTCAGGCTTGTCCAATAGACCACCTTCGAGCCAACTTCACGCACCAATGCTGATACCAACACTCTCAACCTCCCCTTCCCACTCACTCCTCAGCCACCGTGCTCCTCGATGCCCTGCCCTCAACAGCAACAAAGCGTCCTCTCCCTCCTCTCTTCAAGTCCACTGCCATGGCCTCCGAACCTTCCACCCCATCACCACTGAACTCCGTATCCGCCCACTCTGTTCCTTCCATACTCAGAATAGTGTCCCTCTTCTTCGAGTTCGAAGCCTCGCTCTGCAAGCTTGGCGTGATTGACATACGAGTTCTGCTTTCTGAGTGTGCTTGCCGTCTGTCGATGGAAGGCCTGGCATTGCCATTGCTCGTGCTGGACAGTGTCAGTGACATTGATTTCCTTCGCTTTTCTGACTTCTCCGGAATTTGAGGAAGTGCGCTGATGGAGGACTGTGAGTTCGAGCGAACGAACGTCGCATGGACTGGCGAAGGACGCAGATAGGACTCGGGAACGGGCACCCGGCTGCCATCTGGCATGACAAAGTGGTTGGGTTCGACGACAACATCACTTGGGGTTGCAATTCCAGAATCACCAGATCCAGATGGCCGTAATTGCAGTGGCGGTGGCACAAGTGACATTTCCACCGCAGGCCTTCTCATCGGGCTCTCGGCAGGAACAGCTCGTGCAGTCTTCCAGCTTCCTGCAGCTTTGTAGCAGTAGCTCCTCTCTTGCGCGGGCATCACGACAGCAGAGCGTCCTACTGATGAGTTACTCCAGGGCGGAATGCCGTTGATTCCGAAACAGAGGAAGTAATCAACATCATCCATATAGCGCAAGCCAGGCACATCGACCGAGAGGTGCGATAGTGTTTGGAGTATGCCGTACAGTTGGATCCAGCGGCCGAGTCGTGCTTCTTGATGTGTTACGCCAGGAGCACTGAAGTTGGCTTCGTGCTGCTTGAATGCGGTAAGGAAGTTGCTGCCTAATTGAGTGTCAGCATGTTGGCAAGTCGAGAAAGGAGACTAAGCTAACCTTCACGGTCCAGATCTGTATTGCTCGCTTGCGCAAACATGTCCATCCTCACCGAAGACGGTATCGATTTCGACCTGGAAAGACTGCCAAATATACTTCGTCGTTTGACTGGCTGTTCATCCACCGGCAGCAAAGGAAAAGGATGCGGAATATGTTGCAAGTCGTTGTCATGGCCATATGTGACCAGGATATCCGTGATTGGCACGTACATATCAGGCTGGAAGTCCACATCTCGTTTGCTTACCATCTCATACTCTCGGCAGTGCGAGGCATGCATTCTCTCCCAACTGATATCTTTATCGACTAGGTACTCGTACAGCATGGCAAAATCAGCCTGCAAGCTGTCGACGATACCACGATCGATCCAGTGGTCCTTCTGCGAATCAGGCATAGGTGGCCACGATCCGAATGACTTCTTGTAGTATGTGAAGACAAAGAGCCTGAACTCTTCAGCGGCCCGATGCGCAGCAGCAATCTGTTTATGTGATTTCCAATGCTGTGGTGAGCTAATTCCTTCGCCGAGGATTTCTGCTTCTCTTCTCGGCCACATTTCTGAGTATGAGAAGTCCGTGAGTTTTTCTTCAGCCTCTTGCAGTATTAGCTTCAGCGCATTGCATGCCGCCAGAATATTCGTCCTCGTCACTTCACTAAGCTGATCCACTCCAGGTGTAAATCCAAATCCAACCACGACCGGAGCTTGTGCCTCACTGTCACGCTGGTCGGCACTCAACATGCCGACAACATGCACAAAGAGCTCCTTGTACCCTTCCGCCCACCGAACCGCTGGCATCTCAGCCCATGCAAGCATCGCCACAGCCTGCTCAAGGTCATATCTGACATCGTCCAATCTCATCGAACGCACATATTCAGTCACAAGCCTGCTGTTTGGCTGCACTGCCACCATAGCACTCCTATGCTTGTGAGGACTGCCTTGAACTCGGATCATGTCAAATGCATCGACCAGATCTTGCACATCCACCAGTGATGGCACGAGCTCGCGCCCTACCACCGGCTGACGCTCGAGCACTGCGAAGAGGTTGCGCACGGCAAGTCTGTATGCTCTTGTACTCTGTGGGTCAGACTGGGCCGGTGCCGCAAGGACTACTTCGAATCTGATCCTGTCTGCAATGGGTCTAACGAGGTCTTTTTGTCCGTCACCTTGATTCCGAGTTGTGGCAAAGTGGTTGTCCCGCGTATCGGCAGCACCAACAACTCTATTTTCCGTACTGCCGCTGCCAGGATTCCAACTTCCCGGCCGGCTTTTGACCTCAAATTGTGGAAACTTGAGTGGAGAGTATTGACGAAGAAGTGGCAGCTGAAAAAGACTGTGGCGTTTCAGCTCGCGATGTGGCACGGTCAAATTGTCCGCACGTGGGAAAGGCCGATATATCACTCCTCCCTCTTCTGCAGCTCCTGTATTCGGCTCTAGTCCATTGGGGTACCTCTGGCCAGTAGGCTCGTCGCTGGTCTCTGCAACAGGCAACGCGGTTCGTCGGCCAGCTCGGAGTAGATCATTCAGAAAAGCGATGTTCGCGCCTTGGATTCTGGCACTATTCACGACGAGTTCGAACTTTGGTTCTTTTCTCTGTTCCGTGCGGTATTGACGGTTCTCGGGATGATCAGTGTCGGCCTCGAAACGCACAATACAATCGCCTTCACCTCGATCTCCGCTCAAGTCCTCTTCCCACAAAACATCCTCACCTTCTACATCATACTCATACACCTCAAGTGGCTCTGGATACGCGCGCCAGACAAGAGCTCCGCTTTGAACTTCAGTGTCATCTGCGTTGATCGAACGCTGACGAGGACGTTGTCTTGGGGTGCGAAGATTTTGCTCAGCAGTGGAGTTTCGTGCTTCGGCCAGTGTTTGCGCGTCTTCCTTGTCGTGTTCCTGATGCTGGTACTGTTGAGCACTCTCCACATTCTTGCGCCAAAGCCAACTCTGCCGTTGCGGCTTCATGCTCGCAGTCGTGCTTGTGCTCAGACGTGTACTACTGTGTCTATCTTTCTTCCTCAGCTCTGCAGGAACCCGAGCTGAAGATTGCGAGTAAGTGTCAGAATGCAGATGTGGCAGTGGCAGGCAAAAGTGTTTGATCGCAGAGCTCTTAGACGACCTGAAGTGAGTTGGCGGAGGAGGTCCCAATGCTGATGAGAGCGAGACGGCTGAGTCGAGAGGGTTGGTCGTCTCGTTTAAGATCGTGCGAGTGATGGTGCTGGAAGAGGTGTGTGGGTGCTGGGTGGCGTATCTGGATGATCTTGGATCTGGTGACTGCATCGTCGCGATCTTGCTTCTACTCTCTTGACAGCGCGCCGAAGGACGAGCCTGCGACAAATCTTGCAGTAGTCAGATGCTACTTGTCCAACAAGCGCTCAGCTCAATCTCCGAATGAAGCCAGGTCAAAGCAAGAATGCGGCACGCCTTTAATAACGAGAACGAGAAATCAGTAAGCAAGATTGACGACCAGTGATAAGAGAAGGAGGGAAGAGTGAAAGTGCGATTGACAAACACGCTAAGAGAGGACTTCACGAGTAGCGTCTGAAACACGGAAGCAAGCTGAAACCAACACGACTCTGAAACAGTCTGTGCGTCTTCTAAATTTCCCCGTCCGTGTCAGCAGTCTATTCTAATGAGTCTAACGTGCATACCATACAATACGTCTCGCTTCTGTCTATTGAACCCAAGCCGCCACGCACTATGATAAGGTTACCCTAAACACCTAATGCCTGCGTATGTCCCCGATCTCTACGCCTTCGCAACAGCAGAGAGCCTGTGCTCCTCTTCAGCGCCTCTTTGAAATCAGCAAACTTCCTCAGCAAACGTTTCGCCAGAGTCCTGCTGCGTCTCCTGTTGTTGTTCTGCGCCTCAGCCTTGAGCTGAATCTCCTCGGTCGTCGCCTGAGATAATGTCTTCGTCGCATAAAGGCCCGCTGAGGCCTCAGCATGATCAGCATGATTCAGCGGGCTAGGTACGTCAAGGCTTGTGTAGTCGCCACTACGTCTATCCGACATGATCGCGACATTGCCATTAGCCGCGTTAACGTCCGCATCGACGTTACCATCCATGTAATCTACCTCGGTCTCGTTCTCATCGTTCGATTCTGGTGCAGTGTCATAGCTCTCTCTCGGCGGATATTCGGGGCGCTCCAGTGGCTTCATTGCGGGCGACGGCGGCACAAAGTATGAGCTGTCCGAAACAGACCGGTAATGATCCCTCGCTTCTTTCTTTGTCGGTGTTGAGAAAAGTGCTTGCCTACCACGCACCCACGGATTCTGTAGAGTGATGGATTTTGTCAAAGATCCGGCGGAAGAGTTATATGTATGTCCTGACATGAACGAGTTTGTGCTGCCGCGGCGACAGAGGCTGAGGAGGTTATGCTTCCCAGCATCGGGACTGAGAAGTGCGGACCAACCTTCCATGAAGGCCACCCAGATACTGGAGACGATGATTAGAGAGCAGAGTTGTGCAGAAGTATCGACGACGTGGCCCTCAGGAGGTACTTTGTAGGTAGAGAAGATAGTCAGGTTGGAGCTGGTCAAAGTGCCGACTTTGGGATGTTGCGTGCTGTCTTCGAGTGGTAAAGTGAATGTGAAACGCTGCCGCCCTGTCCGACAAATCCAGCGCGCCTTTGTTAGGTTGCCGTCAGGAGTGATGAGAGTGAACTCGTAGTATGAAGCGGACGGTCTGCTTGCAGAGAATTGCGAACCATCGGCAAGGTGAATCTCGGTATCCGTGATTGTGGGCGCAACATTGCTTTGTTGGTTTGTTATATTGTGGCAAATGGCTCCAAGCACTGCACGTGGCACCTCTTCTACTTCGCGGCTCTTTGTAGCACGGGGTAGGCTCGATTGTTTACAGTAGTCATCTGCACGGAACACAACGAGATCTTCAAGCCCGTACCCTGTCTTTCCACGGACTATCCTGGACGAGTTGCGAAGAAGCTTTGGCGCGAGGAACGCGGAGGGAACAACTTCGAAGGCTGGCGTAGGTCGTGTAGTGTCAGACAGTTCTTGCAGCTGAAGTAGTAGCCTTGGCCGATTGACTTTCGGGAGCACAACTGGCGGAGGGTGTGCGATGTGATATATAGTCTTGCGTGTCGATGTATACTCTTTTGATATGCGCGAAGACATCGATGAGTTTCTCGGCGCCCGGTAAGATGCCGGCGGTGATGCTGTGCCTGATGCTGCTGTGGAATTTCCTGTCGTTCGAGGAGTGCTCGCAATATGAGGAGGCAGTATCAGTGCTGTAAGGTCTAATGAGGGTTTATCTTCATGCTCCGATGATGCTGGTACTGTAAGTTCTGCTGATGGTGCTAAGTGAAAAAAGAAGTAGTAGTATGTATGCTGAGTTGGCCTTATGTTCGTTCCATGGGGTGTAAACGAGAAGTAGCGTAATGCGGCAGAACACGTGAGAAGAAAGGAATGGTGAAAGAAACGGAAGGTGCGATTTGGAGGAGTTATGAAACATAGGAGGCAAAACAAATGCGCAAAGAAAGGACATTGGTATACTGCCATTAGCCTGATGATAGCCTCAGAAGAATGAGCATATCATCTGACAAAGCGTGCCTCATGCTCAATTCCGTCTCCAAATACAGTCAGGACGTCAGACAGGGCCACATCTTACTGCACAATGGTCGGGCTCGCCTGCGCTTCGCAACACGCTAAGCACTCCGTAGATCTAACACGGTTGGCAGGAGACATCAAAAGCTAGGCAAGTCATAATCCTTCGAGAATCACAGCCAGCCGCTGGGTTAGCGCTCATTCTTGGACAAATGATCGAGCACACAGGTAAGCATAAACCTGAAACACGAGGACGCAAAAGCCACGAGATGTGGCAAAATAATGGATTAGGACGGTACGCATGCTTACCCGGCTGCACCTTTGCTTCTTGCTGCTGCCGCCATACGATCCTGATTTACGCCCACGACAACGAAACGGCGGCCACAGCGCCCGCGATCATTCGTGAGTTGGCCATGATCTGGCGAAGTCACCGAGAGATTATCAGTCAGCCATATAGCAGTCTCGCCGCCTTCTTCCTGCTCTGGAAAGGATTGCTGTTACTGTTGGCATGTCTGAGTCCTGGCATTGGCTACGACACCTCCACGGACCTGCTTCTCCAGCTCGATGCGATTCCTTCGTCGAACCATACTGTCTTGCAGCAACTGGCAGTGATTGTGTCAGACAAGTTCGTGAGGTGGGACGCGATCTACTTCGCTACGATCGCACAACATGGCTATGTGTACGAGCAAGAATGGGCATTTGGCTGGGGATTTGCAATGCTCTCGCGAATGGTGGCTAGATGTAGGGACCCGAATGGAGTTCAAAAGCATGCCTAACGAGATCTAGTGCTTCCTCGAGGGTGTACGCGGCATGGCGATAGCTGCTATGTTTATTGCAAACATATCCCACCTGTTATCTGTGCTAGTACTCTACAGACTGGCCAAGACACTTACACCCGCAGCCAAGACTGCCTCTATCCCTTTCGTGGCAGCCGCTCTTCACATCATTTCTCCAGCAGGACTATTCCTGTCTGCACCGTATGCGGAAAGTCTGTTCTCATTGCTGCAATTTTCCGCGATACTGCTGTATTGTTGGAGTACTCCTGGTCTCGCTCATACAGGATCTACTCCCGAGACGACCAGCCAACGAGCTATCTCTCACGATGTTTACCTGCTCCTCTCTGGCCTGCTGTTCGCAACAGCAGCGACCGTGCGCGGGAATGCTTTGTTTGCCGGGAGCATATACGCTTACGATGGCATGGCGCTGTTACCACACCTCTTACCTCTGCCACGAAGCTTCAAGACTGTACGCCATGCGATCAGTGTCATCCTAGCAGGTCTACTCATCCTCGCTGGCTTTGCGTATCCTCAATTTCTGGCGTACCAAGAATACTGTACAGGCAACGTGGCACCAGTACCTGACTGGTGTTCCGAAGTTCCTGCCAGCATCTACGCCTACGTCCAGAACCATTACTGGGTCAACGGTTTCCTCCGCTACTGGACTCTTTCCAACCTACCTCTTTTTGTCCTGGCCGGACCTATGCTCGCCATCCTCTGTTCCTCCTCCATATCGGCCCTCAACGATTCAAGTCCCATACAGTCACTTCTACCCATACCCACCTCAAACGTCCTCAAACGCCTGGCTATCTTGCAACTAGTCCTCGCCAGCATCGTACTCACAACGGCGAATGTCCAGATCATCACGCGCATCGCCTCGGGGTATCCACTGCTGTATATTTGGATCGCGCAGCAGATCCAGAGTGAGCAGCAAGAACCTGCAGCGCCAGGGAAGTCCAACATAAAGCAAAACAGGCAATATGCGCAGGTGATTACTCGGTGGATGGTCATGTATGCGCTGATTCAAGGTGGGCTTTACGCATCGTTCTTACCGCCAGCATGAGAATGTTGGGCAGCACAGGGAATGAGTAGACACAGCCGGTGCGGCAATCACAACCGTGGCAAGATTCAAACGAGATGATCACGGTTGAGCAGATATGTCAATGTGATGACCGAAGACCTTATATGTTGACACCCGAGAGCTTTGGATGGTCCGCTTAGACTCCTTCGACAGCCACGATGACTGCTTGATGGGTTGTCTTCCGCCTCCATAATGCCTCCACCACTCCCTCTCCCCCTCCCTCTGCACCTCGATGTTCTCTTGCAGCCGTCGCCCGATATCAACCCCCCTCTACTTATCACCTCGTCTTCACAAACCCGATCTCCTCCGCATGCTCCCTGAACGCCTGACGCGACATGTTGAGGCCGTACTTGCGAATGATACCGCTCTTCTTTTTGTCGCCGTTTGCGCGGCTGTATGATTCGTAATATCTCAGATTAGTTTTGTGAGCCTTTTGACGATGGATGATTTTCGAACTGTGAGAGGGCTCGGTAGGAAGGGCGTCACTGGCCGGCTGCAGATGAAGGGGAGAGGGAAGGCGGACAGGGACAGGATGTGAGAAGAGGGAGATGAATGGATGGGGACGAGGAGGGAAAGGGGGAGGGAAGAGGGTATGAGAGGGTATGAAAGAGGAGTGAACGAACCAAGAACGAGCACCTTTGCCGTAGGTGCGAGGGTGGGAGTACCAGACAGATTCGTGTGACATTTTGGTGGTGGAATGTAGACTTGGACGTAGTCTTTCTTGCAGGCGTTGATTTGAGATCGAGGAGGTGTCGTGGTGTGATGACAGAGAAAAGCGAGATGATGGAAGTGATGGAAGTGATGGAATGTTAGATCGTGAGACGCATATGAGGTTGAGGCCAATATGATCAGTGTGCGAGTCTAGATTGATTGGATGGGGGTTGAGATGTGGATGTGGTGAGGACGGTGAGAACCTTGATGGTCAAGAGTGGTACTGATGAGCATTTACCCCTGGAGTCTGATAATGCATGACCTTGGCAGTAGTACTTCTCTCAACTAGGCTCCTGTTTCCTACCGACCCACCAAGCTATCATCAGGTGGAAGCTCTTCAGGCAGTATCATGCCATCCTGTGCAGACAACACACTTTCATCTCCGTACCCAGACCGTTCATCATACTCTTCCCCGAACTTCCGCTTCTTGCGCCGCGACGGTGACACCCCAGCTACAGGCACAAACTGTCTCGTCCATGTTCTGACTCTTGCCGTCTTGTCCTTGACAGCCTTGTCATCACCTCGCACCAAGCCAACATCGTCACCGTCACCATCACTCTCTAGTTCCTCGCTCTCATAGGCAGCTTCTAGATCCTCTGCTGGTGTGATTTGCTCTACATCATGCCGTATCCAGCCAGCTCTCCACAATAATCGCACGCTCGTAGCATTTCCACCTCTTCCGCCTCCTCCTCTGCGCAAGCGTCCAAGACTGTTCCCACGAACTACTTTCTGGAAGTCACTCAAAGCCACGTTGCGCAACAGTACGACATCGCCTTTGCGCAGGCCTTGAAGACTTTCTTTCAGCTCATCCCGTGCTTCCCCTGCCTCGCCTCGTGTCGCCAGCCCTTGTGATTCTTCTTGCGCAACGTCGACCCAGAATGTGACACCAAAACCGGCGCTTGTTTCATCTCCGACTAGCATCTCTAGAACGCCAACGAGTCGGCCTGTACGTCGAACAGTGACGGTGCGAAGGGGTGAAAGAGAGAGTATACCGGTGATGAGGTCGACGGTCATTGTTTGTGGTTGAATCGCATGGAGGTGGCTCGCGTTGGGTAGCTGAAACAAGGAGAGGAGGTGCGGAGCTTTAAGCGGCGCGAGTGGTGCTCGAGGTGGACGTCTGGGAGTGTCGATGGTCCGGTCGAGGAGCGCGGTGCTGGTAGATGAGCCGGTACTCGTTGTCGTCAGTGAAGCAGTACTTTGTGCGGTGCTGCCAGGGAAAGTCGAATTGAACGTGATGTCGCCGATTTGCGTTGCTGGAGGGGATGATGCCGCTGACAAGAAGGTTGCATCGACTGTGCTGACATCACTGTCCCGCCTCGTTTGACCTTGCAGATCTGTGTTGTGTTGAAAGGTATGAATTTGGCGAGGAGTTACAGTCCGATCTGCTGCTTCGAGCAATGTCGACTCATCAGGTGGTATGACTTGGCTAGATTTGAGGGCGTCGTGCATGGCAAAAGACTGCTCCAGATACTGAGTGAGTAGCACTTCATCCTGCTGCGCTTTGCTCTGCCTGGTAGGCTTGGGATTTGGCAGTTGGGGCTTCTTGAATGGCGACAGGGTGAGATATGTCGTAGCGTCCACATCTTCCTCTTCTGGTTGTCCAATACTCTGCTCTTTATCGTGCTCCGTGATGCGCTCATCAACCGCAAGATCAAATGCGCCATCCAGCCAGGCTCTTTGAGAGAACCCAGTAGGCAAGGACAGCCGTTCTAGAGATACTACACGCCATGTCGGAAGCAGCTTGGGAGCTATACTATCTGGTTCTTCTGAAGTTGCTGCTAGGACATCGCCAAAGAAAGCTGAAAAGGCGGGGAGCCAGCCATCGATTGTCAGGCCTTCCACGGCAATTTGTGAGGACAGTGGCGCTCCTGCGAGCATCGTCGTGCGACCCATTGGAGCGGCATCGTGCCTGGCTGCTGATCAAGATGTATCGTAGCGGCGCGAAGGGTTTGTTTACAGTAGTACAAGTCGATGACAGCATGAACGACTCTCAGAAAGAGGGTCACGTGGGCCAATCTTTCAACCTCCTGTCACCTTCCTGTCTCGACACTCTCAAACACTCACGACACTTCCCCGACTTTGATAAGACAGGACGACATGCTCGCCGTCTTCTCCTTCTGCTATCTTTGGCAGCCCAGATAAGGATCACATATTCGCCTGACTTATCTCATATTTGTTTCATCCTTACTGAGATCTGCGATCAACCCTGGAGAAGCAGCGTATCAGCGTTGAGGAGTGAGTACTCGCATGCCTTATCTCTCAGATATCAACCCGGCAGTGCACCACGGAGGTCATCATGCATCAAGAGGGTTATTGGGGGCGGGCTGCTTGCAAGACTGAAGGATGTATTGTCTCGAGATATCAACCGTGTAATTATATCACTATACTCTCTTCTGTCCCACCTTATCACTTTCCTTCAAAGCCAACCTCCCACCTCTTCATTGTCTTCACATCTTCTCTGCTTGCCAAAATTGCCTGATTCCGGATTCAAATGGCCAGCAAGGGCGAGTTCGTTCTCTCACAAGGGGTTGGCTATGGTGTCGTCGTGGGCATTGGTTTCCTCTTCGCGGGCATCATGTGGGGTCTTTCATGGGTGCAGAATAGATACACTAGATACGACACGAAGACGAGCGAAGAGTTCAATACTGCCTCAAGAAGTGTGAAGCCAGGGTTGATCGCGTCGGGAATTGTCTGTACGTCGAGGATCGCCCCCGCCATCTGTTGAAGCTACTGAGCTGACACTTCGCAAGCTTCATGGACGTGGGCTGCGACCTTGCTACAAAGCTCGACCGTGGCTTACGAGTATGGTGTTGCTGGGCCGTAAGTGGGGGATCTATTCTTGCCGGACGAATTCCAATGCTGATGACTTGTATAGATTCTGGTACGCCGCTGGTGAGTTCACGCTGGATTAAATATTCTAAGCACCACTCTGACAATATCAAGGCGCCACCGTACAGATCCTCCTATTCGCTATACTTGCTTGCAAGGTGAAAATGAATGCTCCATACTGCCATACATATCTCGAGATAATCAGAGCGCGTTACGGCAAAGTGGCTCACATCGTCTTCGTTTTCTTCGCCCTTGTCACAAACGTCCTTGTGTCAAGTCAGCTCCTGCTTGGAGGTAGTGCTGTTGTCACCGCACTAACAGGCATGAACGTTTACGCCTCCATCATACTCATCCCACTCGGGGTCTGCGTATATGTGATCATGGGTATGAAATGGTCATTCATACATGCATGAGCTACTCACTGACTATGTCCCAGGTGGTCTTCGCGCGACCTTCCTATGTGACTACTCTCACACATGTATCCTCATGATCGTGATCCTCTACTTCCTCTTCAACGTCTACACCGAGAATCCACTCATTGGGTCTCCCGACCGTATGTACGAGCTCCTGTCCCAAGCCGCCACCAAGATGCCGGTGGCAGGTAATCAAGACGGCTCATTCTTGACACTCAAGTCAAACTCTGCGCTCATCTTCGGGGTGATTCAGCTTTGCAGTGGTAGTGGCACTGTATTCCTGGATCAGGCTTATTGGCAAAGGGCTATCGCTAGTCGACCTACCACAGCTGTGCGTGCTTATATTCTGGGAGGTTTAGCTTGGTATGCTACGAGTACTACACGCATATTATCCTCTGGCACATGGCTGACACGAAACCCAGGTTCGCGATCCCGTTCGGCTTCGCCACAACACTCGGTTTGACAGCCGTCGCCCTCACCGATAACCCTAAGTTCCCATCCTACCCAAACCCGATGTCGCCTGCAGAAGTATCAGCAGGTCTATCAGCAGCCTATGCCGCAACGACGATCCTCGGGACTGGTGGTGCCGTCGCACTACTGATCGTCCTTTTCATGGCAGTCACATCGTGCGCCTCTGCTGAGCTGATTGCCGTCTCCTCAATCCTGACCTTCGACATTTTCAAGACCTACATCAAGCCAAGCGCCACGCCCGAACAGCTCATCTTCGTCGCTCACGTCTGTATCTGTATCTGGGGAGTAGTCATGGCCGTCTTTGCCATCATCTGGAACGTCATCGGAATCGATCTCGGCTGGCTCTTCTTGGTGATGGGTTTACTGATCGGCGGTGCCGTGTTTCCAGGTCAGTTTGGCCCCAATTCCCTGCTTGTTTCATACTGACCTCCCATGCCCAGTCGCATTCTCCGTCCTCTGGCTCAAACAGACCAAATACGGTGCCATCAGCGGCGCCATCGTCGGCCTCATCGCGGGTCTCACAGCCTGGCTAGTCGAAGCCAAAGTCTACTACGGCGAGCTCACCATCACCACAACCGGTGAGAATTATCCCACCCTCGCCGGCAACCTCGCCGCCATCTGCACCGGCCTCATCGTCACTGTATCTGTCTCCCTGCTTTGGCCCGACAAGGCCGCCGCCGACGATTGGACCACGACTCGCAGCATCAACGCCAAGAACCGCAACATTGGCGATGAGAAACACGCACACAATGCTGGCTTGGCCACTGTGGCTGCGGAGGATGCAGAGCTGGGAGAAATGGCTGCACTTGAGGAAGAGCCAAGGAAATTGAAGGGCGCGCTGACGTTGGCGATTGCGGCGAGCTTTGCGATTAGCTTCGTCATGGACTTTTTGGTGCCGATGCCGATGTTCTTCGCGCATTATATTTTCAGTAGGGGATTTTTCATGGGATGGGTTGTTATTGTAAGTCCTTTCCATCCCCATCTGCGGCCTCACAGCCTTAATGGCTCGATATGATGCACGAGCATACACAGCTAACGACATGTCCGCCCAGACATTCATATGGGTCTTCGCATCCTCCTTCATCTCAATCCTCCTTCCCATCATCGAAGTCCGCGGCTTCTTTGCGGAGTTGGCACGAGAGATTGTCGCTGATATGCGTGGAAAGCGGGCTGGAAAGGGGAAGGTGGTTGGATATAGTGGAGAGCAGACGAGGGTGCCGAGTATACAAGGAGTGGAAGGTGTGGAGGTCAATGTGCCTGGGAGCAAGGCGGAGGGTGTGCAGAGTAAGAAGGAGGGAATGGCCAAGGAGGACGGGCAGGGCAGGGAAGGGGATTATGCTCAGTAAATGGAATGGCGGTGGGGATTGACAATGAGCCTGGATCGTGCTGGAGAAAGGAGAGAGTTTACCTAGATGTGTAGCGCGGCGTCGAGCTAGAAGGTAGTCACGATAATGAAGTCAAGAGATCTCTCAGCGAGTTTGCTGTGGCGCCTTTAATGAGGAGATAGCGGAGTGGACGATGCGAACACATCTTTCACGAAAGGCACACTCTGACAGTATCGAGGGTCGTGTATGCTTTCATGTATTGCTTCCGAGCTTGCTCTGGACTAGCTATTAGATTCTGGGATCACTTCTCATACTACCGTATCTCTACGGGGAGCTCATTGCTCTCTGTGGAAGGCTCATCGCTTGCTCGTGCTGGTTCTGCTTCATCTGCCCTGAGATCGATTGTCCACATCGCTACTATGTCTACAGGTCTTGTGAAGGTATTGCTCTCCTCACGTCACTGCTCTCCTCGTGTCATTTCATAGATGTGATCAATCACCTAAGTCGCTGCTTTCCTCTTGTTGGAGGTCCCGCTCAGTCCCAGTGCCACAAGTGTGTTGGGGTGCTGGTCAAGCTGTGATCCCAGAGTTGATTAACCTCCTCCTCAGTACAATTTCTACTCATGAGTGCTCTCGCCCTGCCATTAGTGATTTGAACAGGCATCGCACCGAGTATGCATCCCCGAAGCGCTGGGAGAACGGAGGCAAACAGCTCAGCTTCGAAGAGCGTGCGATACATATCGATCCTCCGAGAAGCCTCGGCTGGAAGTGGCGGCGTCGGATATGGCATCGAGAAGCTGTCCGTAGCGTGCCCGTAATCGATGTCAGTTCCGACAGAGAGCCATTCCAAGGATTGCATGCAGCCCGATTGCATGCATTGGAAGAGCTCCAACCAGCTCACAGGTCCCCATAGTTGCAGATTTTGAAGCATTGACATAGACGCGATTGATTGAAGCGCTTCTACACAGAAGCCTTCGCTCATTTCTCCGTCCGGACTCAGTGCTCGCAATTTTGGCATTTGGCAAAGTGTATTGATCAGAATTGTCAGGTATATTTCCTGGAAACATATGTCCTGGTCTGCAGTGATACTGAAACTTTCCAATTGAGAGTTCCTCTTCAGGTTATCCACCAGTATTTCCGCGTCCTCATTGCCAAAGCGAATACTGCAGGTATAGCGCCTCAAAGTCGGTATCGACTCCACTCTACACGCTATTGTGCTATGTAGAGCCGACAATACCGGATGACCGCGTATCACAGATGCTGGACTGGGGTCCCTGCCAAGAGTAGGATCCAGATGGACGGTGTGAAGTGCTGGAAAATGATTTCCTGATTCGGTGAAGAGGTCTATAGCATTCGAGGAGTCCAAAGTAAGTCGTCTAAGTGTCTTAAAGCACGAAGTCATCAAGATACTGGGAACTTTAGTGTCTGGGTGACCATGGGAGGCCGCCCAATGAGCCTTGATGATTAGTGTCTCAACAGGCCATGGCAAGTTTGCTTCCCGTTGTAGCTTGTAGACTTCATCAGGGGAACACAGGATGCCACGGAGTGCAATATGCTTGATCGAAGATTTCATCAAAGCCAGCATGTAAGGAGCTGTGAGGAGCAATGCGTCTTCATCGAGCATTCGATGACTAATTGCTTCGAGGTTGGTGAGTGTTGGAATCAGAGACACCAAGGAGGGCTGAACTTCAAACACTTCGAATCCTTGATTATCAAGCGCGTCATTCGCATCACATCTGACACCGGCTCCGTGTAGTTGAAGATAACGAACATAAGGCGCAATCGCAAGGCCAAGTGGACTACCCGTCTGTTGAGTTGCGAGCAGCAAGCATTCCAAGGCGCCATGGTCCTGTCGAAACGGTGTATTGACATCATCGACGAAGAGTCTCACTTTCGTGCAACGAAACTGTAGAGGACGGGCTAGGTATTGACAGTCGGAGTTCACCAGAGCGAAACTAGTCAAATCCGGACTAAGGAAGAACAAGACTCGTTCGAGTATCTCGATAGGCAATCCGAACAGGTCAGACGATGCCGACGACTGGGACCATACTGCGCGCAGTTGTGTACTGGATCTTGCGCTCGGTCGAAAACGCTGGTATTGCGGCGAGAAGCTGTTATTCAGAGCGAAGACTGCTGGAATAAGTTCAAGATCAGGTCTCCTCCAGCGGCATGATATCCTGTTATGAACGGCCATTCGATCCATGATTCAGCTCTGTTTTTGGAAGTATCAGCAGTATTAGCGCACGATTCATGCGCATCACCCAGATGAGGATGAGTACCGCTATAGATTGGCGTGTTGAACGAGTTGGTCACATCATCTAGTGGCAGAGCATCCTAGATCGACGACACAGAGTCGGATGAGTTGAGATGGTGTTAGATGTGGAAGAACAAGATGAGATGACAACAGATCCAAGAGCGCGCGACGACGAGTCGGCCTGGAACAAGGTCACGTGAAAGAGTTTCAGTGCTTTGTTTCACATTATGGACGCGCCGTCAACACGCCGAGGAGACAACCACAAGACTCGAGCTCTGTCTGACAAAGTCTCGTCTGAGAATTTATCATCTACAACTTTGAGACTCTGCCAAACATTGTACCATTCATTGGTTGCGTCATATCAGGAGTTGCATATTTTGTCCTGGACTACATTTCGAGTTGTGCTGGCGGCGTCCCAAGATCGCAGCTCATGCTCCCATGTCCATGACTATGAGAACCCGCTCGCTTGTAGTAGTGTTCTCAACCATAGCTATGACGCGAATGATTGGAGTTGATGGTGTCCTCTCGTTGAAGTCTCCTCAATCCAATCGCCATAAGTGCGTGTCGGTGATACTTGGGGTATGATCCGGGAGTTGATCAAACTCGTCTCCAGCCTCGTGATTCATACATGGTCTGGCTAAGAGTGCTTGGGCTTTACCATCGACGATCTCCGAAAGGGGCGTACCCAGCATACACGCTCGTAGCGAATGCAGGACAGCCGCAAAAAGCTCAGCTTCGTTAAGGAGGTGAAACATATTGATTCTCGTCAAGACGAAGCCGGGAAGTCGTGACAACTGTGGTACCTCGTCTATTGTCAACTGGAAAGAATGCTCAGGGTCTACAGAGAGGAATTTCTGGAATTTTCAAGACTACCCAGACGCATGAAATTGCCGAGCATTTCTAGATCGATAGCATGATCGTTAGCATGTATTAGCAAGTACAATTGCAGGAGACTTGGTCTTGTAAAGAGAGAGCATATGGCTCCTCTGCTCCAATGGCCTCCAAATGCTCCATCGACCCTTAGCGCTTGCAGATGTGGGATTCAGGAAGTTGCGTTGAATAGCGTCATTGGAAAGGTATATTCCCATGGAGGATATCAGTCCCATGTTATATGCAGACTTCCCACCTGAGAATTGCAGCCTAAGTTTTTCGGAAATTCTTGAGGGTTATCATCACTGTGACTGTGAAAAGTGTAGCGTCTCATGTTTGGTATCGACGTTAAGGGACAGACCACAGTTGTGCGGGAAGCACTTACTGTCGTTGGACACATCATTTCAGTCAGTGGACGGAATTCGTCGCCTGGGCTGGATTCGTCCAGATAATCAGTGCATTGGCTGCAGTCCAGACAAAGAGCCTGAAGTGTCGGAAGACTCAGTCTTTCGTTCGCGGAGAAGAGGCTCAATGCGTTGGCACCACCTAGTGTCAATAGTTTTAGGGTCTTTGAGCACAGCTTTATAACACGCTCGAGACGATATTGGGAGTATGAGCTCCCGGGAAGGCTTTTTGCAGTGCTCTGAATGCCGCTAGAGCTTCGCGAACGAGAGCAGCCTCGAACAGGTCAGTCCAGCTTGCGCATGCCGAGACGATCCTCCTGCTAACTCATGATCCAGCATGCTTCCGACATGGACCATCGGATATGATATGTGGAATAGCTTGATCTTACCTAAATCCAGGCTCATATCAGGACGCACAGAGTTTGCCACGCCACTTTCAACATGACACGCTGGGCATCAATGACATACGTGTAGTGTCAGTCGACTGGACAGTCCACAAGGATACCATCTTTCTTCGAGCAAAGCGAGTCGTTGTCAGCATACGCATCCATCACACTGAAAGCCTCGAGCGAGTTGCTTTGTCTGCTTCTAGCCTCAGCTCGCGAGTGTTTCCACCTTTTTGCTTCATGTCCATGGCATTGACAATCACCGGTGTCATTATCCGTGTGAGAATAATTATCCGTGTGAGAATAGGACGAGAAAGTGGTTGAAGTGTTGAGAAGCAGCACACTGGGTGTGTGGTCACGAGAGTGCCCTCGAAAGCCTTCCGGCTTCCCCGCATTCCAATGTTGCCATCAACACTCCACGTTGACATTCTCTCCACTCTTCACGTTCCGTGGCATGCCGTCCAGAACCTCCCACACCTCCATGGACATCTCACCAGCACCCACTCCAGCCCCAGATGCATCCATGTCGCGCGTCGACGCGCTTGCCTACTGGGAAAGCATCAACGCCGACGACAATGGCATGCTCGGTGGCTATCCGCAAGTCTCCCGCATCGACATCCAAGGCTCGTCGACCTTCTTAGCAAAGCTGCGCCGTCTCGACTCCGAAAAGAGCAATGCCACTACCAGCGGCACCCCGAGCTCCTCGCTCCCTTTCGAACGCGCCGTAGATTGCGGTGCTGGCATCGGTCGCATTACACTCAATCTCCTCATCCACCAAGCACGCACGATTGACATCGTCGAGCCTGTTGCCAAATTCACAGATGCGCTCGCCGCCGCTTTCTCCGCTCAGACCGAATCTACAAATATCAACGGAACAACAGGCACGCTCGGCGCCATCCATAATCTCGGCCTTGAGGACTTCCACCCCGTCCCGACCAGCTACGACCTGATCTGGAACCAATGGTGCGTCGGGCAGCTAACTGACACCCAACTGATCGCCTACCTGAAACGCTGCGCGACTGCGCTGCGTCCCGGCGGCTGGATTGTGGTCAAGGAGAATATGAGTAGCAGGATACCCGGGCCGGGTGAGCAGGATATTTTCGATGCGACGGATAGTAGTGTGACCAGAGGCGATGGCAGTTTCAGGAGGATCTTTGCACAAGCGGGATTGGAGGTCAAGGCTACGGAGGTCCAGAAGGGGATGCCGAGGGAGCTGTTTCCGGTGAGGGCGTATGGGTTGAGGCCAGTGGGGTGGTGAGGTGGAAATTTACTACGATGTTTCTGAATTAGCAGCAAGATTGCAGTGGGCGAATTGCTCTTGCTGAAGTGGGCGAATTGCGCATCTTGAACTACACGAGATGCTCGGATGTGGCGACAGACGGACGAAGGCATGATGTCTTTATTGACCCGGTTCGAGGGACTACACTACTACACCTCAACCTCGACATCGACACCAACGCCACCTCCTCCACCAACACCATCACCTCCATCAAAACTACCTCGATCCTGCGCCGCCCGCTCAAACCCAACTCTACCACCCACATCATCCTTAACCATATACCCATGCCCCTCCACCGCCCTCCAATCAAAGTCATCATCCAAGAAATGCGGCGCTCTCCGCTCGGGCGCACCAGGTCCACCAAAGCCATAAATACCTCCAAACAACATCGCGCCCGCCTCGCCCAAACCCGACAATCCCGTCCGACTTGCCGGCGGTCGCGAGAAGGTCTTGACTTGCTCGCCAAGTCCTTCCGGTCTCAGCGACCGCAGGAAGGCTAGGAGGTCGACGAATGGCCAAGTGAGCGGGAGGGAGATGGTGGTAGGGAGGAATAGAGTGGCGAATGTTGCTGCTGCGGTGGCGCTGAGAGTCAGGATCGTTGGGATCAGGAGGCGCGACGTGAGGCTTGAGCGGGCGATGAGAAGTTGATGATCGAGATATGTCCGTAGTGGCGAGGAGGGCGAGGCGAAGAAGAGGGTTGAGGCGCCAAGGAGATGGAGGCGGCGTGCTGGGGTCAGGAGGGAGGGGAGGATGACGCTTGTGGGGAAGTTGCGCAACGTCGTGGCGATGGTGGAGAGGGCCGAGTCGGGAGCTGCTGGGCGTCGCCAGGGGAGTGAGGCGACTGTTCGTGCTGAGCCTGAAGCATCTTGTAGTCCTGTTGCTTGCGCGGCTGAAGGGGATGCTGACAATTGAGGCGCACGCAATACCGCGTCGATACTGACCACACCCAATTCTCCCCGCCCAAGCAACTCCTCCCTCAATCTCTTGATGTACTCCGCCAATCCCTGAAACCTCGTCTCAACCACCTCCTTCACCCACGCATCCTCCCACCCCTGCCACAAGAGCAAGCTGAAATGTCCAAAAACCGCACAGTCCAGACTCGTCAGCTCGTCTCCCAGCAAGTAACGCTTATGCCCCTTCCCCTCTCCCTCTTCCTGCCGCTCCTCCGACACGCTCCTTTTCAGCATCTCCTCAAACGGCGCACAGACCTCCTCCACAATAGCCTCAACCCTCCACCTCGCCATACTCTGCCGTGCCTTCAGCTCCGCCGCCAGTCCTCCCGCTCGTCTCCTCGCAAACAACAGACTCGGCGCCCCGCTCGTTATGCTGTTCATGGCTGCTTCTTGCTGCTCTTGCGGCGTTCCTGACGCAGGTTGAGTACTTGCACTGGTATTAGTGTCAGGACTATTTGCGGCGGTGAGGCCGAGGGGCGCTGTGCGGGACGTGGCGGAGGCCAAGCGTGTGGAGGCGAGCCCGGTGGCGGTCATGCGGGGAAGGATAGAGATGTAGGCCGGGCGGGTGTGTGTGGAGTAATTGGCTGTGGAGGTGTAGAGGGTTAGGTCGATGAGGGGCAGGGCGTGGTGCGTGAGGTGGGCTTTGAGACTGTGGTGGGATGGATTAGCTGAGTGGATCGGATGTATGGTATTGGAGGGAGTAGGTTTGCGTACGCGATGAGGTCTGCGCGTTGACTGCTGGAGAGGTCGGTACCGAGGGAGAGTTGGTGCTGGGTCCGGAGGTAGTCAACAATGGATGCGAAGCCGGACGTATGACTTGAGCCGTCGATGAGGAGTGGGAACTCTCCTATATATATTGCGATTAGCTGTATGTCAGACGATGAGTAAACAGGCGGCATGTCTCACCTGTCGGACTCAACGAGGTATCATGTGCTGCAACCAGTACCCACTGCTCTGGAGGCAGTAGTTCGTGCAGATACACGGCTGCAGCTATACAGTCAGGATCCAAGGATGGCAGCCCGAACGCGGGACCTAAGATGTGTAGCTCCATTTGTATGGTGTGTGTCATGTTGCTTGGAGAGTTTCATAATTGTTTGATCTGATGAAGAGATCGCCAATCGATTAGATAAGCCACGTGCTACCTTATGTATATTGCATCATAATTTACAGCATCATATTGTTGACACAAAGCCACCTTCATCGCCTCCAGGACTGTCTTTCCACCTATCTACGCCCATTCATTCGCCACATCCGATGATCCCAGCTCAATCTTGAGCACCTCCCCGCCTAACCCACGCGTCCCCTCTTCCCACCTCCCCGCTGCTTCTAGCCATGGCACCAATCCGCCGCTACCTTCGCATAACGAAGTACTCCGTCCTCGAAGTCCGGATCTACCTCGAGAACCCTGCGTTGGGTCCTACCTGGCTCTTGAATCCACGCGCCCCAGTCCTCCCCCGCGTCATCACGGCCATCCGGCCTCTCGTCCTCCCTAAACTACGAGAAGAGAACGATCGTGCGGGCGCAAAGGGGAAGGGTAAGAAGAAGGGCGCGGTTAAGGATGTGGTTGTTGAGGGTGAGTCGGAGGGTGTGTGATGTGTGTGTTTGGTGAGGAGGGGACAGGTGGTGGAAGGTGGAGGTGGATCGGAGTGGAAGTAGGAGATGCGGGAAAAGTGGATGGGAATGGTGAAATGATCGAAGGGGCATGGCTAACAAAATCTTGTCCCACGTCTAGATGACTTCGAAGTCTCCATCTTCCTCACTGATCTCCAAACACGGCACGCCCTACTCACGAAGCAAAAGACATTCAGCGCCGACCCAACAACACGGAAACAGGCTGGAAATCTCAAATCATGGGTCACGAAGCGTGGGTTGACGCACGAAGATGCTATTGATGTCGATACGAACAGGGGTGGAGGTAAAGGTCAAGACGCTGGAAATAAGGATGGAGATGAGGTAGTCATAAGGCAGGAGAGTGATGATGAGGGTGTGTTCGGCGGGACTGGAGCAGAAGGAGGGGAAGTAGCTGCAGGGGGTCGGGCAGCAAAGAGGCGGCGGCGGGATGAAGACGATGATGGGAATGGGGATCCCACGGCTGCAGAAGAGGAAGACAGCCTCTTCATCCGCGACGAAATCGACGTTTCCTCCGACGAAGGCTTCAATCCTGCCCCTAACACCAAGAAAAGACGGCGGCGCACGAACAATGACGATAACGACGACGAAGCAAACAACAGCGACGACTCCACCGATGACAAGAAGAAATTAGGCTTGAATACATCCTATGACGGCTTCAGCATCTACGGACGCATATTGTGTCTCGTTGTGAAGAGGCGGGGAGGGCCCACAGGACGAGGGCGAGGGACGGGTTTGGGAGGGGCGGACGGAGACGCAGGAGGACAGCAGATGCTGGACACGTTTCTGTCGACGCAGGCAGAAGGTGGAGGGAGGATGGATGATGATTGATGATTGAGTGGATGATGTTACCTAAATACGCAGTCGGGGATATGACATGAGCGTGGGGAGGCAAGAGACGAGACGCTGCTCTGAGGTTGATGCTGCTAGCCTTGCTATACTGATAGCCTTGCTATGCTCAGGTATTCCCGACTCCGAGTCTGCCAGTCCTCCAGAGTCGCAGCCGTGCGGGTCACTTGCGTCTCTGTATCTGTGCGCAACTCGTCGATTGATAGCGGAGCGGCTGAAGGACGATTTGAGGGAGACCATGGAGAGGTGGCGTTATCCCGCGACTACTCCAGGCGTGGGAAATCATACAGCTCTGCAAGGTGTGAGGGAGTGTCAAATACCTCTTGTGCGAGAACGAAGATGCCTTTCACTTGACTGGGCGCATGAGACATCGGTATGGGGTTGTTTGGGTAGTAAGGTTGGATACTAGGATAGACTACCGTTTCGATGCCTGTATACCGTGCGACCAGCAAGCGTGAATGAGTCGTCCAAGATGCGTGCTTGGTTGTCTCGCAGTAGTGGTGTCGAAGACGAAATCCCACAGCCGCTATCGCTGACCTCGCCTGCTGGCGACACGTAGTGGGATCTGCACAGGGTGCTATATAGCCGTCAAAGCTCTTCCACGTCAGATGCATCACAGATATGACAGTGGTGCCTGCATTTGTTGTCACAATTGGCCAACCGCACTCCGGAGCTGTTGCCCCGAAATGACACATTACTGTCCAGGACACCGCATCGGTGCCTGCATTGCCATCACAATTCGCCATCCGATGCAGCACTGATGAAGCTGTTGACCCAATGGTCAGAGCACAGCACATCGCGAAACCAGGCACAGCGCATAAAGGAGGATCGAAGGAGCGACGTTGGCAGTTGAAACACGACTCGAACGCAACGGCGCCACGGCCTCCGGCAAGGGGTAGCTGGGGAAAGTGGGTCAGCGAGCCGCGATCGGAAATCTGCGAAGAGGAGGTACAGTATCGTCATCGGCGATCTTCTGGACGCGTCGCAAGGACCGTGGGTGTGTTGGCGCAACAAACTAGAGTAGTTTAATGAGTCAGCGATGCCAGCCGGCCAGTGAGCCAGGCAGGAGGTAGGAGTAGGTCATGTGCTGGTATAGCGCGAATGTGCTGGCTTGAGTGCTATCTTGTGTGACGGGCCATGGACGATTCTGCGTCAGCTTGGATAGGTCGGCTTCTTGTACTTTGTACTTGATATGAGGTACTGCAGCAGTAGAGTCGAATGTGCTCTGGCTGCCGAGCGGGTTATCTTCCGCGAGCGGCTTTGATGCAGTAGTTCGTTGTTCTGCAGGTACACAAGTATACCTTCGTAACCAGGAAGGCATAAGTCTAGCCAGCCGTGCGTTCATGTGACCGGTTGTGATTGCGTGCTTTGTAGCAGTTTCATGGCGAGGGAACATCATGATGTAGCAGTTACCATAGTCATGCAACCCTCCAGTCCAGCCGCAATAGCGGTGCATACTTACCTTAGTCGTGTAACATCGGCACGTAAGCGAAAGCTGCGACGCCAATAATCAACGATCAAGCGTTCAGGCGCGTAGTATCGTTGTTCCGAGCATGACACATACAGGGAAGCATGTAGTGAATGGAGACAGCTAGTACAAGCGAGATGAGGCAGGGAGAAACCAGCACCCAGATTGCTCTAGGAGGGTTACCTAGAACAGCAGGCTTCTCGAAATATCGTCGAAGGAGCTAAAGTTGGGATGGCGTAGGAGGAGGTAGTGCTAGCGACTGGAGCTTGCGCGTTGGCAGTTTGAAGCTAAGGAAAGGCGAAGTCGGGATGACCTTTTGTTGGTACTGTGTACTACTTGTCGACGGGAACAACAAGGAGCTGTAGTAGCTGAAACAGAAGCTGATGATGGTGATGCTAATGGGGCTGTTGACTGCGACATGTTGCGTGATGTGACCGATGACGAGAGACTGCCGCTGTAGCTGTTGGACGAATAATGAAGATGAAGGCAACGACAGAGGTCTTGGTACAACGAAAATATGATTTCGGCACGTGGATCTCCTCTCAGGCACCAGCACCAGGTACCATGCCAGCACGCGTTCCCAACTTCCGCCCCATGATTATGATTCTGTCGCGCGGAGTCGGCAAAGAGAGGAGCAAAGAAACATGGAAAAGTAGCGAGGATCGGAAGATAGGACATCGTCGTTAGTATGTGTCCGGTCGTCGATGGCAAAATGCCCTTTTGTCCCTAGGCAGATCCTCGACCTGTCATGTAGTGAAATGTCCCTCGGATGTGAGTTCCGACGCAAGAACGAACATGGCTGACACTGTCACACAAGAACAGATAGATTTCCCATTCGGCCTAATGGCGCCCAATTGGTGACAATGTCTCTGTGCAATCCATCCTGCTTCCTGGTCACCATGTCATACTAGCTCGGTCCGATGTATCATTGCTTGCCAGCATCTAAGCGCTGCTGGCATCTCCTATAAGTCATCCCGTCTTGCCCATCTTTCGTACTTCTCCTTCTTCTTCTGCACAGCGCACAACAACGACCACTTCTTCCTTCTCCTCTTTCTTCGGTCTTACCTCTTGCTACTCTCGCTTGACCCTCACCACCACTACCACTGATCACCTTCTCTACCTTGACATCTCTACACCGCCTTCACACTCTCCTCATCATATAACACTACCTACACACCCTACCTTACGATGCCTGCTGGATCTATCAAATACCCACCATGCCCTGGCCCTCCACCGACCAGGCCGCTTCCTCCTGTGCCCAAGCGGTAATCGTCCTCGCAAATGGCTCATACTTGCATGCGCCATGGACAATCAACCTCGAATCGGTCAACTCGCCCATGTCCGGACCTTGACCAACTTCTGCCTTGTACACCAAGCTCTATATACCTTCTGTTCGGCTATACCCTGTCTTCTCACTTTCGGTCTCGCTCATCGCTTTCAATGAATATGCAATGCGCCTCCAATTCCGGGCTACCAACCTACTTTCTTGGACCTTGCCTTATCACTTCTATCATGCCGTCCTGCGATGGCTTGACAGCTCGCGCATCACAAATCTGGTTACCACGCTCGAGTGGCAGCGTACGTTTCATCGCTACCTGCTCAAATACCAAGAAGATTATATCTATCTGAGTCCGACTCCGCACACTCCGACAACCGGAAGGACTACCACAAGCAAGAGAAAGCCATCGTCCTATTGCCTTCGAAACACCAACCTAGAACACTCACTCGAGTATCGCTACCTTGCCGGAAACACGACGACACTCGACAGGACCTGTACTATCTGACTACCTCGACTTTTCAGTGCTGCGGCCTGACTCGTAGCGCACTATCAGTTGCAGGAAAACATACGCGATACCCATGGGAGCATTTGTAGGATCATGTAATTGTACTTTTTTCGGATGAATGGGAGGGGTTTAATGAGTTTACGATTGTATTTTTATCACTTCAAGGCTTGTACTTTGTATACCTTATCTGTACTATATCTGTATCATCAATCAACTGTATATCAGCCATGCAAAGCAACGTCGTTTGTGAGCAGATCCGATACTGCATGACTTGTCTCGAGTGAAACTCCACAGTCATCGTTTCAAGATTGAAGATTGAAGATTGAAAATTGAAAATCCCTTGGCAAAAAACATGTTGTTCAACACACCTACATCAACATCAGTATGACAGCATAGTATAATAGCATGCTCAAAGCCACACGACCTCTCCGCGCAACAGACTGGTCATCTACGCTCAATCTCCCACGTTCCTCTCTTCCCGCGCGACCGCTGCTCAGCAAGCGCCCTGCTTACATCAAGCAATGCTCCGATGACCTCTATGCCTGGCAAGCTGCGCACCGCCCAGCTTCCAATACGTTCGTCCTCCACGATGGACCGCCCTACGCCAATGGGAGTCTCCATACTGGTCACGCTCTGAATAAGATCCTAAAAGACATCTTCTGTCGATTTCAGCTCAGTCGTGGAAAAAGAGTGCACTATGTACCAGGATGGGATTGCCATGGCTTGCCAATCGAGATGAAAGCGCTGCAGGCAGCGATGGGTGATCAGGGCGCGACGGATAGCGCAGCACATACCAAGATGAGCCCGGTCGAGATTCGGAAAGCTGCAAGAGAGTTGGCATCGAAGACAATCGAAGAGCAGAAGAAGAACTTTAGAGAATGGGCAATCATGGGAGACTGGGACAACGTGTGGCAGACGATGCAGAAGGATTTTGAGCTAAAGCAGCTTCAAGTGTTTCAAGAGATGGTAGAGAAGGGTAAGGTTGGTTCCAGTCCTATTGACAGTACGGTGAACTTGAAGCTGATGCCTCATGATAGGATTGATCTATAGACAATTCAAACCCGTCTACTGGTCTCCATCTTCAACAACAGCTTTGGCAGAGGCCGAGCTGGAATATGACGAGAATCACGTATCGTTTTCTGCCTACGTCAAGTTCCGTCTCATAACTCTGCCAAAAGCTTTGAGATCACTTCGCGGGAAAGGTGCACTATACGCTTTGATTTGGACGACTACACCTTGGACACTACCAGCGAACAGTGCAATCGCTGTTCACAACGATATAAAGTACTCAGTATTTCGAAGGATGTGGGACACCGACCTCATACTATGCGCTACCGACCGCATCCCAGAAGTCCTCACTCGTGCTGGTATAGAAGAGAAGGATATCGAGATTGTCAAGGATGGTATACTAGGGTCTGAGATAGCTGGACAAGCTGTTTACTGGAACTCTTTACGTGGTCGAGAAGCACCTTTGCAGCCGATACTGCATGCCGACTTTGTCACTCTCACGTCTGGTTCTGGGTTGGTTCATATGGCACCAGGTCATGGATTCGATGATTACAATGTCTGCTTGAAGCATGACATTCCTATCTTTGCTCCCGTGGATGATCATGGCCGCTTTACCGAGGCCGCCCTACCTGATGCGCCCAACATACTCAAGGGCAAGGATATCTTCACGGATGGAGGTAAAGCAGTGATTGACATCCTGAAGAGTGGAAGTAGAGAAGGTGGGAAAGATCTCGTCTGGGCCACTCACCGCATCAAGCACAAATACCCCATTGATTGGCGAACAAAGAAACCTCTCATCATTCGAGCTACAGCACAATGGTTCGCAGGCGTCGACAATATCAAGGATCAAGCACTCGCCAGTTTAAAAGATGTGAAATTCCTGCCAGAAACAGGTCGGTCACGGTTGGAAAGTTTCGTTGCAGGTCGAAGTCAGTGGTGCATCTCTCGTCAACGAGCATGGGGCGTGCCGATTCCGGCGCTATACCACGTCAATCGGAGAGGTGAAAATGGAGAAGCCATAATGACAGCAGAGACTGTTCAACATATCGTTAATGTGATCTCAGAACGAGGCTCGGACGCATGGTGGACAGATGCTGAAGACGAAGCAGCATGGATTCCGTCCTCATTGCCGCCCGGTAAATATCGCCGTGGAAGAGATACCATGGATGTGTGGTTTGACAGTGGCACGAGCTGGACACAGCTTCCACAAGATCGATCACCACCAGCAGATGTGTACATTGAAGGTACCGATCAGCATCGAGGCTGGTTCCAGTCCTCACTCCTCACCTACGTCGCCAAGCACTCGAATAGTTCATCTTCCACCTCGCCAACCGCACCCTACCGCACTCTGATAACCCACGGCTTCATCCTCGACCATCTCGGCCGCAAAATGTCAAAATCAATCGGCAATGTCATCGCCCCTTCCCAGATCACCGATGGCACTCTCCTTCCGCCCATGAAGAAACGAAAGGGACAGAGCGCGTCCGATCCGCCAAGCTACGATGCTATGGGTCCAGATGCACTGAGGCTTTGGGTCGCGAGTAGTGACTATACCCGCGATGTCATGATTGGGCAGCCTGTGCTTAAGAGCGTGAATGGGCTGCTACATAAGTTGAGGGTCACGTTTAAGTGGCTGTTGGGCGCGCTGGAGGATTTTGATCCTGCAACTATCCCTGCGGCATCATCGTCGTCCCTCCCAACAACCCGACCCACATTCGCAACTCAAGCAGCGACCCTCCACTTCCACCTCGCCTTCGCTACCACCCACGCCGCCTATGCTGCGTACG
>Ga0058702_10000213_pt1 | contig 29768 bp, 31 predicted proteins | sample AgamicOrSfe_FD_83781 | JGI IMG/M metagenome (GOLD analysis project Ga0058702, IMG submission 83781) | Agave microbial communities from Guanajuato, Mexico - Or.Sf.e | ecosystem: Host-associated > Plants > Phyllosphere > Phylloplane/Leaf | place: Guanajuato, Mexico | collected 2012-05-30 | reverse complement strand
GTTGTTTTCGTGAAAGATCAAGTTGTTTTCGTGAAAGATCAAGTTGTTTTCGTGAAAGATCAAGTTGTTTTCGTGAAAGATCAAGTTGTTTTCGTGAAAGATCAAGTTGTTTTCGTGAAAGATTTCCTTGACAGCAAAATGGAAGGATGGGTTCTATGAGCTGGCAGCACGGCTATACTGAATTAGTGTCCCTCTCTTGGACCAAGCTCTCTGTCACTGGCAAGCCTTCAATAGTAGTGTCAAAGAACGCAGACTCTACCAAAAAAATATCAAGCACGCAGCCATCCAAACTACAGTACATACTCGTATCTCAGCTTGACTTGATTTGATCGAATTGAGATGCGGAGGGAGCATGAAGTGGATTTTAGGGCTATCTGTCGGATCTGGCCCCGTCAGCCTTATCAACTTATCAAGACGATGCTTGTCGAAGAATCATTATTAGCAGTGTACTCGTACATCAGCTCCCCTTCTATCATCGCTCTTTATCTGTACTGCACTTTAAGATACCGAATACTCCTTTCTCGCGCGAAGATCCCAAGATTTTGGCTGGCTACACATCACATCGCAGCAGTCATGTCCTCATCCCAATTCAACCTTCTCTACTTCGCCTCCGCCTCCTCCTTTACACGCAAAACAACAGAATCATTCGACGCGCCATCAACCGCGGCCAAGCTATTCGAGACACTTGAGAAAAAGTATCCTGGGATCAAAGAGAAGATTCTTGGTAGCTGTGCGCTCACCGTCAATCTCGATTATGTGGACCTGGACGCGCCGGAAGAAGTTGTGATCAAGGCAGGCGACGAGGTCGCTGTGATACCGCCCGTGAGCTCTGGATGATGGGTGACAAGGATTATAGGATCGGAAATAGTCACGATATCACAGGGCCGCACGATCATGGGCAATGCGGAAGCAATCAATGCCCCGCTTCTTGTGCAGTAGATAACATTGTGCGAATGCATGCTACAGAGGGACAGAAACCACGACGTACAGCGCAGGGCAAAGTGAGACACTGGCACAAGGATAGAGCGATGGCTATCTCTGGTATGTGGTGGGATATGTAAGTCTGTCAAGGGGTACTCCCAACACGAAGCGACTCAACCGAGGAGGAAAGACAACAGCGGTGATGGATCCGACATTCGAACAGTGGGATGTAGCAACTCGAAACGCGAAAGCGTATTATAATGAATCTGAACTGAGCCTCACGGTACTCCGTTTGGGGTCTCTATATCCATGCCTTGTGAGAGTACAGACTGAACACAGCACGTTCAATTTCATGTACATGTATACGCCCCTAGACACGAGATGATGATGATGATGATGATCATCTTGAACTGCAAGGCTCCCCACCCACCTCGATCCTGTACTCCGGATTCGAGTTTCGGTAAGGCTGAGCTCGCTCGCCCTGGCGTAATCTCTACGGCACTCTTCGCACCCTTTGTCAGCACTGAAACGAAGACTATGTTGTCGATTCTCTCGTATTCTCATAGAATCTGTAGCATGTAAGTGAAGACCGTGATAGCTGATTGCGACTTCGCACGGCACGATCTTGGTCTCGACTCTATTTGTCTTCTCCATCTTTTAAGGCAGCACGTGAGATCGGACATCGGTTCTTGACATCCGATCAGCTACTCCAGAGATCTGCTCAAACACCTTCTTTCTGACTGGCCGCCTCCAGCAAGACGCTTACAACGATCCTACAACTGGTGACGACCTAGCATCCGTCCAGTGTTTAAGATTGAAGCTTGCGCAACGCCAATGCATACGCGACGCCTCAGAGGGCCTCGATAATGGGTTCCCAGATCGATCCTCGACTCTATGGTCACAACTTGCCCGGACATGGGACCATCCACCATCCCTCACAGCTTGCCCCTCATCCACAACAGCAGCAGCAACAGCAGCAGCAACAGCAGCAGCAGAATCATCATCATCAACAACAACACCAGCCAATACCACAACATCACCTCTCACAATTCACGCCGCCACAGCCCGTCCGTTTACCGCACATCCACCAAGTCCACGATCTCGCTCCGCGCATCCCGCAACAGTCCTACCAGCAGCAGCAGCCATTCTATGGCGTTCCTCGGCCACATCCTCCACAGTTCTCCTCTCCTTCAGAACCCATTCCCTCACTACTACCAGCTCAAGACCTTGCGCCTGGCCTAGGTCCGGATTCTAGACAAGATCAATATCAGGATGACATAGGCTCCCCAGGTCAAGGGTATGTATTGTGCTGAAACCTCACAGTCAACGAGAAATTGATCACTTGCTGACTCTCCTCTAGGATGAATGGAGATCCAAATGACCCGAAGCGATCGAGAGCTTGCGAAGCCTGTCGAGGACTCAAAGTTCGGTGCGACCAAGATGACCCGAGTCTACCTTGCAAGAGATGCGCGAAGGCCAAACGGAATTGTGTCGTAACCGCACCGAGTCGGAAGAGGCAAAAGAAGACGGACAGCAGGGTTGCGGAGCTTGAGAAGAAGATTGACGCCTTGACAGCGTCACTGAACGCAAAGAAGGACGGTGGGGATGCCAGCGACGATGATGGCCAATCCGCTGAGGCGTATAGCCCCAAGGCCTCGAAGAGAACTTCACCAGAGCTTGTGCGCCGAGAGTCAGTGGTAATGAAGAAAGAGGCTGAGAGGAAAATGTCGATTATAGCCCCACCTACAATCCAGAGGAATGGTGAACCTGTGGTTGCTGGTGTGAAGCGTCGAAGATCAGAGGTTCGAGGTATGTGTGCTGTCGTATGATGGAATGTGATTGAGAAGGCGGCAGGATTGACTTTGTAAGCAGACCAGGATACACCATCACGTCCACCACGACTACTCTCCAATGTCAACAGCACTGACGGCGAAGGGCCTTCGAGTAACACTGCCGCTATTGACAGCCAAGTAGACGAGATCATTGAGAGGAAAGTCGCTGCTCGAATATTCGATCGCTACGTGAGGGACATGGCACAGCATCTGCCTGTCGTTGTGTTCGATCCGGGGACGACAGCGGCCGAAGTCAGACTCACGAGACCTATTCTCTTCCTGGCAATCCTCGTATCGGCCGCTAAGGGGCAGACCGACATGGAGTTGCAAGAACAACTTAACCATCTATTGCTGGATATCTTTGCTGATTCAATCGTACGGAATGGTGCTAAGACTCTGGAACTTGTGCAAGCTTTGTTGATATCCACGATCTGGTATCGGCCCCCTAGAAGATATGATCAGATGAACTTCTACCAACTCAGTCATATCTCTGCTGTCATGGCTATTGATATCGGGCTTGGGAAAAGGATGAAGAAGACATGGCGTACTATGGGACCTGCCTTTAGTGATGGACGTACTCCGAGAAGCATGCTATTGACAGACACCGTCGAAGTTCGGCGGACATGGCTGGGCTGCTATTTTCAGTGCTCAAAGTAAGTCTGGTATCCAAGGATTTTACTATAGCTACTAATGTTGGCAGTACCGCATTGTCACTTCGCCGTCCAAACCTCATTCGATGGACAAACTACATGGATGAGTGCGTGGAGATGCTAGAGTCCTCACCCGAAGCTCTACCTAGCGACAAGCTCCTCTGCCAGCACGTCAAGCTACAGCATATCAACGAGGATGTATGTGTGTCATTCTCCATGGATGATCCATCTGCTACTGTGACCATGACGGATTCAAAGGTTCAATATGCTCTGAGAGGGTTTGAGCGTAGTCTCAGCGACTGGACAAAGGCGGTGCCAAAGTCTATCTATAATAGTGGGTTTAGTTCCTGTCCATTATCACAGCTCACCTGCTCACGTATATAGCCGCCCTTGAGTACTCCGCACATACCACAGGCCTCTATATGCACGAAGTGGTACTACACATCAATCACAACGTAGATGACTTTCGAGCTCCCTTCACTGAGGAGTCGCTGAAGGCCGCCTCTGGACAATCCGATGTCCTCTCTCCAGCACACTCTGCAGCACTTTCGGAATGTCTCACAGCAGTGCATGGCATCTTCAATGGTTTCTTCGCTTTTGATCTAGACACAGTGCGAGCACTGCCAATATTCTACTTCGTACGAGTAGCATATGCAGTGGTCGTACTGATCAAATTGCATTTTGCAATCACAGCGCCAAAGAGTGAGATCGGCAAGATCATTAACAAGGACGACCTCACTGTAGAGGCACATCTCGGTAAGCTGCTTGATATCTTTCATACCATTGCAAAGGAGGATGCCTTTCGACCGGCTAGCAAGTTCCTCATTATCCTTGAAAAGCTGAGAGAGTGGTTTGAAAAGAATAAAGATGCTCGTCCACTACAATATCACTCTCGTGAGCCGTCGAGATGGAGCGCACAATATGACAGTCCATCAGAATTGGGTCAATCGGGTGGCCAATCACAAGTCAGAGATGAGAAAGAGATGACATTGCAGCCACCGGCGGCCATGTCACAAATGCCACAACAAGCTCAACCACAGCAGCAATCTCGGTCTCGAGCGAACAACATGCAGTCATCGCAGCACCAACAGCTTCCCCAGCATCAACAGATGCAACAACTGCAGCCACAAATGCCGCAATATCCGACGAATCCACCCACTCCCCTCCACTTCCTTAGCGAGGTCGCAAGCACACACTCTCCTCATCAGAGCACAATGACACAACAGCAACAGCAACAACAGGCGCCCACCTCCTGGTACACCATGGGACAGCAACAACAGCAACAACATTCTCAACAACAGCATCATCCTCAAATGCAGCAACAGAACCAACCACCGCCAAGCATGGACCCTAATGGCATGGACATGTCTATGGGTGGTATGGAGTACATGTCTGGAATGGGCGGATTTGAGCAAGCTATGGACATGACGCTAGGACCTGGTGGTGTTGAAGGCGACATCAGCAGTTTCTTCATGGGCAGCTTCGGGTTGGGAATGGGCATGGATGGGCTGGAGCCGGATATGTACGGTATGGGATGGTAGACACGAGATGGAAGAGCTTTATTTTGGAGGATGTGAGGGGATTTGTATGCTTTTCCTTCATTTCTTTCATTTTCATTTTCTTTGAGCTTGATTGATGGCTGTTTTACTCATTTCTTCGATTCATACGACATGGGAAAAGCTGGGCGTCTGGATTAGGGGATATGGGGGATCACTATACAATACAAAGGACGACTTATGAGTCTGGACGGCCGATGGCTAGGGGCACATCATGGGAAGGTGGGAAGGCTCTTGTACATATACCGGCTATAGCCTCAAGGAAAGGACGTAAGCCGGCAGGTAAGCAGACCGGAAAAGCCTACCTCAACGTCGATGTACGTAGAAACTGTTCTACTTCCACGGCTATCTACCAACATCGTGGTGTATATGTTCTGGCTTATGATTTCAAAATTGGTTGTATACTTTTATTTCTGATAAGCTTCTTCGATTACCGTATTATTATTGGCGTATCTTGATAGGATAATGTTGTGCCGAATCTTTTGGTTCTCCTGCCTGCCCTCGTGCTTGTATGCTTCTCATCATACACCACCGAGGCTCGGACATAACGAATCTCCGTATCTAGCGCAATGCACCTCGCCTGTCCACCAATTACTAGAGCCTAAACAAACCTGCATCCTATAACTTTCCACATTCGCATTCATGACGCAGCTCACCCTCCTCACTCTCCCGGGTGAGATTCGCGAACAGATCTGGACCGCTCTTCTCTCGGCCGACAATAACTTCACCGAGCACGAAGACTGCGATGACCCCTCCGCCTGGTGGACATTCGATCTCTGCATTTTCCGCACATCCCGCCAAGTCTACGATGAAACGCAAAGAGTGTTCAAGCGGATAAATAGATTCGTCAAGGTCACGGCGTGGGATATGAGGGCGGTCATGAAGCGGTGAGGATGTCGAGGTGATGGAATCCTGCGCAACTTTCTGTGCCCGATGCCATGGTGGACGGGTCAACAGCACTGATCTGGGATGCACTCTACACGACTGGAGAAATACGACCCCAGAGCAGCTCTGCAGCAGCAGGAACTTCATGAACACATGAGACGAAGCAGTGGATGCGACTTGGAACTGACTATCACCGCCGCCCAGCCAGCATCAAGCACGCTCGACTAGATATATCCAGCATGACATGGTGCCAGCTCCGACCCGATAACATCAGCACCCGAGCGGAGTAACAGCGCTGCATCATGTGCACGGAAAGCAGTTTGTGTAACCTGGAAGCAATTCATTGATATCTACCACCAAACCAATGCGTATCCAATCACCATGAAACCACACGTTATGTACTCAAAGTGATCACTGCTTGCCTTGCAGAGATGATATGCCTAACTCACTTCACATGCCAATCTGTACAATCCTGAAATCTGACCATGTGAACCCTATGATGCCTCTCGTCCTACTCATCCTCTTCTTCGTACTCACTCTCCGCCTCGTCATACTCTTCGTACTCGCTGTCGTGTTCTGTGTCATCTACGTCAACTTCGTCGTCTTCGTCATTCTTCGAACCAGTACGCGTCTTCAGGCGATAGTCTACCGCGTCCTTCCCAATCTTGACCTTTTTGCCATAGCTCGCCCTGGATCTTGGATACTGCACGGTGTTCGGGTAGTTTGTTGGCAGTGGCCCGTACCAAGTAGTACTTGGCGCCACGATATCGATCAGATCATCTAGTATGGCTGCTACTACTTCTTTTGGATAGAACGCCCTGAATTGATTGACTATCCAAGGCTCAGGCCCAAGCGTGCAATCCTTTCGTTTCCAGGAGTCGATGCTCGTAGGAAATCTGACAGTGTTTCCGCTGTGCATGGGATCCCTCGGATCACGGTCTCCTGGCCGACCTACAGATAGTACCAGGGAATCTCCGCCAAGGTGGCTCAGAGGCAGCCCGAAGAGTGGATCGACACCCTTATTCTCACAGACTAGAGCAACAACGGCAAGGTATAGCGTATCTGGCGAGTCGAGAATCGGCTTCTTGTCAGGTTCCGGGAGCTCTGTCTTTGGGGTTGATGGCACGTCCTTGATCTCAACATCTCCAGAAGGTGTTGATGGTTCAGTCTTGATTGGAGGCTTCACTCCTTCGGGAGTGACAGGAGGTTTCGGACCCTCTGGAGTCTTTGGTGACTTTGGAGGGGTACCTGGTTTTGGTGTACCTGGAGGTGTGTTGGGTGGTGTACTCGGCGGAGCATCGCAGTTTTCTGTCATAACATGGTAACGACGTATCCATTCTTTGTGGATGTGACTGTAATGGTGATCCCCAGGCATGTACTCTGCAATGGTGATACATGGGTAGCCGTTCACGTACGGGAGTGTGTAGCCGTAGAGAACCTGGAGGGCAGTAACTTGTGAGTCGATCTGAGCCCAACGTTCGTCGCTCCATGGTTCGAACTTCTCCCTTTCCGAGATGTCAACCTTTGTGTAACGAGTACTCTTCGGTTCGAATGTAGGGGCATCAACGCGATTGACGTTGTCGTTGAACATGACCCGGCCTTGCGGATACTTTCCATTCCAGATACCAGAAAATGCTTCTTGGTCGAGTTCGGCTTGTACTGCTTCGGGTAAAGCTTTTCTTCCCATCTTCGTCTTCCTTGACGGCGGAAATTGGCTGTCAATGGCAAACAAATTGCTGAATCCTTTCACCACATGTGCCAGTCTGGCACTGTGCTCTTCAGCCGGAATCTGACCGTTCTGCTTCAAGCGTTGTATGACGGCTGCTTCTTTCAGAAGAGGAATCACACTTGCACAGCGATTGCTCTTTACGGAGTTGAGATAGTTGCATGTAACTATACCGTTATCCTGATGACCGTTTGCGGAGTGGTCATGATACACTACGACGCCGTCGATAACAGATACTCTCTTTGGTGCCTCAACACTGGAACCGAATGGGTGAGGGCATAGTCTGGATGCGTTCGTGATCACGCGCTGATTGATCCACTCGGGCGAGAACCAATCGCCATGGGCAGTGGTCCTCAGTTCACCATCCCGGCCGTAGCCATCGATGAAAGTGCCATCTTTGTCACTGACGACCTTAGAAGCAATATGAGCCACAAACTCCGCTTTCCATGTAGATCATAGAATGTCTGGTACGAACTTCATGTCTTGTTTTGCCAAGTCTTGCGCTGCCTTGGTGAGCCTTCTGGTCAATTGCAGCCCATCGAATGTGTCACTAGGGAGACCCTTCTTCTCATGACAGTATTTGCACAGTCCACGGCCATCAGTGTGTCTCCGCATAAGAGACACATCTGCTATGAGAAAGCAGGACATGCACACGAAGAATCCAAAGAGAGTAGCGAGTCCGACCAATAGGTCAATGATTGTTGTACGCGGAGACTGGCGGAGCATTAGAAAGCTATTACCAAGATGAGCCTGTTCCCATGCGGCGCGATAACCTCTCTTCAGGCGGAACGCATTTGCCATCAGCCAAATGATGAATGCCACAAGAGCCTTAGAGACTGCGTACACTGTGAAGGATCCGACAGAGTTGAGGAGAGCCGCGGAGTTCTTAGTTGCCTTGTACGTGGAGGCTGAAGGCCCAAGAATCGGTCGGCCACTGACAGTGGTCAAATCGAATCGTACAAATTTCGAGCCATTTATGCAACCGCGGACAGTACGCTTCTTGTTGAGCATGTACGGCTCCATGAGCTTGTCTCTGAAAGCGGCGAGATTCAGAGACGTTCCCGCCATCAAGAACATGCTTCGACGAACAAAGCTACATAAAGCACAAATCGCTGTTTCCTGGTCGGTAGAAAGATCACCACCTTCAACCTTGACGGCGTTGTGTATCCAGGTGGGCTGCGGATGAAGGTCTCGCAGAATTTTGCGGACATCGAGTTCTTGTGGATTACAACTTATCTTCACGCCGTGGACAGCCTCCTGGTCGAGCTCAACAAGAAACAGACTCGTAAATATTTCAAGATTCTTTCCGTCGTCGACAACCTTGACCATAGATGCACTCACAAGCGTGATGTGGTGTTGTATGGGAGTATCTCCGCCGATCTGGAAATAGTTGGCATTGATGGTGCTCAAATCAAACTGAGATCCCAAAGCAAGAAGTCCGTAGTTCAGAACTGTTCTTCTCACAGCACTGCTCTGCCTTTTCCCTTCCACAAAATCCGCAAGCGAGACCGGAAGTCTGTTGAGTGCAGTACAACAATGGACACCAATTCTCTGAGCAGTCTGATCGTCCGGGCATACATGCGCCTCCAGAATGCCGCCTAGATGTGTTGTTTGCCCCCCCCTGAAACGATGTTGCTTAGGTCCAAACATGGTAAGTGTCGTACCATGATGATAGTCTTTGACATCGATAGTACGGATGTGGACATCCTGGTCTCCTTTCTTGTGTGCCTTCGGGGGATTGACCCTGACCACACGCCAGTCACGATGGTCATAGATTGGGAGGTTATCGAGATCTACAGGTTCCTTGTAGGGCGTGAACTTAGGGTGTGGCGACACTTGTTCAATGTATGGACGGATCTTCTTGCTCCAGTAACGATAGCCTCCAGTGTTTCTACACGCTGCGTCGAACATATTCAAGATGTCCTCGTCAACAGGATGAGTTGCTGGCTCAGCGAATGTACCTTCTGAGGCGGTGATGTCTTTGTCGGCGCGTCTGCGACGCTTCGGAGCGCTTGGCTGAGTCGGCCCACTCTTTGCTTGACGTTTCTTTCCCTTAACAGCCTGCTCATCCGTCCCCTCGTTGGTAGATTCCTCAGCAAGTTCAGTTTCTTCTTCCGCTGGTGTTCCAGAAGCGCCTGGCTGAGTTTTCGCTTTCCCTTTTCCTTTTGACTTCTTTGTGATGATAGGCTGCTCATCGAAATCTTCTTCTTCTCCTCCTTGTGCAGTGTCTTCATAGGCTCCTTCGCCCTCATCTTGGTCGACAGGATTGAGAGCATATTGATCGGTAATTCGAGCGGAAGCTTTTGACGAAGCCGCCCGCTTTGGCCGCGACCCTGACGCCATACTGCATGGACTTGACGTTCAGAGTTGATGGTGAAGCTGAACAGCTCTTGTCTTTAAACTTGTTTCACGCAAACATGCGAGACGGAGTTTAGTCACATGTCAGGGTCCGATTTGGTCTTCTTCTCCTTCTTCTCTCTGCACAACATCAACAGCTCAATCGTAACATGGCGCATGCGCAGCATCTCGCCCAGTACGATAGGGCTAGTACCTTGTTTGATGCTGGGGACCACGACGCTTGTGAGGAAGAGCTTACCCGTCTCTTAGACGATGGCTCGCTTTCACGTGAGCTACGCTGCCGTGCTTTGATCTTGCTTGCTTCGAATACTGCAGACTGGTATCAAGCCGAGAGCTACCGTAGAGAAGCAGAGTCGGATTGGGACGCGTTAGAGTATTACCAGAAGATCTCCGAAGACGCAAGCACCGGTAAGCAATGTCGCATTTCAATATATCCGGAAACTAATGCAATGTGACAGACTCAGAGCGTAGTACTCTTGCGCATCTTCGAGCCACACTCGACCAGTTGAAGATATGGCAGGAAGAAGACACACCGGAGAACTTGTCGAAATTTGTGCTTGGTGGATGGGAGCAGTCAGACGAAGATGGTGAACCAGAAGCCACAGAAGCAGAGGCCGGAGCAGATCCAGCACTAAGCACTCAAGAAGCAGAGCAGATCGGTACTCAATTGAAGACTCCTCAAGAATTTGAGACACCTGGTAGTACCTATAGCGCCATCTTCTCGCAAAAATCCGAAGCCAGCAGTCAGTCAGATGCGTTGTCCATCGCAGCAGATAACAAGCCAAACACATCAAGCTATCGTTATGGTCCTACGACAGGTCCTCTACAAGTCAATCGCAGCAGGTATCCCCAATCTTTCGACGCGCAACCGCTCAGCCTGACTGTTCCGGATATCGGTCGTGGTGCCATGAGAACCGTCAGCGGACGAGGCAAGGTGTGCTACAACTGTCACCGCCAAGGCCATATTGCTGTAAGAGTGCATGCCAGTTCTGCAAGGTTGTGTTAGCTTACTGACTTTGACCAGCGAAACTGCCCAGATCGCGCGACTATTCCATACCAACGTGTCCATTCAGCTGCTTACCGTCCTACGACTCTTCGCCCTGATGCCTCCCGACCGGACAGATGGTTCCTCAGTTTCCCTGGCGCAAGGGTGCATACTCTGCTTGGAGAACATCGTGTCACCTGGCAAGGCCAAGTCGTGGGCTTGATCTCCCATCTTGTCTCGCACGAAGGCGAAGAAGATATCAGTGGTATATCTCTCGAAGCGCGTACTGCGAAGTGGAATGAAATCGAAGGTAAAGAGGTCAATGGAGAAGGTTATGTAGTAGATGGAGACAGCCGGCGTCTTGCTGTCGCAATCCCTGACAATAGGTAATGTACTTCCAGCATCAAGCTCGGTCTCATACTAATGCAACTGGTAGGGACTTCAATCGATTCCGTCGAGCTGCCAGCGTATTCGGTTGATGAGGAAGGCAGGGGCAGTGGATATTGTAAGGGAGTATACTGGAGGCCGGAAGTAACGGGGTGAAGTCTCTGCTGCTTTAGTCATAATCCGCCGTTGAGGCCGAGACTAATTAGCTTATCGTAGTTCGAGCGTCCTCTAGCTAGTAGTTAGCAAATGTCGGGTCTCCTACTTAGTGCTGATACTATAATCTACTAAGTGATCCAGCTTCGAGGGATTTACCTAAGGAACGGTAATACAGCGGCAGCGTGCATGTGCATGCCTCCCACACGGCACGGGACGGCACCCTCCGTTTCGGCTTGGTTAGACGAGGAGACGTCGGTGACCACAAGTCTCCAATACTAGAATACTTTCGAGATTTGTTCTCGAATCTCACCGGGAAGATCGAGGAGCTCAAGTCGCGAGGTCATAATTGTGATGAGGTCGATTCGTAGCAATTTGGTAGGAAACAAGAATACATGAGCTGGTGCTCTCATTTCAAACAGGAGGGTGTACACCTCATCCAGCTCCTTGGGTATACCGTTCAAGCGGTCTGCGAGTGATGCGTGCATATCTTCGCGTTCCGTCAGACCTTGAACAGCCTACTCACAGTGGCACCGAAATCGTCACAGAGAGCAGAAGACATTGGACTGATCGGCTGTCCCTTTAATGCTGTGCTGGATACGACTACAAGGTCTGTTCACACGAGTCTGTCAAGATGACTCGGAAGAGCCAGATGTCTGCTAAGCCGAGGGCATAGTCTCCACAATGGGTCTGGAAGTACTGCCGTTGAGAATACCAAGAAGTTTGCGCGGACGCCGGTGCTGTGTCGGGGCGAGATTGCGGAGAGGTTCACGGGTTATCAGATGAGCTGTTTTGTGGATAGTCCGGTCATGCGGGCACCGCTGGACGGACATAGCTTTATTGTGGATGCGAGGGATATGCTTGGGTTCTGTCGGTAGGTGTGATGGGAGGAGGGACGGCCTGGCGATTGAGGCGCGACACTGATGGCAGGACAGGATGTGGTATTACTTCGACATATCCCACGATGGACTAAACGGGCATCTGCGACTTAAGCTAACACTAGCCGGACTCAATGGCGACCCCGAGGTCGAACTCCCCAAAACACTACAGAGACGCTTGCTAGCACCGTGGGGTCTCGTGCGCCAACTAGACTCCCTGATTGTGGAAGGACCGCACGACAACGCCATCGTGGAAGACTTGCGCAAGGCCATGACGGAGGCATATCCTACGCCTCTAGAATGTCTACAAGAAGCTGAAGCACGCAAGGAGGCCGGCAATGTTGCATTTAAAGCCGAAAATTACCAACTGGCGCTGGAGCAGTATATCAAGGCCTTTAAGGCTATACACATCCAAGTCGACGGGAAACGAAGACATATCTGGGCCGAGGGCTTTTTCCAAGTCGCACTGCCCACGCAGACGTACCAGGGCATGGATGGCGGGCATGTGTACATGCAGCTGCGGATCCAACTGGTTGCGAATACGGTGTTTGTGTATTACAAGCTGGAGGACTTTGATACTGCGTACTTCTGGGGCATGCGCAGCATTAACATCATGCGCCAATTTCCTGACGCGGACGAGCCGCGTTTTGGATTTCCAGGGGCGTCACAATGGGGCAAGGTATACTATAGGACGGCGCTAGCTGCGAAGGCGATGGGGAAGATGGAGGAGGCGAGGGAGTTGGTTAAGATTGCGGCGAGGTGGTTGCCGGACGATGTGGTTGTGCAGAGGGAAAGGGCGAGGTGGGGGAATCTGCAGCTTGGGTAGAGGTAGAGGTGTATAACTCCATAAGGTTCTCTCCCGACTTTTCTCGCGGCTTGTGCTATTGATCCAAAGCCATTCCCCCTCTTCGCGGGGTCGTAGACTTCTACTCGAAATGCTGTATCAGTCACAAGAATTGAGAGGCACATACGATCTTCCTGAAGCAATTTCAGCCTCCATCTCTCCACCGGCTGGCTAGCCTCTTTCGAATATGTGACGTGGGCTGGGTTGTCCATGGACTCCTCCAGACGATCGCTTTCGACTCGAACTGTACGTGCTCAGGCGGGGATTGGGAATAGCTACTGCAATATGAACAGGTCGATGCAGTGTTCTCTACGTTATCTGATACGCCGGCTGAGCCGAGCTGCAGGAACCCTGCCCCACCACCACGCCTTGCCAAATCCCGGAGCCTGATCCGATTGACGTATAGCTCTATCTGATTGCCGATCCATCCGTACCTTAGCTAGCCGCGATCCGGTCTGTGTTGGTCATCTTCCAAGCTTTCTTCTTCTTAATTGTACAAAGTCTGCTCACGATCTCAGTCCCCGATCCTGGCAAGACTGAGCTCACTTACGAAATGGACAGCATACCAGTGAGAGCGCTCCCAGAAGACCATGGAGTCGACGAGCACAACATCCACGGCTATGGCCCTGCTCGAGCTACGGTCAAGGACCAGCCTTTGTCTGATGCTGAGCTTGATCTCACTAACAGATACTTCTATGCCTCAATGTAGGTGACGGTACTATCCAACACATGATATTATGGAGGCTAACAAGCTCAAGGTACATGTGTCTAGGCATGATCTATCTCAAGCACAACCCTCTCCTCACTGAACCTCTCAAGAAAGACCACATCAAGCCCAGACTGCTAGGACATTGGGGTTCCGATGCGGGACAGAGCTTCACCTACATCCACATGAACAGACTCATCAAAAAATACAACCTGAATGCATTCTTCGTCAGTGGTCCAGGTCACGGAGCACCAGCGCTCCTTTCAAACTCCTTCCTTGAGGGTGTGTATTCGGAAGTCTACCCCGCATGTAGTCAGACCGAGCAGGGCATGCAAAAGCTGTTTCACAGATTCTGTAAGATATTGTCATCAGAATCTTGTGGTGATACGTACTGATGAGCTCCGAAATAGCGTTCCCAGGTGGTATAGGCAGTCATGCTACGCCGGAACAGCCTGGTAGTCTCCACGAAGGTGGTGAGCTCGGCTACTCCATCACACATGCTTTCGGCGCTGTCTTCGACCACCCTGATCTTATCGCACTGACCATGGTCGGTGACGGCGAGGCCGAGACTGGTCCCCTGGCTACCAGCTGGCATAGCAACAAGTTCCTCGATCCCATCCGTGACGGGGCTGTTCTTCCAGTCCTACATCTCAACGGCTACAAGATCAACAACCCTACGGTACTAGCCCGCATATCCCATGGCGAGCTGGAAGCGCTGTTCAAAGGGTATGGCTGGACACCATACTTCGTTGAGGGCGGTGACCTTGAGTCAATGCACCAAAGTATGGCTGCGACCATGGAAAAGTGTGTCGTCCAGATCAGAGAATATCAGAAACAAGCTCGCGATTCGGGCAAATCGTTCAGGCCCCCATGGCCCATGATCGTTCTTAGGTCCCCAAAGGGATGGACCGCGCCAAGGAAACTGAAGGGGCACTATCTGGAAGGCTTCTGTGAGTGATGTCCAAAGTGGAAGTCTGCCTTATATCGCTAATCTATCTACCAGGGCGTGCTCATCAAGTTCCCATCACGGATGTCAACACCAACCCAGAGTCCCTGAAGACACTCGAGGAGTGGATGAGAAGCTACAAGCCCGAAAAGCTCTTCCCAGGCGGGAAGCTTGACCCAGAATTGCAGAAGCTGTCGCCGGAAGGACTTCAGCGGATGAGTGGCAATCCTGTGAGCAACGGTGGCTCTCTTCGCAAGCCTCTCGACCTGCCCGATTTCAGAGACTATGCGATGGACATCGGGACGCCAGGCACGAAACTTATGGGATCTATGGGAAATTTTGCTGGCTTCCTACGAGACGTCATGAAAGTAAACGACCATAGCTTCCGCCTCTTCGGCCCCGACGAGACTCAAAGCAATAAACTCGACAAGGTTTACGAAGTTACGGGAAAAGCGTGGAACGCTGAGGTGTTTGATGAGGACCAGGACGGCGGGAACCTGTCACACAACGGCCGCGTAATGGAAATCCTGTCGGAGCACACTGTCGAAGGTTGGCTCGAAGGCTACATCCTCTCCGGCCGCCACGGTCTCCTCAACAGCTACGAACCGTTTATCCACATCATTGACTCTATGGTCGGCCAACACTGCAAGTGGCTTGAGAAGAGCAAAGAGATTCAGTGGCGTGTCCCCATATCCTCGCTTAACATCCTCCTGACGAGTACCGTGTGGCGACAAGACCACAACGGATTCACGCACCAGGATCCCGGATTCCTCGATGTAGTGGCCAACAAGTCACCAGAAATCACGCGTATCTACCTACCGCCCGATGGGAACTGTCTCCTGAGCACAATGAGCCACTGTCTCAATAGCGTCGACTACGTCAACGTTGTCGTCGCGGACAAGCAGAACCACCTCCAATTCCTGGATATGCAAGAAGCAATCGACCATTGCCAGAAGGGTCTGGGCATCTGGTCCAACTTCTCCAATGACCAGAACGCCGAGCCCGACGTCGTGATGGCATCTTGTGGCGACGTCTCGACCCAAGAGGCGTTGGCAGCCACGGCTCTGCTGCGCGCCCATCTTCCCGAACTCAAAATCCGCTTCGTCAACGTCGTCGACCTGTTCCGCCTCCAGCCCGCCGGGTACCACCCACACGGTTTGACAGATGGGGAATACCGCGCCATCTTCACAAACAACGTTCCCGTCGTTTTCAACTTCCACAGCTATCCCTGGCTCATCCATAAGCTGACCTACAAGCGGCCGGGTCAGCACAAGATGCACGTGCGCGGGTACAAAGAGAAGGGCAACATCGACACGCCTTTGGAACTGGCGATCAGGAATGAGGTCGATAGGTTCAGTTTGGCCATCCTGGCGATTGACCTAATCGGTGAGGCCGGCGGGCTGGGCAATAAGGGCGCCAGTGCGAGGGAGGTGCTCAAGGGGGAGCAGATGAGGGGGAAAGCGTATGCGTATGAGACTGGGGAGGATCCGGAGGGCTGGACGAACTGGACGTGGCCTGAGGACTTGAAGCCGCCGCATTTGCAAACGGACATGCAGGGAACGCCGAGCTAGGATAGCTTAGGGGCTTGACTGATGCTGGCATGGACGATGGAAAGCTGTCGTCGGTATAGCAGATAATTGTAATACTGGAGTTAATGATTGTTCACGCTGCGACAGGTCTGATCTTTCGGCAGCTTTGACTATCGTCTCCACGCTGGAGGTAACTGTTGTCTCGGTATGAGCCTTCGTGTCGTAAGCCGGGATGCGAGAGTTGTAGAGGGGGTGCTGTAGATGTGGCTGACCGCCTAGAGTAGCAATGGAGGATATGTGGACAGGAGGTGTCGGAGGACGAAAACCCGCAGCGGGAGTACAATAGGGAGGCATACCAGTAGCTACGGCACTCTTCACGGGCTACAATGAGGCGAACGCAGGCAGCATTAAACGTCTGGCTCTAAATCTCCTGCTGGATGCTGAACTTCTTCTTCTCCTCCTCCTCAGATGTGAGACACATATCGACGCTCCTTCTTCCCCTCTCTTAAACTCAGTCCCTCGTCTCGGTTTTGTGGTGAAAATGTATTGCAACTCTAGTTCCGGATTAAGCTTAAAGTCTGCTTGTGTACCAGCAGTCAGGAATAGACCTTCACACACAATGAAGGAGGTTGATTTTAAACGTACACCACATCCTTACTGAGCGCGATTCCCCTTGTACATAAATACGAAGATATCCTCATAGTCTTTTGCTCCGTTACAACGTTACAATCCTCAGCCGACCTCATCTACGGTGTGACTTTGTCTTTAGGTAGCAAGTCCCTTCTCAAGCATCGAGCCACTAAAGCACTCTCCACGATCCTCTCAAGCTGACTCAGCTCCGTAGAAAACTCCACACGCTCCGCTATTTTTACCAGGCAGAAACATCACAATGTCTGCACCACCACCTTACACGACCTCAACGGCAATCGACACCGAAAAAGGCCTCAAACCCAAATGTCACTGCCGCTGCTACGCTGCCGAAGCGGCCGCCAAGCTCAAGTCCGACATCAGCGCCGAGATCTTCGTCTTTGGCGCCGTCGACCCGAAGGACCCCGCTCAGGGTGTCACGACCGAGAAGTACGTCATGCGCCGCGGTAGGAACTACGAGTACACCTCACACCTCCTCACTCTCGTGATCATAGCATGCTTCCTGCTCAGCGGATTCGCCATGTACTACCAGCTGTGCATGCTCGAAGACTTTCTGCATGGACATGGCGGCAAGAGTTTGAGGAAGAGAGTGAGCATGGATCCTGCGACGGCGGCGGGAGTGATGCAGGTGCTTGCGGTTATACTGGGTGGTGTCATGAGTATGAACGCGCGCTCGGTGATGGAAGAGAGCAATAGAGCGCGCAAGTGGGTGTTGGTAATGGCAATTTGGCTGTTACCGAGTCTGTTCTTATTGGCGGTGGTCACGGTGACGCTGATTGGGGTGCTGCAGTATTGGCCGAGGATGTGAGGGCGCGTTGTGAGCGCAAGGAAGGACATGTTCTTTGGCGAGGAGCTTGTCGAGATCTGGGAGAAGGCTGGAGGCGGACTAACATGCGTGTCGCTATTCGGTTGAATGTCACAGGTCCGAGGAGGAGTATGTAATAGTCGGAGCAGGTCTGTACCCTATCTAAAGTTCGACGAATGTACTATACTTTATCTTTTTATTATTTGTATCGTCCTTTCTTCGCTCAGTAATTTAGTAATTTACATGCAGTCATGGCACATAAGTCTAGAAAATTCTCGTGGAGGGTGCCATATATCATTCAGATACTCACCATAGGCTCTCTATTCCGATACTCTAGATCAGTTTACAGCTTGCAACGGCACTCTCCATGGACAATCCAGCTTGATCTGCTTGGTCAACGTGTTGGGTTGAGACCAGTTCGTTCAAATGAAGATGGTTCAGCAAGCTAGAATACAGCTCCTCCAATGATGAACAACCTCTCAGCCTCAAGTTTCGCCCACTGTACAAGCTTGTTTGCACCCTGCGCCAGAGCATTGCGGTTTGCATTTGGAGATGCCACACAATACAGCTCGAAGAGTGGTGACACCCACACGAGTGAGACGTGGTGTCGATGAACGCAGCTGTACACTTTCAGATGTGAAGTCTTGCCATGGACTGCAGCATGCAAAGTCCCATAAAGTGTGATCAATCTACGCCAGGCTATAGGCGTGCCAAAGTCTTGTTCAGCTGAAGGCATGGTGAACTGTACATTGGCGCGAGATTTGTACAAAAAGTGGCGAATGACAGTGCCAGGCACAATGTCAGTGCAACCAATTCTGCCTCTGCGAACAGAGGCTCGAATCACATCCATGCCGCCATTCTTCTCGAGTTGCTCGACGAGATCATCTCGCATTTTGCGGAGCTCAAAGAAAGCTTCCTTGTTCGCGCTAATGAAGATGATAGCGATATCATCCTTTCCACTTTCGGTCCTCGAGGGATTTGTAGCTGACTGTTGCGAAGAATGACCATTTTGCACGAAGCTGACGAACATGTATAGATAGCCAGTATTGTTGAAGCCGGGAAGACACAGTGGGATCCAGCTTTCACCACCACCAGCACGGACAGCTTCAGCCTCAAACAGCATATTGAAGATGAGCTGTAGATCGCCGGGGTGTAACGAATGTTTCTTTGGCCGTAACACACTGACAAGCCGACCACCGGCAACCACAAGCCCGTACAACAAACTCGGCGTGCGGCACTTTGCGAGGGTGCGATTTATGCCGTCACGTTGTGTTTTTCTGATACGAAGACACTCAAGTGCTGAGAGAAGGGTAGACGGTGAGCCACGAGTAAAGCTGTCTGCCAATGCCGATAACAAGCTAGTTGTGCCCTGCAGAGGTCGTCGCAGATCGGTAGAAGGACGATTGATGAACATTTTTTGCATATTAGGCAGGGTTAGTGTAGACAGAATCTGCATGTACAGAGCCTCGAGTTGACCTCTTAGCTGTCCATCGTTCTCATCAAGACGACTTATGGCAACGAGGTGAAGGTGTCCCTTCGACAGAATGACAAATCGAGAGTCACCAGCGGTGAAGCCCTCCAATGTGTCGTCTGCGCTTTGGTAGAAAGAGATGATAGTCTGTATTACACCTATCGAGTTGGAGATGAGTTGATCATCGCCATGCCTGCTGTAGATAGGCTTTCCAGCTGAGGAGAGTATCAAGAAATGCTTCAACTTGAGTCGCCAACGGATCATTAATGCTTCCTCATTAGCTCCATCAGGTTCCAAATCTTCTAGCTCATTGAACTCATGCTCGAATAATCCCTCAAATTGTGCGTCATCATGTTGTCTGCTTTCGAAGATATGCTCATCCACACTGGTCCCTATTCCTACTGGCTCAATCATATCGCCGAGTAAGCTTTCCACATCTGCACCAGAAGAATGTGATGGGAGGATACTTCGAATGCTTCGGATACTTCCTGTATCTCCTAAGCTACTCTTACGTCGTGCACCGTATTGACTCAAGGTTGATATACTATTGGAAGCACGCAGCGTTCGTTTGTTTATTGTATCCGTTGGTGACCCAGCATGCATGTTGGCAACAGAAAGCGCAGTGGTGGCTTTGCTCAGCAGTGCGGGTCGGGTCGATGATTTCAGAACCCTCAAGGAACCGGTGGGAGACTCAAGCTGACCTGCAGCTGCGATCGGTCGTGGTGGTAGAGGTGGTGGTGAGCTGTCTTCCTGCTGATCTTGATTGCCATCATGTTCGACTCCGGGGCCTACTTCAGTGATATGTGGCTGGTCCGCGATAGCCGCTCTTACTAGCATCTGAGTATTCTTGCCATCGTCGAGCTGCCCCGTCTCTCTATTCACGATGTCTTCACTGCTCTCCGAGTCCTTCTCCGGCCTCTTGCTCGGAAGCCAATGCCCTCCAGCTTTCTGACTTGCAGTCAATTCCGGACTGAGAGATATCGTGTCACCTGCTCTTGGTGTGCTTTCGAGGACGTCCTGGGCGCCGGCGACCATTGCAAGTCATCGCACAATGTGACAGGTTCATGGCATGACGAATAGTGTGACAAGACCGGCAGCATGATGTCGTTGCCACGTGCTGTATGATAGATCGACATGGCAGCAACATTGGCGACAACACCACAACGAGCGAGCCACTATTCTATCATGGAAAGATCGCGTCGTCCTGGCCGCTAGAGTCTTTGTAACGAGGAGTCAATGCAGCTGCCGTAGGGATGGTGGAACAACTCGCAAGACGATCCTTGTCCCCAGTAAGCTCATCTGGACGCGTATCGCCTGTCCAGCGTCAATCGCGGCGAGTGGAGGACGGTACGTAAGTGACGCCAACCATTGCAGCAAGCTCGAGGACTGACTCTTGAACTCAAGAGGAGCCTCGCCGCTATGACAAAACCTATCGTCGCTATGCTGCCCAGGTTGAGCGTGCCTTGGCTTCGTTCGATAGCACGCGAGATTGGCCTGACTACATCAGCTTCCTTAGTCGTCTACTGAAGGTGATAACCAAACATCGTGGAAACTGTCTCGAAGTATATTGATATATTACCACCAGGCCATACAAGGGCAACCTCCTGCCACCCACAATATACCGCATCGATCCGTCATCGCCAATCGCCTTGCACAATGTCTCAAGCCAGCTCTACCATCAGGAGTACATCAAAAGGCTCTCGAGGTCTATTCTCATATCTTCTCCATCATTGGTGTATGTGACGAAAGAGTGTGCTTATACTGCCACTAGGCTGACAGACTGGACTAGAAAGATACCTTAGCTGTAGACCTCATCCTATACCTGCCCGGCCTCGCTCCTGTACTCACTTTTGCATCTCTTTCGCTACGACCGTTATTCCTTGAGCTTATCGAGACCTATATCCTGGTGCTAAATAGCCGGGACCTTCGACCTGCTCTGCGGTCACTTTTGTTGTGTCTACTACCTGGACTCGAAGAAGAGAATACAGATGACTTCGAAACATCTCTGCGTATAATTGACGGCCTACGTAGCTCCATGAAGCACGGCGCGGATCGCGAGGCCCAATCAACTTCGGATGATAGCTACTTCTGGCAGTCCCTCTTCTTCGCTGGCATTAGCACCTCTTCACGACGTCAAGGGCTTCTGACATTCCTGATAAAGCGAATGCCCAGGCTGGGGGTAAATGAACCACAGATCCCGGAGAACAATAAAGACGCCGCCGGCGACGACGCCTTGGATGCAGATGACGTAGCAACACGCTCGTTGGTGACACCAGAGCCAGGTCTGCTCGTACGTTGTTTTGTAGCAGGTCTCAGTGACGGACAACTTCTTGTGCAGAGAGGCTACCTGGACCTCTTGCTTTCGCACTTACCTTTGCATTCGCCTGTCCTGGTCAACAATGTTAGTGACGCAGATATGGAGACACTTGTAGGCGCTGCCGTGACTGTTGTGGCACGTCGCGATATGAGCTTGAATAGACGCTTGTGGTCGTGGCTGTTAGGCCCGCAAGCTGATCAGACCGGCCCATCTGAAGCTGTCCAGGACCTTGCGAGTCCGCCATTGCAAGAACCGGAGTCAAAAGGAATTTCTATCAGAAGTAGCTCAACATACTTTGAGCGATATGGTAGTCGCTACCTAGTTCGAGCCCTCCTTGCACTCTTCGGTCAACAATCGGATCGTCCTTCTGACCGAGTCAAACCCTTCCGGATCTCTTTGTCACTGATGGACCGCTATGAGATCGGTGCAGTGATTATTCCTCGAATATTTGTGCCTGCTATGCAAAATATCCAGTCCTACAAGCAGTCTGCTTCATCTGCAGACTTTGATGAAGTTCTTAGAAGCGCACATGCATTCTTTGATGGCATTGAAGTAGGACTCGTTTGGCAACGCATTCTTAACCTCATAGCTGCCAATTTTGAAGGCTCAGTTGAAGAAAGTCCCGTGGCGCTGAAATTATTGCAAGTCGCCTGTTTCACGATAGAACACTTCAACATGACTGGGGAGGACTCTTGCAGAGAGCACGCAGCTTCTGTGCTTTTGTACCTGATAGCATCCATCAATGCAAGAGAGTCACGAACCCCAGCGCATGACAGCCTTCCAGAAATGACGTTCGTGCTTGCGGATCGATTGACTGAACTCCTGTCGCCTGCTGAAGTCGCTACGACTGATGGCGCGCGTGATTCAGTTGAGATCTATACGTCTCCGGAGATATGTGAAGTCATCTCGAAAGCATACCAGCAGAGTCCGGAGCAAGCTACAACAGTTTTTACGTCCGGTCCCACTGCGAGCTTATTGTCAACAGAGAGCAGAAGTGCACTCCTCAGAGCTCTACATACGCCAGCACTCCACGAATCGATACCGTATCGAACAAAGATAGCATCTGTCATATTAAGTAATTTTCCTGTGGGCTTGATGCATCATGCTACAGGACTATTGACCTCTCTTAACCAGATCCTACAAGATGAGCGCAAGATACAAGGTGAACTGCAGGCTGTACCATTCGACTGCCTCTTATCGATGACCCACATGACGTGTCAGGTTGCCGTCCTTCTGGACACGAAAACTGCACGCAATGATTCGCCTCTACTTGGACTCATCGCGAACATCTTGCGAGGTCTCTGGACCTATCTGTCTCCATCCTTTCCGAAGTACCAGCTTGAGACCGTGCGGTGTATGTGGCAGCTCGATGATCTCGCACCCGACGAGAGATTGGTGGAGGCATCCCTGGCTTCGTCCATGTCCACGAGTACACAGCAGGCCGGCTCAGTCATATCTGCCACCGAGAGCGCTAGGCGCTTTGCAGTGTTGTGGACACATACCAATAATCTACATTCCGCCACTCAACGCCGAGCCTTGAGTGTCTGGTCGCGCAATACTGCTGCACCATTGGATACTCGCTCTTCACTCCCAATACAAGAGTCTCAAGACTATGGCAGCAGACTATATGGTGCTTTACTACTTCTACTCGACTCCTCGAGGGACGCCGATTCAGAGCTTGGATACTTTGTACGCAATTGGCTGGAGAGTCTTCCCAGCGTTCGTGTGATCTTCACAGTTCTACTCACAGCGTTGAGTAAAGCAGCTATCGCTCTCCCTAGTCCAGCAACAATTTCCGAGGAAGAGCGTCAGCAGGTCATTCACCAGGATCGAAGATCCGAACTACTCTACTATCTCGAAGCTTTTATTAGTATTCTGAGGATATCGGCCGATCATATGTGGGCTACTTTGATAGAATCAGCTTCAGAGACGAGGTCCACGACCCACACTGGTGATGTGGGCACTTTGCTTGAAAAGCTTGCACAGGAGTGTCTTCAGATTGTGCAAAATAGTTGCACGATACCACACAATGATCGTGAAGCGATCGATACGAGCATACAGAGGACAGCTCTCTCCCTGCTCCAAGCCTTGATCCGTAGCCCTGAGCCGACTATTTTGCAACAATATCATCTCGAGAATGCGCTCATCCAAGTGCTCATGCACACGATCGACGAGGAGGCTGATAACGCTGCACTGCAAGTCGCGCTCCTGGACACTATCACGGCCACATTAGAGCTACAAGTCCGCTCTGTTACCAAAGAATCACGATTACGAGTCTTCCGCAGGACTTCATCGATGGATGCCGTAAAGACCCTTTCGCAACTCAGCTTGAATACAGAGGACCGCAACACGAAAAGCACAGGTCTGCGAACTAATCAAGCCCTACCTGCACAGCTAGTGAAGTGCATCCAGGCAGCTATTGCCTCATCGTCATCGCATCATGTCTTAGACAACTGGATCACCTTCTTGACCGGTGTCCTTCCTCTCTATTCCGATGCCATATTCCAGAACATGATCCCGCTTGTTGACTCTTTCTGTTCAAGAATAAAGATCATCCTGGCCAAGCTGGATGAAACGTTCCGAGGTGCATCGAGGGATAGCACAATCGCTCCGGAACCTGCCATTCTTTCTCTGCTCAATGGTCTCGAGTACGTCGTCACCACTGGCCACGAAAGAATGGTAGCAGATGAACTCCAAAAGCAATCCTCCAAAACGCCTGAACCTTCGCAAGGGTTCTTTGGCAATGTAGTATCAGGGGTGTTTGCAAGCGACGGTCAGAAAGGTCGTGCAGCAGTTGGGAACTCACGACTGACTATCATCCTGTGCTTTCAGGATACATTGAAGGTATGTATTGCCCTGTGGGCTTGGGGCGGCATGCCACGTGTACCTGACCATATCACGTCCTCATATGCCACAACACTGGGCTACATGTCTCAAAGACTACGAAACAAAGCTCGCCGAATATTAGACCGCATGTTCACAGATGAGCCTCTTGAGTGCCTTGAGACTCTGATGACGAATTGGATAGAGCAGAGTCAAACTGCTTCCGGGGCTCCTGCTTACTCAGCGACAAGTCTTTTACAGGTCCTAGAGTCTGCCAGACCGAAACGCATTATCCCAGCGCTCTTCAACTCAATCTACAGTCGCACAAGCCCTGCCGCAATCGATGCAAATCGCACGTCCAGCTTGACGACAGATATTGCAGACAGCGATCTGGGCCAGTTCCTTGTGGAGTACACACAATCGCTCGATGCTGATGCCATGGATGAGATATGGAACGACTGCATGGCTTTCCTCAAGGACGTTCTAACAAATCCTCTGCCACATCACAACATTCTGCCGTCACTCCTGATCTTCCTGGTAATCCTGGGTGAAAAGATCGAGAGCACTAACTTTGGCGAACAGCGGAAGATGCGCAAGGATCTTGCAGTGAGTATTGTCTGAAATCCTGGGTGCTGCTGTGCTGACAAGTATAGGACTCCTTCGTTAGGCTGCTGACTGCAATGTTTACCACTCGCTCATCTGGTGCAGTTATGGAAGCTGCTCCCCAGGACAAACCTGGTAATGGAGATGCAAGATCACGCTGGTCGCGGAAGCGTGCGACTGCTTCCGACTTCACCATCATACTGAATGATATCATGCCGAGACTGTCAAGCGTTGTCAATGACAACGATCGACTACTTACTGTTGTGTCAAACATGTCGACGAGTGTGTTTTCGCCACTAGTACATGCTCGAATCTTCCCCGAGAACCTTCGGTTAAGCTACCTTAATCTATGGTACAACGTGACGAAGATTTCTCAAGCTTCGAAAATATGGAAGAAAGATATCATAGAAGCGCTAAACCATGCCAAGCTGTTCTCCACTCCTTTTGATCTCGTCAGACCAGGATGGATACCAGTATTCAAGCAGCTACTGCTAAACGACAAAGACCGGCTCAATGAAATACTCACTCGAATCCTGCCGCCAACAAGTGCAGGTAACATCTTCGGCGTGGGCGCAAGCGCAGCCCGGCTCGATGCAGACAAGAAGACGCAGCTCAACTTGCGCAGGATCGCTCTACTTCTGATGTCAGCAGAAAAGGATTTTGCCCTGTCGTCCTACAGCCTGATCGAGGATAAGCTTTCCGAGCTCATCAACGCGTCCACCGCGTCATCGCCCTCCTCCGCTACCCGCGCCGAAGTCTTTATGGTTATTCGTGCCCTACTCCTCAAGATGTCCCACATCCACCTCGCCTCGCTATGGCCTATCGTCACCGCTGAGCTTCAACGCGCCATCTCCTCCTCCTTGCCCCGCAGTCTTGACTACGACCTCTACAACGGCTTGTGCCTGATCCAGGCTTGCAAGCTGCTCGACCTGCTACTCGTGGTCGCCCCTGATGACTTCCAGATGCACGAATGGCTCTTCATCACCGACACAATCGAAGCCGTCTACCGTCCGGGACATTGGGACCCCGTTGCATTGGTCGACGACATTGCAGAGAATTGGGGTCTGCTGAGCCCGTCTCGGCGTATTCTGGTGCAGAGCTCGCCCCGATGATGTCGTCGACAAGGCGGGGCGCGAGGATGAAGATGCCGTTGCTGACAGTCGTTGGGAAAGAGGTTGTGGAGGCGAATAAGCCGGAGATTGTGCAAAGGTTGCTAAGGCCGTGGTTTGCACAGTTGAGTATACAGGCGTTTGAGGCTACTTATGGTATGTTGGAGGTAGATTGGGAAGCGTGCGAGGAGGCGTTATTGATGGATGTGTTTGATGATACCACGCTCGTGGGGTAATGTGATATGGCAGTGACTGTAGACAGACCAACCTATGATTATGATGCAGGGGTCGAAGCTATTGTTATGCCTTCCTATGGTAACTTGATCATGTTGGCTTACCATGAAATACTGAAGAAGAAGAAAAGGGATTTATCACGTGACTAAGACCACTTCCGGTCAACTTCAAATTTCGTGCGACTTCAACTTCGTCTTTGCTAGCACAAGACAACTCGAAAGGACACAACTTTGATGATCACCACACAGGTTTCCGAAATACCACCAAGCACAAGGCCAGGAAACGCTGCTCTTGTCGCCACGAAAGATGTGCGGCTCGTCAAAAACGTCGTTTTTCTCGCATCCAATTCAAGCAGCTCACATAGCATTCTCTAGACGATTCCGCCATTAATACACTTCTTCCTCCGCACTTCCCTCACGCTTCTCATTTCGTATCTTCCACCACTTTCTGTATCCCCTTGCCCTCCTCAAGCAACGCCTCACGACCCCTGCTCCGCCCTCCCAGCCAGCTTCACAGCTCGCTGTTTCCGGCCTCCAATGAGCTCTCTGCCGCCCTGACCGGCAGCAGAGGCGTGCGCAGCTGTCCTCGTATTGAGGTTCGACTGCGTGTGAGCGGGTCACATGAGGTCCGTCGCAGCTATGCTTTTCCCTTTGGGAGAGGGGTAGAGGTGGCGGATGTTACGTGTTGCAAGAAGATATTTACTGGACCTTCATAGTTCTCGCTGTGCCCCGGCTTTGCCATATCGATGGGCTGCGTGACTCCTAGCGTGCCTACATGTTTGTTGGAGGTTGTGGAAGATTTTTGGTGGAGGGACGGATGAGATGGAGGAGTGGGAAACTCTTGAGGACTCAGTTTAAAATGTCTATATGCTAGAGATCTTTCTTGGGAGGATGCTCGCAGAAACACTTAGGCATTTTCCTCTCCACATTCAAGCACCACTACTAGCAATAACATTCTCCTCTCCAACCTCATCCTTGCCATCCCTCTCTTTCCCAATCTCTTCGTCCAACCGCTTGACCAACTCCTCAATCTCCTCTACAGTATTATAATGCACGATCGAGACTCTCACCACCCCATCGCCTTTCAAACCAAGCACATCATCCACCAACCGCTTGCTATAGAAATGCCCCCACCGAAACCCGAAGTCGCTCTTCCCCTCTACATTCTCTACCACAGTCTGCGCCGTCCGCCCCTTGACCGTGAAACTGATCACAGGTACCCTCAACTTTGCGTCCTCGCCCTCGGGCTCTCCCAGAATGGTGACAACGTCGTTCTTCGACCGCAAATACTTCAACAATACCTCCTGCAGCGCGACCTCGTGCTTCACGATCCCCTCCCATCCCACACTTTGCAGATACTTCACCACCAACGGTATCGACTGCAGTAACTCGTAACTCGCGGCTGCGAGTCCCACTTTCTCCTCCAAACTCGACGTTCCCTTAAAGTAGTGTCCCAGACTCGCCATCGCGAGATCCTGGGCGTGCCGCGATGCGTACAGTTGCGCAATGTGAGGCCCGTACACTTTGTACCAGCTGAACGAGTAAAAGTCCGCGCCGAGCGCACGCATGTCGACGGGGCGGTGTGGCGCAAACGCGACGGCGTCGACGCAGAGGAGCGCGTTGGGAACGCTGTGCACGGTATCTGCGATGGCGCGGATGTCGGTTATGGTGCCGAGGATGTTGGAGGTGTGGGTGCAGGTGACGAGAGCGGTATGCGGGGAGAGGAGGGGTTTGAGAGACTCGGGGGTAAGGTGAGGGTTTATGGAGGAGTCGGTGGGAGACCAGAATTTGAGGGTGATGTTGAGGTTTTTGGCGAGGAAGACCCAGGAGGCGATATTGGCTTCGTGGTCGACGGTGCTGGGGGTTGAGGTTAGTTGGGTTGCTGGAACTTCACGTTCCAATTGGATATCCGTAGTCTACCTGCAGATGATCTCGGCTTTTGGTCCGAGAGATTGAATATAAGGCATGATGGAGATCGAGAGGTTGCGGAAGAGTTGCGTGGTCGACGGCCCAATGACTGGTGTGAGTGGTAAGCTGGTGGATCCAAAGTAGAGATCAAGCTGCTACAGCAGGGAAAGCGATGGCGTACCAACTTCATCAGGAGCAGCATTGATAAACTCTGCACACGCTTTCATGGCTGTACCATACGCCTCTGTCGACTGGGTCCCTGCCTTGTAAGTCGCACCTAATTGAACATTGTGCGTATAGAGGTAGTCCCGGATACTGGAACGTAGCATTAGTTCAGCCATCTCACAGCCTCTGAGAATCGTAACCAGCAAAGTAGCCATTCTTTTCCCTTGCGTGGAATCACGGGATTATTCAAGACTTACGAATCTGCGACGTCCCCCAAGATCTGACTACCACCAGCATCTACCCAGAAGTGTCAAGACATATCCCCTGAATGCAAAGAGCATGATGCCAATCGTACTGTCAAGAAAGACTTGCTGTTGTTGAAGCGCAGGAAAGTGCTTTCGAACTGCTTGAACATCAAAGGTCGTCATTTTTGTACTCTTTTGTGATGGCAAGGGAAAGGTTCAGAAGCAGAAAAATTCTCACTGATATATTCCACTGGAATATCGTAGAAATGGAATAAATGTGGATGATTGTAGGTGATTGGAAATGTGTCGAATTTTGCTCATGTCCTCATTGGGCAGGTCCCCTCACGAAACCGCGGTGAAACGATGACGACATGCCAATTGGACTCAACGCGCTTCAACGCGTCTTTTGCAGCATTCTTTTGAGCACAATACATTGCGGTCACATATCAAGATGAACAACAGCCTCAAGCGCAAAGCGACCGACGCCCTTACTCCGACCAAGAAGCCCAAAGCGAATGGCGATATAGCCTCTTTTTTCGGCGGCACTCCCAAGCCAAAGCCCGCTGCTTCAACCACAGCAGCCTCGAGAACATCCTCCACTACCACGTCTCCGTTAGCACCCGCAGTAGTTGCCGCAGTCCCGGCGCTTCCCGCAGCCCCCAAGAAGCCCTTCAGCAAAGACGAATGGCTCGCCAAGCTCAGCGAAGAACAAAAAGAGCTACTCAAGCTCGAAATCGACACCCTGCACGACAGCTGGCTGCCCTACCTTGCAACCGAGATAGCAAGCAAAGAATTTCTCGAGCTGAAGCGTTTCCTCAAGAAAGAGCATGATGCAGGGAAGAAAGTGTTTCCACCTGCGGAGGATGTATACAGTTGGTACGTTCACTTCAATGCCGCACCACCCCGGCCCGCCCGATACTGACCACGGCCACCTTCGACCTCAGGTCCCGACACACTCCCTTCCCCACCGTCAAAGCCGTCATCCTCGGCCAAGATCCATGTATAGTTGTCTCACGCGTTGACCAAATGCTCGGCTGATCGTTTCCAGACCACAACGATCACCAAGCCCACGGCCTCTGCTTCTC
>Ga0058702_10000212_pt1 | contig 29807 bp, 34 predicted proteins | sample AgamicOrSfe_FD_83781 | JGI IMG/M metagenome (GOLD analysis project Ga0058702, IMG submission 83781) | Agave microbial communities from Guanajuato, Mexico - Or.Sf.e | ecosystem: Host-associated > Plants > Phyllosphere > Phylloplane/Leaf | place: Guanajuato, Mexico | collected 2012-05-30 | reverse complement strand
AGCGAGTGTGCGAAGGAAAGGCGTGCGGCGACTGTCGAAGTATGGAGGAGGAAGAAGAAGAAGAAGGTAGGAGCAAGGCGAGAAGAGAAGTAGTAACGGACAAAGTAATTTCAGATTGGAAAGCCGAGCAGGCAGCACGAATTATATGAGAAGCTAACACCTTCACCGGCTTCTACGATAGAGCTGCTTGTATGGCTGGTATGGAGCATGGAGCATGGAGCATGGTAGATTTGCCGTAATGCAAGCACGGCCGGAAGAAGCGTCAACAGAGTCGTTGAACACTCGAGTCCGGTCGGAAGAGGCTGCCGAACCATCTTCGACCAAGTCGTCTCCACCAAAGTCAAAGTAAGCTAGACTCAGGACGCCTCATCTCTCACCCCTCGTCCTCCATCGAGTCTTGGTTACGTCCCTCTCTGTATACTCATCTTGGTCGTGCTGGGCATCCGTTGAGTATACGGACTTGTGTGAAGTTCCAATCCAGTTAATAGCAGAAATACACTGTCCGATGTATAGATTTCTATCTCATTCATCTCTTCCCAACTCTTCCCCTCCCAAGCTCGAGCTCGTTCTCTGGCCCGTTTCCGTCTACCTCTACCTGGGCAGCTCCCGTATGTGTCGTCCATGCGAAATCGCCATCATCCTACCCCACCGAAACCACCATGTCACAAATCTCACTCATAATAGTCTTCTGCATGATGATTTGCTTGACGCGGTTCTGGTCTGGCCTCGAGATCGTATGTGTGGAGTTCAGCCGTTGCTGGAAGAAGTTGCACTTCGTGAAGCTTCGTGAAACTTGCTTCACACGAACACGCGAGGGTCAACGTGCCTTGGGAAATGTCAATTGGCTCGAGTATCTGTCATGCTTGATAGTCTCTTGGTGCTGCTGCTGCGACCGCTATTCTTTTCATTGTATAACTACTGCAAGACATGAAGACCTCGGTGAAATTCAAAAGATGCATTTTTAGACTCGGACTACGATCAGGAACAAGCCTTAAACCTATCCCATCCCCCTGAAGCTAGTCGTTCACGCCATCTGCCCCACTGGCCCCCTCCTGATTCCAGATCATCCCCGAGTAATGCTCGTGTGCTTCACTTTACTTTACAACACCTTTGGCTGCGTGATAGCTCGTCTTGTTTGTGCTATGTTGTCGGACTTGATTGTGCGTAAGTGCATGTACTTGGCTGAGAGAGTCCCTGCCCGTGGCCGAGATGATGGTGTCATGCAGCAGGTGAGGGCGTTTTGCTTGCCGCTCGCGCTGAGATGCGTCGTCGGAACTCCGCTAACCGTAGATCTGGTAGACATGTGAAACCTGATCGTGCTGCACTTGTCATTCAGCTATCTGGCCCGGCAGACAACATCATTGTCATAGATAGATGGCCTCGGATCGATCATCAGATAGTTACCAATATCTTCACAGTTCAGTCTCCAGCTCAACCTCGTCGTCGTCGTCGTCGTCGTCGAGAGAGTATACTTCACGATAGCTCTGGCTAGTGGTGGAGCAGCAGAATCATTAAGGTAATCTCTACGGCACACTAAGCCTTACAATCGAAGGTCGATCTTCCCGAAGCCGGGACGTCGCCCGAAACGCCACAAAGGCAAAGGGAGGTCTCCGCTCGGCCGAATCTGGAGCTCGTGCTTGCTACTTCGGACAAGTCGTGTCATGTAATGTAGTAGACTAGGAGCATATATACCTGGAAAGCACCATTTCAGGTCTCTGGGGTGATGGGTAGCAATTAGTATCTAGACCTCAGTCGGTATGGTCTATTCGATTACTACTACGAGGCAACACCATCAGGTCGATCTGGTGGCCTCATCGCTCCAAGTCCGGGTCTTGCGATATTGGAGCGTCGTTTCGTTGTACCTGATGATGCAGCTAGATTACCCGGAGGCAGTATTCCACCATTTATACTAGGTATGCTCGAGGTACTTGGTCTGCTCGAAGACTTTGGTGCGTTCACATTCATGCTCTTTCTTGGCGATCCACGCATTGAACCTGCTCCTGGGAGACTGCTGTGATTGCTATCTCCATTGGAGCTCGGCTGTCCCATTCGTAAAGTGAACGACGAGGGTGGTCGACTCGGCGTCGAAGACATTCTCGACTGTGACCGCATTGGGTGTGGTGCTTGTTCCTGTAATGCCGATTGTGCTTGGTCTACGCTGTCCCTAGATATCTGTCTAGTATGCGATGTAGACACCCTTCTCGACGGAGTGTCCTGCGGAGGCACTGAAGGACGTGGCGATTGTGATGCAATCATGCTACGACTAGGATCAAACGTCCGCGGTGCTGACGTTGCTGCTACTAGATTGACTGGTAGAATGCTCCTACGCTTGGCCGAACTTCGTCTCATTGTGACGGTCTGTGGCATACTGATGTTTGACTCTGGTTCTGGTGACGCTTCCCGAAGTGGTGTACTTGGTGGAGGAGGTAGACGGGATTTTGCTGATTGTAGTCTTGATTCAAGATTCTGCATCTTTTCTCGAAGACCCCGGATATGATACAACGAGTTGGAGCGCGGTATACCCTCATGGCCAGATGCTGCTGTTCCCGTATTGTCCCGTACCACCACCGGCTTGCCACGGCGTGTGCCAAACGAGGGTCTCGTATGCGGCTTTTTCTCTGGTCTTGGAGTGTCATCGCGAAGTGACATGCCAAGCTTGGAAGGAGTTGTACGGAGCTGGCGCGCCTTGAGGTGGCTTGGGATGTCCGAGATTGGCGGTGATGGAGGTGTATGAGGTTCAGAGGCGGTCATCTCGGATCTTGCAGTCATGCGAGACTTTGTGGTTGCGGTGGACGCTGTCATGGCTGACTTGTCCGAATTGGTAGAGCTCAATCTCTTCGCCTTATCTTCTGTCAGCTGAGAGACTCGCCTCGTTCTTCGTTCATTCAAGCCCTCTGCAGTCCTCAATCTTTCCGCCACAATCTCGTTTTCTACTCTTAGATCGGAAAGCTCGTCCTTCAATCTTTGGCTTTCTATTCTCAACATCTCCCTTTCCTGCTCGCCAGCCTTCACGTCTTCTTCGAGTAAGATGCTCCGTTCGAGCGCTTGACTGTATTTCGACTCCAGATCATCGAGAGATGTTGTTGTGTTTCTCGCTTGAATCTCATACTCGTCATTCGCAACTTCCATGTCCCGAAACTTCATCTGCATCTTTCGGTTCGCGTCGCGCAGCGTTGTAACCTCTTTTTGCAACGTATTCTGTGCTGCAATCGCCTCGGTCCTGCTGTGATTGTACTTGTTCTTCCATTCGTCTGTTTGAAAGCCGATCGCATCAACTTTATCCCTCAGATCTCGTTCTCTCTTTTCTGAAGCTTCCACATCCTTCTCGAGTTCCACTTCCAGCTCTCTACTAGACTGCTGGAAGTCCTGCAATTCGGCCTCGAGGTGCTCATACTGGGCTTTGTAGTAGGCGAGCTCTTCATGGAGGCTGCCAAATGCCAAGGTCGTTGACATTGTGTCGTCTTACGCCAGATCGCCTGGCTGGTATCTGATATCGTCAAGAATTGAATGCAGGTCTATGATGTCACGTTACTCGTAACGCGCCCATGTATTCGCGATGTCTTGATCAGATATCATACTGCAGAGAAATGATTGTTGGTTGTTGTAAATGTCATTGTTGACGCTCGTCACCTCGGCATGGCACAACTTGCAACCCTGTCACGCTGACGAGAACCCTTGATCTCGGAACCGAGCCCGATGGTTTGGTGAAGCCAAATCTCCAAGCGAACAATAATAATCCAACCAGCGAGATGAATGATATGCCTGTCACCGTCGACTACATCCAGATCGACCTCAAACACATGGACTTCTAGGCAGCAACATAGATAGACGGAGTCGAAAGAGGTACAAACGAGGTAAAATCTACTCCGCACTATCCCGACATGGGCACGACACGCTAGAGCTATCTGACGCGGATGCGGCCTTATCAATACATAAGTACCTCTACCTCCTCTTCTTCAGTCTCGCCTCAAGCTCCAATTTCCTCGTCTGTTATCTCTCAATTGTATTTTTGCTCTGTCTTGCTCTCTGGCTGTATTCAAATCAACCTCAATTCCGTATATACACACTGTGAGATGCCTCCTATGGCGACTTCCTCACACAGCCAGCGTCACTTCCAAAAGGGCAGCCCCCAATACCCAAGGTGGGCTAGCTATGTACCGCCCCGACCTGACGAACAAAAACGACAGGTCACTATCAAAAAAGGTTTGCTCTTGACCGTACTTGGCCTCGTCCTCTTCACCTTCACAATGGGAGGCTGGTTTCCATCATCGTGGTTTGTATGTATACAGTCTCCTCCAGTGCAAACAGCAGTGCAAACAACAGTGCAAACAGCAGTGCTGACTCACGTATAGACATCAAGTCTTCAAGAGAAGACCTGGATCCATGAGTTCACCTCTCTCTCGGACTTCACTCTCGAAGAACATCTTGACCCCAAATCAAGCATCAGCCGTCAACTTACAGGTCGCGTCCACCTTGAGCGTGCTCCGCTCGAGCAAGACTCCGAGGTTGCGGTCAAAGTAACCCTCGCATGCCCTTCACAGTCCCAGTGGGATGGCATCGGAGTCAAGGCTAGCGAATCTAGCATCCTCATCGAAAATGCCTCACCAGTATCAAAGCCCGACCTCTCTCGCTGCACGCTCGACATCTCCATCCTCGTGGCGCCCGGCCTCATTCTCACCACTTTCAAGACGGACACACGTAACCTCGGCATCGACCTCGAATCCAGCCTGCGCCTCTCCGTCTCCGATCTCGCAACCCTGGAAGCCACGAGCGGCACTATCAAGAGTCGCATGGAGTCATCCTCCCTCCTTGCCACCCGCTTCAATATCCAAACCTCCAGTGGCGGCATCACTGGCGGCTTCTCCCAGCTCGACACCCTCGACATCAAATCCAACAGTGGCACCCTGAATGTTACACCATTCGCTGAAAAGCCCAGTAAACTCAACTCCTCGCTGTTCACTGATATAGACGCAAGATGCCATCTCGTCGTCTCCAGCTCCTCCGGTGGCGTGCACATCGAGCAGCCCATTCCACACTTTGGCGCACCGCTGCCCTGCCCGGACTACACGACCGACATCCACACCAGTAGTGGTACCATCAGCGGCACGTACATCCTCGGTTCCAAGTGCGCCTTGCACGCCCACTCGGGTGGCATCCACGCATCGATCATCCCAATGGCTGCCGATGCAAAGATGGAGCTCATCACTGAGTCCAACTCAGGCAGTGTCGATATCAGTGTCATGCCTGCACACGGCAAAGCAGACACGGCTGTAAAGGATCTTTGGGGAAGACATGCCACCATGAGTGGAAGTATCAAAGTTGAGTACCCAAGGGCGTGGGAGGGGGAGATCAGTGCGAAGGCTGTTAGTGGCAGTATCAAAGTGGACGGTGAAGGAGTTGAAAGGGAGGAGAGTGGTGGCGGTGGCGTTGGGAAGTCGATTCGGGCCAGGAAGGGCAATGGTAATGGTGAACTGTCGCTTGAGAGTATGTCTGGTTCGGTGGCGGCACATATTAGGAGAGTAAGATGAGTGTAAGTCGTGCAGAGTTGGCGATGTGAGGGATTTGGTAATCTTGTTGAAACAACGTACTCGTCGTAAATAGTCTAAGCAACACTACCTGGGCAGACTTTCCTTCTTTGAAGCCTGAGATATCTAGTCCGCTCACAGCACCTCCATCATCTGCCTGTTACTTCGCCGCATGCGAGTCCTGGCTCCGTACATCACATATTCATCTCTCTTTTTCTTCGGAATGACCCTGCCCCTTGCTGCATCTTTGCCACTGTTGCTTCGCAACCACACTTCGTTCAACATCATCATCTTCATAACATCCTCTTACCGTCGCATTCTCGTTAGCCGTCGTCAACGTTGTCTGACATTCCGGTCTCATTGTAATAACAATACCGAGCATCGATCGCCGGTGTGACCCTCGCCATAGTTGTATTGCCTCATCAGTGCCGAGACGCCGAGTCTTCGCACAGCCCGATCTGGGTCACTTGGCTCGAGTCTATTCGCTTACATTGCTTCGATCATTAATACTGCGCACGGCGTGGGTTGAGTAGCTTCGGCAAAGTCAAAGTATCATCTTCTGCCATGGATCCGCGATCTGGTATGCCGTCAAAAGTGAAAGGTGGTTGCTGCGCCCCGCCAAGCCTCAGCGCTCACATACTATATTACAGGACTCAACGCAGGCTATTACGGTGCTCCAAATCCACCGCAAGCACAGTCACCTTATCCTCCTAATATGCAGTCTCCCTACGGTTATTCTTCACAACCCCCGCAGATGTCAGGCTATCCTCAACAACCTAGCTTTCAGCAGCAACAGCAGCAGCCACCGTATGGCCAATATCCGCCACCGCAAGGTCATCAACAGCAGGGTTATTATCCACCTCAAGGACCTCCGCCGGGTCAGTATGGCGGGCCGCAGATGGTGAGTACATCACGAGATAAGTGGACGAATATGGAATCTAATCTTCGAGGCAGCCGCAAGCACAATACGGCGCACCACCACAAGCACCCTACGGCGCGCCATCATATGGCGCACCACCAGCAATGCCAGACCCTCCCTCTCCAGGCTACGATCTCTCGCGCCTCCCCCCAATCAACATGACCCACGACTCCACCGACCTCCGCAAGGCAATGAAAGGTCTCGGCACCGACGAAAAAGCCCTCATCGCCACCCTCACCCGCATCTCCTCTCCCCTCGCCATCTCTGTCCTGAACCAAACCTACACGTCCCAACACCGCCGCAACCTCCTCGCGGACATCACCTCCGAAACCTCGGGCTACTTCCGCACCACCCTCCAGGCGCTCGTCCGCGGCCCGCTGGCACAGGACGTCCACCTCCTGCACGACGCGCTTGCGGGCGCCGGCACGAAGGAGGTCGTGCTGAATGACGTGCTCCTGGGGCGGAGGAATGCGGATCTGGCGGCTGTTTGTACAGCGTATCAACACACGCACCACCGCCCCCTCGCGGCAGCAGTAGCGTCCGACCTCAGCGCTAAAACCGCAACCCTCTTCTCCCTCGTCCTGGCCTGCACCCGGGCGCCAGAATCCACGCCCATCTACCCCGACGCCCTCGACCGCGACGTCCGCGACCTGTATGCCGCCACCACGGGCCGCGGCACCCTGGGCAACATCGGCGGCGCGGATCAGCTCACTGTCTGCACGATCCTGTCGCAGCGGAGTGATGGGCAGATTCGGGCTGTTGCAGCTGAGTATCGGCGTGCACACGGGCAGACCCTGGGAGAGATGGTGGGGAAGTACTTTTCGGGGCATATGAAGGAGGCGTTGGGGGTTATGGTGGCGAGGGCGGAGGATAGGGCGATGGCGGATGCGGTAAGTTTGGAGGAGACGATGAAGGGGGCGGGGACGAAGGATCACTTGTTGGTGGAGAGGTTGGTTAGGTTGCATTGGCAGGGGCCGGAGGCGAAAGCGCAGGTGAAGGGGGCGTATAGGGCGAAATTTAAGAAGGAGTTGGTAGAGAGGGTGAGGGGGGAGACGAGTGGGGACTACAGGAGGGTGTTGGAGGCGTTGTTGGTGTAGAGGGGGAAATAAATGGACAGAGGGATCTACCCTGACTATCATCGCCGCTCCGCGTCTGGCATTTCGAGATTCAGAGCCACGATGACGACGTTAGCTACCAGCATCCCGCTGCTTCCACTGCCATCAATGACATTCCAGTCCACCACACCTCGCCCCCTGCACAACCACCCTTCTTCAGCCCTGCGCCGTCATCCTGCCACTTACCAGGTTGGACAGGGTGAATGCTGAGCTGGATTCTGGGGGTAGGAGAAGGAGGACGTACCTTGGCTGTGGATGTGACAAGGGACCTGCAAGCTTTGGTATTGGTGTGAGTGATGCTGCTGGTCGTGGGAGTGGCCGCTGTGTGTGCTTTCGAAATTGTAGTCATGCGTGGATGTGTGAGGGCTTCTGCAGGACCTGCGGTTACGAAACTTGTAAGCGCTTCCGTGGCGATGACGATAGGCAACACGACCAGAACCTGGAAGAAAGCTTCATTGAAGGAGGAAAGGCACGCTACCTATACACAAGGCTGCCAGTATATAAAGCTTTCAGCTTACCTCGCTTGAGGACACCATTGACAGCGTATTACACGTCGAAGGGACGCGAAAGAGCCATGTAGTTCAGTGCTACCGGCTTATTGCTGCGATACACGCTTCACGATACGAGAAATACAACGATTCCTCCAGAAATGCAGTGATGCCAAGATTTGAAGTCACGATGACTGCGCTGGTCAGATACGTACCGCCTGTACATCTGCCTCTCAAACCTACACGCACGAGCACCAGATGGCGATGGCATACGGTATTTTCATTTGCTTGATGTCAAATGGAAGAGGGAGGGCGTGTGACAAGGATCATTTGTCGTAACCTAAATAGGGCTGACGAGCTCAAAAGAGGTAAAGGAGTTCCTTTCGGTGTTGTTGTGCTGGTTTTTACTTGTGAACACACTCTACACAGCTCTATCTGACAATCACTGAAGACCCCTTGGAGTTGCCCACCGAAAGAGTTGTGTATGTCGACTGAGGCTCTTCGTACGCCATGACGATGCGACCATTATAAGAATAGTGCTTGTTGTCTCTTCTCAGCTTTGTGCATATGACCCTGCAATAAGAATGTGACACAGACTATACTACACAATACGTATAGCCGAAAGGAATCTTGATCTGGTGTTGTACAGAAGTGACTCGTGACCGGTAGCTTGTGATCCGTGCACCTTTGTGTACATAATGGAAGCAAACAAAACAAACTTCTATCCTCGTTCCACTCCTCTCGATGAATTTGCTAATACCATCCATGAGGATCAGTAGCGGAAGAGGTAAGAGCCATGGCTCACTGGAAGCCTCTGTTGCACGTTGCCGATATTGAGCACAGAAAGAAACAAGAGCGAATGCGTTATGAAGATGGATTCCAGTAAGCATTAGTCTTTCCAGTCTCTGAATCTGGTGAAAGATACATCATTGTGGATCATCGTGATAGAGAGGTCGCTCCTGACAATACCGTGAAGATACTTCTTGCCGATCCAAGCAGCAAAGAATGACGCTCAAGAGGGGCCTCAAGCGAAACAAGTTTCCACGACCAAGCAACTTCGAATGCTCGCCTTGGACATGTACACCTCTTTGTCAAGCTCCTACCGTGGACAGAAGGCCGCAACAGAGATACCCTGGGGCCAGAACGACTTCAAGTGCTTCAGTGACCTCAACGACGACGTGCTGTATCTGATTGCAATGGTTGGTCATCGCCACCTTTGGTAAGACCAGCCCGCGCGAGATGCACAATACCGACCCATATTTCGCCAAGAAGGCAAAAGAGGAGGGAAAGCCAGACGTACCGCATTACTGGCTCTCAACCGACCTTTGGCGATTTCGTCTCATCTCACCTGCGTGTGCTGCTGTTGGCAAATCTGTCTGGGTGAAGCTCTCCTTGGACAGCAAAGACTGGACCACGCATTTCCGAAGACAGACATATACCGACCTTCATCTGCCGCCGCGTTGTGGAGATCTACATAACTTGAGGCGAGTGATCTGCGACGGTGGTCTGGGTCAGATCGTCAAGAGAGTGGTGTATCATACCCAACCGGTATACAAAGAGGAAAAACTGGAGGAGAATCTGCGCCGCGTATTGAACGAGGAATCACCCATAACACAACGCTTTCCCAATAACAAGATGGCCAGGTACGGTGCCGATCTGATGATCAGACAGCAGCAAGAACAAGCGGACTTCTTCCGGCAGCTTTCTTCAGACGGTGGACGCCAAGATTTTCAGGCTATTCTTTGTGGCTTGGAAAGCGATGTTGAGCTTCGGGTGAGAACACCAGACGGACTCTACAAGTTTTGGCTTATAGAGCAACCATGCATAGTAGACAGTCTACTGCCTAGGGGAGATCACCCTGATGCAACGCAGTCTGCGGCTCTTGCGATTGCACTCATGCGTCCGAAAAAGGTCCACCTTAACTGTATTTCCAGCACTTTCTTCGCAGTCGACATGAACCTCAGCCCAGAATTTGCCAGCTTAAGCGGCCGTGCTGTGCCACTATCTTTGGAATCCAGTCTGATGCGCATTACCGACCTCGAACTCTCGAAGATCAGGTTAGTGGGAGTCGAAAGGATCTGCGGACCGAGTATAGCTAGAGACAGTGCCGACGTGAAGAAGGTGATCAACGGATTCCACACGTTCCTGGAATCTCTGTGCAATCTCAGGAGGCTAAGAATCAGCTTCAATTGGGAAGTCGAACTGGCTTCTGCCTCAAGTGGCATTTACCACTACGCAGATATGCTGCTGAATGGCATGCTGAAGAATCAGCGATGGCACCACCTCGAAAGCCTAACAATAGAAGGCACCGTTGCCTCCGCGGATGAACTCGTCAAATGCATCACCAAGCAGCCAACTCTGGAGAAATTCTCAAGCATGTCGTTGCGTCTCACTGATGAGCGAGAGGCATTGAAGATCTTACAGTGTATGAGCGAGAAGAGGCGTATCAGTTGGTGGCTAAGTCATCTCAACATCATACTTGACGATGAACGACCTTTCACGGAGGGAGAGATTCAATCATTGATCCAAGACATCAACGGACGGAAGCATGGACACGTGACTATCAATGATTGGCGTTAATAAGTGTATCACGGCGGTGCGGTCTCATGACAAGAACGAAACTCTGAAGAAAGTCCGTAGGTAATTTGGTAGTGATTCTTAAACTATTCCTTGTGCAGAGATCTATTAGGACTCTTTGAATGGCATCTGAAACAAGCGCCAGGTGTGCTGTCTTGATATCACCGTTGATCTGCTACCCCGGACTTTCCTTGATCCAGTGACGTCTCGTCCTCTATGCCATGTCACGATGTATTGTATTTCATACACTTCTTGCCTCGCCTTGCTTTAGCCGATGCATTGAAGCCACTTCCGAACAACGCAGGTGATGGTGCAGCAGCATTTCTAGACATCACTCGCAATGACCTCCTACTACGCTCCCACCGCCCCTGGCGCACACCGCCCGACCTCATACTATCCTCCTCCGACCGCAGCACAAGCACCAATGGCAAATGCACCACCACCGGGCACATTTACGCCAGGCACAAAAGTTCAAGTCGGTGGGCATCGAGTACGCATAGAGAGATATCTCTCGGAAGGTGGTTTTGCACACGTATATGTCGTTCAGGTTCCAGACTCAAAAGGTGGTCATGATATAGCGGTCCTCAAGCGGGTAGCAGTCCCAGATAAAGATTCACTAGCAAGCATGCGCACTGAAGTAGAGACTATGAAGAAGCTGAAAGGCCACCGACACATCGTAACATATATCGACTCTCATGCGTCGCAATTGAAAGGCGGCGGATATGAGGTGTTCTTGCTGATGGAGTTTTGCGGAGGCGGAGGTCTTATTGATTTTATGAATACAAGGCTGAAAGACCGATTGAAAGAGCCGGAAGTATTGAAGATATTCTCGGATACTGCAGAGGGTCTGGCATGCATGCACTATCTTAAACCGCCGTTGCTGCATCGAGATCTGAAGGTAGAGAACATTCTTATCTCGACCAAAGATGGGCAGAAGCTGTTCAAGCTCTGTGATTTTGGTTCCACGGCGCCGCCACGGCCAGCAGCCACGAATGCAGCAGAGGGTAGGTTGATTGAGGAGGACGTACAGAAACATACGACCATGCAATACAGAAGTCCTGAAATGGTTGACGTGTATCGAAAGCAACCAATAGATGAGAAGAGCGATATATGGGCACTCGGAGTACTGCTATACAAGCTCTGCTACTACACAACACCTTTTGAGGCACAAGGACAGATGGCTATTCTGACAGCAAGCTTCAAGTTCCCCTCGTTTCCGCAATTTTCGGACAGACTCAAGATGCTGATCGGTATGTTCACGCCGATGATCTGAACGTTCTCACTCACTAACTGTGTTACAGCCGTCATGCTTAACGAAAATCCCGCAAAACGACCAAACATCTATCAAGTGCTGAAAGAAGTGTGCGAAATGCGAGGAAAGGAAGTGCCCGTCAAGGACATATACTCGAGGCGAACCCAATCAGAAGCACGAAGTAATCAACGACTGCCATCGCCAGAAAAGGATATCAAATCACCTCCACCACAAGGTGCAGCACTACAGCAGACACCAGCTCGGAAAGAACAGGCTATGCCAGATATCACACCGATGCGGCGGGGTAGACCGCCCACGACGCAAAAGACTCCCGTCGCTGCATCAAGTACAGCAGCTGCACCAGTCAAAGACAAAGATCCTTTCGCTGCTCTGGACTCAGCTGATATCCGTGTCCGTGCAGCGGCCGTAGACAAGCTTGCAGCCCGATTCCCTGAAGTCGACGAGTTTGGCATCTTGTCCAGCAAGCAAGGTAATTTTGATTTTGACAGCAATGCTGGACGTGCAGCTGTAACAAAGCCTGAGACGACAGCCTTGGCAGACCAAACATTCGAGAAGCTAGCACATACCGAACCAATACGGTCAAGACCTGTGCCTTCATCGAGACCGAAGCCTACCACAAAGTCAGACGTCGATTCTAAAACTTTGCCGGACTTGCCCACGAAGTCTGCATCAGCCAGTGCGACACGACCTGTCGACGCGCCAGCGGCCAGGAAGCCACCGCTTATCAGTACTCGACCTATCTGGCGCGTGCCAACACCACCGAAGGATGATTCTGGTCTTTCGAGCTCCGTGCCAAAGGATACTGAGAATAAACTGCAGACACACGTTTCGCGAACAGCTGCCAAGCACAACTTAAGAAGTGGAGCACTATCAGAAAGGCCCTCGATGCAGAATATGAGAACTGATTCATTCGAGCGTGGAATGGACATTGAGCGGGCAAGATCTGCTGATGTACCTCATTCTGCAGCGCAGAAAGAAACTGAAACTGACGATCTTGACGAAGATCAACTGGATAACAATAACTCCTCAACAATAGAATACCTGCGAGAAACAGAGAAAGAGAAACATCATATACCACTGCCACATCGTCATGGCGAGCACCATCACCACCTATCCCTAAATCGTCTCAAGCATGCCAGCATGCCCGCGAGCGCGCTGTCCCGACCACTTGTAGCGAGCAGACTCGGCGCGGCATTCCGCCGTTTTGAAGCAGGAGAACAGTCTGCATCAGCTCCTGAGCTCGAAGAAGATGCCATCCCAGCACTCTCACCAATGCCACACGATGACCCAGTCCCAGCACTGTCACCAATGCCAACCTTGTCCAAAGCCAAAACTCTGGGAGGCGAGTTTGCGGTCGAGGAAGTCGAGGAAGATCTATCCCCCGAGCTCCGTCGCGAGCTCGAACGAAGACAGGCGGAAGCTGAAGAAAAGCGAGTGAGCGCAGCTGCTGCAGCTTATCGGCACGATAGGACTAGAAGCCAGGGCTCGGCACTCCAGGCGTCTGGCACGACAAGGAAAGTCTCTGCGATCCAAAGCAGAGTCGATGGCTTTCTTGCCGAAAGTGGCAGATCCTCCTCGACAAAGAGGACGGCGGAAGGATATGGTCGATATACCGAAGTCGAAGAACCTCGTCAGGACCGACAGTCGTCATCTACAAGCCAAAAGGCATCGTCTGAGATGGGCAGTGACAGTGATTTCTCAAGCACGAAGATCAGTCGAAAGCCGGCACCAGCACCATCGGCTTCAGCTTCAGCGGCTTCACTAAGAGTATCACGCAATACAGCTCGTCCCAGCGCTCCTCCCAAGAAAGCACACCTACGGACCGGAACAGGGTCAAGTACATTCTCCAGCGAAATACCCGCAGCCAAGCCCACAGCCTCCGTCGAAGATGACCTGATGGAATTCTCCACAGTCATTGGGGATACTGGTGATGCAGGCAATGTGGACGATTCCGTGACAGCTGACTTTGCGAAGCGATATCCAAGTCTCTCGCTGGATCTTGTGGAGTCTGAGATTGCATCACGAAGACCGACGAAGCCGGTTGGACTGCGTATGCGAGACGTGTAACCTTAAGAGGATTTATGAATGAGTGTTGAGGAGCATGTAAGGCAGAATCGAATGTTACCTAGATATACAGATAGCATGAAACATGACGAATATGGACCGGTGGTATTGAAACCAGCTTTCGCATGGCGCTTCCTCTTCGAGCGCTTTCGATAATCTTCCCATCCTTGTACTTTGTAGAGCCGGAGGCAGATGTTTTATGAATTACACAAGATACATAGTCTTCTGATCGCATTCCCTCTCGTCCTTCCCTCCCTTCTGCCGCCGGATCTCGAACCGGCCGATCGTCATGTATCACAATCCGACCTGCATGAGTGTGTCTGCTGATCAGATTCATATCTTGTGCAACCTCCCCTACTCATCTTGAAACGACACAATTGTTGCACCATCTCGCTTTTGGCAATGCCACAATCTCACCATCTCAAGCTCAGGCGAATAAAGGCACAGCATTGAGGGGCTGAGGTCAAAACCAAGCCTCCCTTGGCATCGGAACCTTGGTTTTGCTTGCCTCAACGTCACCGCTGACCGCTTACAATCTCAGGTCGCGATTGCCGCATTGAGCATGCGCGCAACGCGCCCACGAGGGTTGCACGAGATGCTTATGCTCGTCCTCGATTCCTTTAATCGTCACAGCATCGCCCTCACTCTCATTACTACAGCTAATTCCGCGTCCCTCCTAGAAGCTTGAAACTATATCTTCCTACAGACCGAAGATTACCTCCAGACCTAGCATTTCACTTCACCTCACCCCACCCCACGATTCCCCACGCTTGCACCCTGCAATCATGTCCACCACATCCCAATCTCGCCCAAAAGTGCGCAACCGTTCCTACGGTCAAGAAGAGCGTCCAGGCTACACCGCAGCATCTCCCCTCCCCGCGCCCACTGGCTCCCAAAACCCAGCCTACGACCCCAACAGCATGCAGACTCCCAATCAATACCCGCAAAACCAAACCTCATGGCAGAACCAGCAGCAATACCACCAGCAACAGCAACAGCAACCTCAATACTACTCCCAGAACCCAAACCACAACCAACCGCAATACCCACTCCAACCAGACGCTCGCTTCGCCGTGCGTGCACCACTCCAGAGTAGTCAGAGCTACGCAGCTCCTCCGCTAGCCCCAGCAGCGCCGCCACCCCCGGGGCAGTGGGAACGGGCACATAGCTATCAGCCGCCGCCGGTGTTTATGCAGGAAGAGCCTGGATATTACAGGGATGAGCGGGGGTCGACAGCGGACACTTATGCTACTTCTGGGGATAGATCTAGACGGAACGGCAGCAGAAGCGGCAGCGGGGCATACGATCACCAATCGCCGCAACCCAGCGCAGAAGCATACGAAGCCTACGGCCGCGACGTCAACGCGCCTCCGCCGCGGACACAACGGCATGAGTCATTGAGTTCAGGGCGAAGGGTAACGTTCTCGGACGACGACGACGACGAGGAGGAGGAGTATAGTTCCGACGAAGAAGCGGAAGAGGAGAGAGCGAGACGGCGGCGGAAGAAGGAGAGGGCGTATAGCAGCGGTGGAAGGTCGAAGGAGGGGTCGAGAAGAGGCTCGAGCGGGCAGGATGATAGGAGGGTTAGTATGGGGGATAGTGTTGTTATGGTTGCGAAGGGGATCAAGCAGCTTGTTACTGGGCATAAGTGAGGGATTGGTGTGAGCGGTATGGAAGCAAGTCGAAGAGGTGATGGGACTCGATTGGTGATATTGTATGACCAGGGACTGGCTATGGACGGCTGAAAAGCCGAAGCAGTGAGTGGAGTGCTGGGAGACGAAGTCATGACAACCTCTCGTCGCGACCAAGACTCGTGTAACGAATAGATACCAATGGTCAGCAGTCCAATATCTCGACGTTTCAGACTTTCCATTTTTGGCCCAGGACGGACGTTGTTGTGCTACGTGTGGTAGAGTAGGAGTTGCGTCAAATCTGATCGCAGCTGCTCATCTTTTCGGCTTCATCCTGGCTACGAAGAGCCGAGCTGTGGTACAGGCGATGGGGGAGACTAGACTGAGATAGGTATGTCCTCGCTGGTGTCACCGTGACTTTCTTCGCGCTTAGCCTCCAAGAACGGCCTGTACCCGACCAGTACACACGTTTGCGCCTTCAGGAAGCTGACTCCTTGTTAGGACGAGTAGTGCAAGCCTCAGCTGGTGAATCGACACGAAGTCCTTCTCCGAGAGTGGCAAATATGCCGTGTAATCAACACGATGAGTAAGCATGAGGTATTTGCCGAGTCGACGGCTCGTCACAGCTGAGCAGGGGATAACAAGGTCTTGTTGGTAGAGCGCGACTTCCCAACCGTGACAGATGGTAGTAGGAACATGAGAGATTCGTGAACAGATGTGTACCACTACTGCACACTGCTCTCCTCCATCGGGCTATCCCTCCTCGCCAGGCCTTCTTTCGCACTCTCAGAGTCTGCCTCAGCCTCCGCCTGACCCAGCCCCAACTCACGAATGAATATATCCGCCGCCTTCTCCCCAATCACAAACGCAGTATTCCCCGTATTCGCACCCACATTCTCCGGCGGCACGCTCAGGTCAGCGATCTTCAGGTTCTGCAGACCGTGAACATTCAGCTTTGCATCGACGACGCCCTTCTTCTCCTTCGGCATCATCTTGCACGTTCCCAGAGAATGCCACGTCGTGCTCACAATCTCGCGGACCTTTTGCTCAATGGCTTTGTTATCCGCCTCGCTATACTCAAGCCTCGGTGCATTCTTTTCTACCGGTCCGTCTGCTTTCTCAACCACAGCAGCCGGGCTTTTAGCGTCGAACCTCGGATGACTCGACGCGAGCTCGCCACGGTAGATGCTCATGCGGCGCCACATTTCGCGCTGGAGCTTGTAGGCCCAAACGTGCTTCTTGAGGTCGATTTCGTGCTCGTCTTTGAGGTAGCCGACGTCGAAGTCTATGGGGTCGTTGACGTCACGGCCGGTGATGTGGATGTGTCCGCGGGAGTAGGGATACGCGGTCCAGTTTGCCATGGATACGTATTCGGCGTCGTCGGGAAGCATGGAGTGGTCGCCGTAGTAGGCTAGGTAGAGAGCTATGATCTAAATCTGGTGTCAGCACGACGGTCATCGAGCTGAAGAAGAAAGGCAGGCATACCATTAGCGGCCGGTCAGGCGCGTTCTTGAAGTCGCGGTCCCATGCTGCTTTGAATTCGGGACCCAGTGCGGCGGCGTCTTCGTCGGTGGGCCGGAACTTGCCGGAGGCGTCCATGGCGTTGGTTCCTAGAAGCCCTTCGCCCTTCCTGATGGCCTCGGAGATGTCCATGCGGCCGTCGGCGAAAGCGTTGATCGTATCCCTCTTGGTCAGATTCGTACGGTACGCATACAGCGTCAGATGGTGGTCCTGGTAGTCGTTGCCCACACCAGGCATCTCTTCAAGCACGGGTATACCGGCACATTCCAGTATCTTCAGGTCGCCCACACCGGATCGCTCGAGAATCAGAGGCGTAGCGTTTGCCCCGGCGGAAAGGATGACCATCTTGCGTGCTTTTACGGTCCGTGGCGTCTGCTTCGCAGTCACGAACTCTGGGTTAGCCAAGAATTTGGGATTGGTTTGGTACTCGACGCCGACGGCCTTCTTGCCATCGAACAGCACTCTGATGACTTGCTTCTCGCACATGACGTGCAGATTTGGGTAATCCCCTGCTTCACCATGCAGTTTTGGGTGCACGAAGCGGTGTGCGCTGTCTTGTCTGCGACCATTCAGGCCGATGTACTTCATCCATCGCTCTGTGCCGTTGTTGGCGTCCAAGTTTTGCAAGTCTTTGAGCTCATGGTATCCAATCGAGTCAGCAGCCTCGATGAATGTGTTTTCGGCCTCTTTGCAGGTGTGTGTGCCCTTCGAGATGTTGACAGGCCCGTCATGGCCATGATGTTCTTTATCGCCTTGGCCGTGGTAGGTCTCGAACTGTTGAGAAATTGTCAGATACGATAACATCGAGGTACCTGTACAAATATAGTAGCAGCGAACCTTCTTCAGGAATGGATAGAGCTCATCAGCACTCCACCCCTCTGCTTTCCAGCTGTCGAAATCTGAACGCTGACCACGGGTGTACACCATCCAGTTGATCGCTGATCCACCGCCTAGCGTACCTCCCGATGGTACGATAGGCTTACGACCCGCAAGCTGCGGAGACTCATTGCCCTGCCAGAAGAGGGTGTACTTGCTCGTGGGGAATAAGTTGCGAGGGTACAAGCCTGGATGGACGACTTCGGGAACCTCGTAGCTATTGGGACCTTGCTCGATGACGAGGATGGTGAGCTTAGGATCAGCTTCGGCAAGCCTGCCCGCAACAACACAACCTGCTAGACCACCTGGAAAGACGTGAGTAACAGGGGCTGCGGAAGCAATTGACGATATCAGATAGCGTACCTCCAGCAATGATGACATCCACCTCCCGAAGGCTTTCGGGGAGCTTGTTCCAGTAGCCCATGGTTGATCACGTTGGTCTCCTTCTTCACAATGTGAGGAAAATGAAGAGTCTTGTTGGCTTCGGTTCAAGACAATAGTGAAGAAAAGGTGCGAAGAGAAAGGAAGGCATATTACGTTCAATAAGTCCGTGGAAAAATGCATAGCCGAGGACGACAGGACCACAACACACAGACCCTCATCAGCCGTGAGTACATCCTCGATGTACAGAGGGGAAGCAAATAACGTCAGCGGCCACATATGGAGCATGTCTCATGTCTGATTTGCTCTGGTGCAGCTTCGGGGCATGCTCCGGCCATGCGGGCTATGAGATCCGCATTGATCAGCTCTTCCCCTCCATTCCCCCTCACTTCGCCAAGTCAGCATTGACAGGATGGCAAGACCAAAGATGGATCCTGCACTACTGCTGGCGGGGCCGGGATCTAGGGCCTGTTGGAAGTAAGCTGTCGAGGCTAATCCAGCAGAAGTTGAGAACTTGACTGCATGCTTGAAGGACATCGCTCTCCCGAAGAATGACCCATCTCGGGAGGAGCATATTGGTCGACCTCTCAGCAGCCTCAAGCATTCGCCATGACGACCGGTGCCTGCTCAGCGCTGCTGGCCACGCCGTGCATTGGTGAGCTGGTATGCACCGTCGTCGTGTTATCTGCTTGTCCGTCATGTCCATCATCATACTGCACAACCTCTACCGTCCCTAGATCACCATCATTCATAGCCATCGCCTTCCTCCTCGCAATCTCCGCCGTATTAACCTTGATATCCCGCTCTTCTGCATCAATCGTCCGCATTTCATCTCCAAGTTCAGCCTCCTCAAACCTGATATCATGCAGGACCAATTTCTGCCAGCCTGGATGTCTCTGACATCGTCTCTTTGTGCATATGTCACCAGTTCCATCACCATTGGCTATCGAATCCGAGGTCACCGTCCGCATCGGTTGTGGCCGTGGCTTGAGACCTGCAGTATCTGCTCCATTGGTTTCGACCGGCATGCCATTTGCACCTTCGGAGTCAGTTTCGAGTGTGCCGGCTGAGAAGGCATATTGACCTTCAGGGCTCTCGCGCCACTCGGCGAAGCTGGGTTCGTCCCATGCTAATCGTGTGTCATATCCGCACATATCCTTCACCTTTGTTGTGGCTGCAACTCGTTGAGTCCGGTCCTTGGCGAGATTGATGAATCGTTCACGATCTTTCAGTAGGAGTCGACGTTGACGAAGCTCGGCTTTCCGCTTTGCGATGGCTTCGAGTCTGAGTGAGGATGCGTCGTCGTGGCTTGTGCTTGTGCTTTCTTCAGTCTTGGTTGCAGCCCCAAGCTTCGGCGAATCAGATATCTCTGGCGGAGGCGTGAGTAGAGAACCTAACCCGAGGCTGCGGAAAGCATCAACATCTGGTGCTGATAGTGCCAGTGCCTTAAGCTCTCGTGCACGGATTGGACCTCCTAGAGTGCCTGATTCTGGGAGATCAGGCTCAACCGATGCAGATGGCAGCTCGTTCGTAGTATCAGCTCGGCCTCTCGTACCACGACCCGCCGGTACTAGCTGCTGCTGCTTCTGTCCAGGCAACCGACGTAGCTGCGCCTGCATGAAAAGTACGCCACATTCACCGCTACAATACTTGCTTTCTGATCCTCGCTTGAGCTGGGCCGGATTCCTACACCCGTCTCTTCTGCACATCGGCTTCCACGTCGTGACTGCTTGTGTCTTTTCGGTACATATTGGACATATGTACTTGTCGATCAAGCTTTCGTCCTCTTTCTGCACGTCCACGCATTTCCCGTGATACCAGTCGTCGCAGCCACCGTCGCAGGCAACCATCCACTGGTGATTGTCGCCCTTCCTGCAGATACAGTATATGCCATCGTCGTCCGATCCGGCTTCTGAAGCACCTCGTGGACTTGACGGTATCGCAGGAGAGCTGTTGCGTGGTGTTGCAGATGTAGAATTCTTTCTCACGCCCTTTCCCGCAGACTTTCCTAGACGTGCGGATGGCAATGAAGGAGTAGGTGACGGCCTCAAGGAGGAGGGTGTGCCACGATCACTACCATGCTCGACTTTGCGCTTCTTTGGTAGTGGCTTCTTGACATCAGATGAAGCTTTCAGGTTGGCCATGGATGCCTTTGGTGCCGGACGTTTTCTCGATGCTGCCGGCTTTGGTGTCTCCAATGGAGAAGATTCTGTATGACCTGCGGCTTTCTTTGAGTCTCGAACTCTTGTGCCATACTCATTCTGTGCCGACGCGATCGCTTGTACAGTGTCTTGGTCCAGATTCTGCTGGTCAGATGCTGCGGCTGAAGTGGCTCGTTCGGCCTTTAGATCTTGCTCATGCGCAAGATCGTCTTCCTAGAATTAGTTTAGCATTGTGTTTGGTGGTCTTCAGTGACAGAAGTGACGCACCTCCGTAGCACCTAGAGCTAGTAACTCTTGATCGTCATCATCGAGCTCCGTCTGATTCGATGGCTCTGTCTTGACGATCACGAATGGTCGCTCATTGACAGAAATGGTGTCCTGTGTTTGGGCCGCGGTGTCGACTTCAGCATCTTCTGGCAGATGGAGAATATTAGGGTTGAGCGTGGGTGAAGGTGGCTTGGATATTGGATTCAACACATCGAAGAGACTCAGGGACTCCCGTCTCGGATTGGCAGACATGATCGCGGGCTGGTGATGCAGGTTGGCGCAAAGGTGATCATGGAGAAAGCACACACATGCGCGCGCGATGCTACGGAGTTCTCCCCGCCGAAACAGAAGATTACATAATCATGCGAGTCAATTATATATTCGTCAGTTCTATAGATATGACCCCCCTCTCACCTTCTCACTGCGTACTCCTATGCTCATGCGTCTTGAGTATGTCTTGAGTGTCATACGGCAAACTGCCTCCAAACTTCTCCCGCAACAGCGTCTCTTGGAGCTGCCAAAGCCGTTCTCCCATCTCCTCGTCCTGCGCCCTGCTACTCGGTTCCGTGACCTTTCTGTCCGGCACGATATACTGCCCTCGAATACTCTCCGATATGATATCCTCGCTCGTGGCAGCAAAGAGGGCACTTCTGCATCCGCTGCTGACTGGGTCCTTCATCAAGGGTTTGACAAGCTCGTGGCCGATCTTGCCCATTATTCCGTATGCGTCCTCCTATGGGGTCGTTAGCTTATGGCTAGCGCATATTCATACACGTCAAACATACCGCCTGCTTCGGCTGATCTGTATCATTTGCACCAGGATGTGTCGCATTGATGAAGATTCGATCTGGTGTGGTATCGCCAGCAGGAGAACCTTGAGTGATACGCTTATGTAGTGCCCTAACCCACAAGATCTGAGCCAGCTTGGTTCGCCCGTATAGGTATGTTGCTCCGATGTCAGTATTGATCTCAGCCTTTGAGGCGAATGCTACGTCTGAAGGAATGGCTTGGTGCATATCCGATGACTGTGCTACGATTCGAGAGTTGGGCGTCTCTTTTAGTGTGGGTAGGAGGATCATTGCTAGCATGTGTTGTGACAGCTGATTGACTTGAAAATGGGAGTCTGTCGGAAGGACTTGTCAGATGAATCTGTGACTGAGTGGTACAGTCAGTAGAGAGTGTTATAGCTTACCGATGCCATCAGCTTCGGTCAAATTGAATACTCCCACCCCTAGTCCAGCATTCAGGACCAGCGCATCAAGTCTAAAAAGCTCCTTCTTAAGCTCCTCTGCTATCTTCCTAGTCTGCTCGAGATCTTCAAGGTTGCACTGCTTCCATTGGACCTTGCTAACATCTCCATACTCTTTCAATGCCTCCATAGCTTCGTCGGCATGGTGCTCTTTCTGGGACAGTATATATATCTTCTCAGGATTGTGCTCGAGAATGTGAGCAACGATGCCGAAACCTAGACGTAATTTACATCAGACTGCTGCACTATCAAGATGGGAACTGACTAACCTATGCCAGCTGTGCCACCAGTAGCAATGAAAACCTTTCCTTTGAGATCAGGGATGTCGGTCTTGGGGTCGAATGTGTTGCTGCTGCCGAACATCTTGGCGGATAACTTTATGGTATTTTGAGGGGTGGAAGAGTAAGTGGACGATTCAGATGGTGTTTGATTGATGTTGAAGGAAGAAGAGGACAAAACGGGCATGGGAATCTGAAGAGCAACATCGTAAAGTCTACGATGTGCATGACGACATCAATGTAGCGGGACTGGGTCCGATACAGATCTTTGTGGAGAGCGGACCACGATTCGTCTACGCCACATCAATTCGTCTAATCATTCTACTTATCGCTGTTCTGTACATGTCTACATGTCGATCATTCGTCCCTCAGCACTTCAGTCATCTTCGGGCTTGAGTGGCTCGCTGTGCCCATGTTAGCACCCTGAATATTTTAACACAACACAAATAGACTTACACGCTCCAAACTTCGTCCGCATATTCCACAATGCAACGATCTGATGTGAAGAAGCCGCACCGGGCGACAGAGGTGATGCACTTGGTCAACCAGCCCTCCTTGTCCTTGTACGCTTCATCGATGAGATCCTGAGTCTCGCAGTAGCTGTGGAAGTCATCCGACACCAGGTAGAAATCACCGTGGTCAACAATGCCGTCTACTAGTGCTGAAAACTGGTCTGCATCACCGAATGTGTTGCGCTTGATAGCATCAAATACTTCGCGTAGAGCTGGGTTGAGCTCGAAGCCCGAGCCGTACAGGTGCTGGTGGCGGAGATCCTCAACATCCTCGGAGAGGTTGCCAAAGAGGAAGATGTTCTCTTGGCCGATCTCACGAGTGATCTCGATGTTGGCGCCGTCGCAAGTACCGATGATAAGCCCTCCGTTCAGACTGAATGATAAGTTAGCAACCAAATGGAGGAGGTATTCTGGTGGTATTCTAGAGCATCTTACGCGAATTTCATATTGGATGTGCCAGATGCCTCGGTACCGGCAGTCGATATGTGCTCGCTAATGTCAGATGCTGGAGCAATGATTTCACATTTGGAAACATTGTAGTCTTCGATGTACACCACCTTGAGCAAGTCACCAATGTCAGCATCGTTGTTGACAACTTCGCCGACTTTGTTGATGAGGTGAATGACGGTCTTGGCCATCCAGTATCCAGGAGCAGCCTTTCCACCAAACAATTGCACACGAGGCGCCAACTTCTTACGCTCCTCTGCACTCATCTTCTTGATGTGTAGGTAACGATTGATCACACCGAAAATGTTGAGCTGTTGACGCTTATATTCGTGTATACGCTTCACTTGGATGTCAAACAGAGCAGCTGGATTGACGCTGACGCCTTGGGCCTCCTTGAGGAACTTTGCAAGGCGAACCTTGTTGGCATATTTGATCTCAGCGAACTCCTTGCGGAATGCAGAGTCGTTGACATACTTCTCGATGCCGTTCAGAAGGGTGAGGTCCTTCAAGAACGCATGTCCACCAAGCTTCGAGGCAATAAGTTCGGATAGTCTGGGGTTAGCCTGGTGCAGCCATCGCCTGGGTGTGATACCATTGGTGACATTTGTGAACTTGTCAGGACCAAAAATCTTCACAAAGTCCTTGAAAATGGTTGTCTTGATCAGGTCCGAGTGGAGCTCGGCAACACCGTTAACCTTGTGTGATCCGATGACAGCAAGATAGGCCATGCGAACTCGCTTGGTGTCTCCTTCCTCGATGATGGAGACTCTGGAGAGCATGTCTCGATCGTCTGGAAACTTCTGCTGCACCGTCTGCAGGAATTGCATATTGATCTCATAGATGATTTGTAGGTGGCGAGGAAGAAGGTTGGCAACGAGCGGGACTGACCACTTCTCAAGTGCTTCCGGCAAGACTGTGTGGTTGGTGTAGCCAAAGGTTCTCTGGACAACTAGAAACTGTTAGCGCAAGTATTGCTGAGAGAATAGCGGAGGCAGGAGTGTATGTCAAAGCTCTCGGTCTTGACTCGTCTCCGTCTGTGCCTCAAATACTTACTGTCCCATGCTTTGGCCCAGTCAACACCCTCCAGGTCCACAAGAATACGCTGGAGTTCGGGAATAGCCAATGTCGGATGGGTGTCGTTGAGCTGGATTGCCACTTGGTCGGGGAATTCGCTCCAATCACGCTTTGACTTTTTGAATCGTCGCACAATGTCGTGAAGAGACGCAGCACACCAAAAGTATCTAACGATCCTGATTAGCCGAACTTTACAAGCATGATCAATACCATAACATACTGCTGTTTGAGTCTCAACTCCTTGCCGCGCTCGAGGCTAGGGGAAAATCAGAAATTGAATGATCAATGGGGAGAATACCGGGGGCATACTTGTCATTAGGATAGAGCACTGCGGAAATTGTTTCTGCCCTTTGCTGGTCATTCACACTGGCCTCATATTCACCATTGTTGAATTTCTGGAAGTCAAACTCGCCGGTCGATGCTTTGCTAGACCACAGACGAAGATTATTCGTGGTCGAGGTTGCATAGCCAGGGACTACGAAAGTTAGCGTCATATCTGCGCGGCACTTCAGCGTCATTCCTGAGGCTTCAACTCACTTGGACAATCGTAGGCCACAGCGTCGACTATTTCGCCATTCTCCCAAACCATCTTTGTCTTTCCACCATCCTGGTACTGATTTACCTGGCCATAGAACTGGATGTCGACTGTAATGTCGTGGCGCGGGAACTCCCAAGGATTGAAGTCAAGCCAATAGTCCGGAACCTCGACCTGGTAGCCATTTACGAGCTCTTGCTTGAAGATACCATACTTGTAACGCAAACCATAGCCCCAGGCAGGATAATCCAAGGAGGCGAGCGAGTCCAAGAAACAGGCAGCAAGACGACCTAATCCTCCATTACCAAGCGCAGCATCCTTCTCTTGGGTGATGACATCTTCCAGTCTGAATCCAAGCTCCGAAAGACCCTCACGAGCGATATCTTTCATGCCGACATTGAGCATGGCATTGTCCAGAGCTCTTCCCATGAGAAATTCCAGTGACAGGTCTAGACGTGGTTTAGTACTGGCTGGTCTCATGTAGACACTACATTTGCTACTGACAGTACAGTCTCTTAGGGTCCGCCGTGGCTTGTCTCTGCTGTGTCTTGTTCCAATTGACAATGAGACGATCCCTGAAGGCTAATGCCGACCCCTGGTATGCTGCGGCCTCATCACAGTTGAACAACGAACGGGCCAATGTAGTCTCAATATGACGGATAGCTTCTTTTTCAAAGTCATCTTTGTTGGCGAATGGCTTGGTCGAGTGCTTCTTCCATGCATCTCTCTGGCCAATCGGGATGGAGGACTCGACACTCTTGATCTCAGCGGGTCCGAGGCCGGTGACGGTACGCTTGTGCTTTGGACGTGAGAAGCCTGGTCCTACAGGTCTGCAGAAGGTTAGTCTTCGAAGCTTGCCCAGGTGCAATGTACACTGACCCCTGCAAGTCCGATAGTGGGGCGCTCGTGGAGGGTTTGCGCTCGCGAGCTGGGAGGGGTCCTGCAGCGGCGGCCATAGTGGGTGGTGATTAGTGGTTTGGAAGGGGTTGTTCCTGACGCAAGATGTAGTATTGGTGGTAGAGCAATTGAAAAGGCGAAGACAATGTTGGGAGAACGGTCGGGATGTGCTGTTGCCGGCTGAGGAAGTGCTGAGAGGGCCGAGAGGTACAGGAGTACATACATACAAGCGGGGACTCATCCGAGAGGGGTGCGGGGGAAGCTAGCGGTTAATCCGCCTAAAAGATGCCAAGGCTGGGGTCGAGCGTACATGAAACAGTAAGCATTGCTCTTATTTATTCCATCACTTTAGTCTTCAGTAGGTGACATGATAAAATATAATTGACACAGCTTGAGACACGGACTCGGACCATGTCGACTGCATCTCGCTCGTGCCTTTGCCTCAATCGCAGTTAGCTGATCAGGCCGCCATACCCCGCCCCCTTGCCACTCGGTTGGCCTGGTAACAAACCCGTCTTTCAACAATATCACCTTTCTTCCTCGTCCATTAGCACGTTCGAAGCTCGAGCTTGACAAGGATACTTACTTGGCGTCTTTGTGTTCCGTCTGTCTGTAGCTACTTCTTCTCACCTATCTGCATCATGCCAGCATATTCCTCAAGGTATACTCAGTCAGAAGCGTCTTCACTACCTCCACCGCCAGACAGAGGTAGGAGAGCTTCTGCGAGACAGCGGCGTCCTCGTCCTCGAGGCTACTCTGGACCTCGTGAAAAGCCTCGACGAGATGTCACCATCATCATGTGTGTCTACCAGCAACGGTCGCACAACTGGCACTCGGTACCTCTCAGCTTCGATCCATACCGCACTACGGATGAAGAACTCTGGTCGCAGATTCGTGACATCTACCGAACTGACTTGCAGCCGGCTTATAAGAGGCTGTTTGGCTTCAAAAAACTCAAGTATGTTCTGCCTTGCCCTTGTGTGTTGAGATGTTCGCTGATTGAGGTATAGATACATTGTGCCAATTGAGGTAAGTCGCTGCATTTTATGCTGTTGGAGCGCATCACCAAGCCTTGCGCTGCCAATTTCGATGCCAGAATTGCATGCACAAGAGACTGAATAGCATAGTTGTGCACAGCATACTGATACCTCACCAGTTCTCAAGGAACGGAGTACCACTACGCCAGGACCCAAAGAACGTACCCAATGCTCATGAGTTCAAACACTGCTATCAGTATGAGACATCTCCCTTGGCCAGTATTGAAGCTAACACGCATAAAACAGCCATCCTGGTCGTATCGTGACTAAGCACGAATGGGTCGACTGGTGGGTTGAGGTTCGTCATTTGACACTGAAGATGCCTTGGATCGAACTAACGTAGGTCAAGTTCGAGAAGAACCCGGAGAGAACATATGGCCTGGAGTTCATCGAAGGTCTTTGGGCCGAGAAACTCGGCCTCTTAGCTGTCTTGGTTAACATTGCCACAATCATCGTATCCGCCGTCTGGTGTGCTTACGGAGGCGTCCTGCAGACAGTCTTTACGGTGATGAGCTTCGTTATCACTGCAGCTGCCGCAGACATAGCCTTGCTGGCACTCTATTTCCAGGCAAGTCGAGACAGCCCATAAAAGTATTGATATGACTGACTCCATTTCAGATACAATCGCCGACATGATTGGCTTGTGGCCATGCACATCGAGTTTTCTGGACTTGGCCGTGAGGAATTATATTGCACCTCATATACGCACTGTATCCTCTATGAGGTATCAGACAGATCTTCTGTCAGGCCATGTTCACCAAGGCTTGGCGTGACGTACTGGTACCTCCTCTTACCATATAGATCTACAGGACTACTTCCACTTCTGCTTGTCTGTGCATTATCCAGCATCGTCTTTATATCTCGGGGAACATACTGGACATAGGACTATTATAATCAACCTACTGCAGCAGATATGCCTACAGCAATTGTCACCGGCGCCACCAGTCCACTTCTCTGATATTTGCAAGCAGACATGATTTAACGCAAGATCAGGTATCCTCGCTAGTGCTATTGTGAGAAAGCTCGGGGCTGACCAGGAACGGACGAAGATTCATGCTCTATCTCGATCCAAGAAGGACAAGTATCCCTCGTCTGTGAGACACAATCACATCGACCTCACAGCATCACCTGACGAGCTCGCCAAAGAGCTGCAAGGCGTCCAGGGAGACTATCTTTTCTTTGCAGCATATCTAGCCGACGATGACGAGTAGAAGATGTGCGATTCGAACGGAAGCATGCTTCGGAATTTCCTCCATGCTCTGTATACTACTGGAGCTATCAAGTCTCTGGAGAGAGTGTTACTCGTGACTGGCGCCAAGATCTATGGCGTGCACTTGGGAGTACCTAAGAATTCAACGTCCGAGGAGGACCCTGGCTCGAAGGGTCAGAGTGGCCCCCCAACTCCTACTATGTCCAATCTCACATCCAAAGGAAGAGACATCAAAGGCTGGCTTCGACTGGACTGTAACCTATCCAAACGACGTCATCGGCGTCGCCAAAGGCAACTTTACGAACCTCACCACGACCCTCGGTCTCTTGCTGCGCCAACGCAAAAGAGCTCGGCGAGGCTACACTGACCTGGCCCGGTAGCAGCGAGTTCTATGGCTTCTTCGACTGCATGACCGACGCGGATCTGCACGCCACTTCTGCCACTGGGCCGCCACCGGGCCAAAATGCTCAAACCAAGCCTTCAATGCCGTCAACGGAAACGCAAGCACATTCAGCTCCATGAGGGCAAAGTTCGCAGCACGCTTCGGCCTCTGCCTAGACCCGCACGACCTCAGCAATCCACCCAAAGCCCCCAGTGTCCAGGAACCAGCACCACACCCGCCTGTCTCCGTATCAGCAGCCGCAAACGGGCTCGTCCACCACTTCAAGCAAAGCATCGTCGAGCAGCGCGTCAACCTTCTCAAGTGGTCGCAACGAGCCGATGTCAAGGTAGCCTGGGATCGATCAGCCGAGCGAGAAGGCCTAGAGCATGACTCTTTCGAGAAGGCGACGCGGGGGTTCTTGTCGTTTGTGCTGCGGAGGAATTTCAATATTGTGATTAGCATATCTAAGGCCAGGGTGGCGGGATGGACGGGCTATGTCCATACCTGGGATGCCTTTGAGAAGCACTTTGCCACGCGGGAAGAGGCAAAGGTATTGCCGATGAGGAAATGAAGAGCGGGATGGAGATGTGGATGTGAATATGGTTGTACAGAGTTGACCTAGTCTTGTGGAGACGTGTATAATCTTGTTGTGTACCGATACTGCAGATTTATGATATTCCAATCTCGACAGCAAAGATTATAATTTGACCATTCAAGCATCCTTAACAATCTCCGTCATCAATTTCCCATCCTGCACCCAACTCCTAAACTGCTCCGGCACAGGGCACTCGACACTATCCTTGTCCCCGGCCGGCGGGAGCGTGATATTCGTGCTCGTACACTTACTCGTGTACACTTCCGTATGCAAGCTCTCCGCACTCAGGTACACCGTCGCGCCATCGACCTTGTCCAGCTCCACACTCGGCAGACTGCCCAGAACCTGCAACCTAAAGTTTTGCGAGCTCACGACGCTAACAGAGGAGACGAGCGAATCGATCAGCAGATCCAGCCGGTTGCAGTTGTCGATAGAAATGGCATTGGCTTTGCCGTTGATGCGGATCGTGCTGGCTTTGCATCGGGAGATGAGGATGGAGTGATGCTTTTCGGCGTCGATGACGATGGGGCTGGATTCGTTATCGAAGTTCTCGATGCTCCATTTGTTGCCTTCGAGCTCTTTGAGTGGTGGTTTCTTGGCGCGGAGCGATTCGGGCTTGCGGCCTGGGGCAGGTGAAATGCGGCCACTGTTGTCGTTTGGCACGGGCGCTTGTGCACGAAGGGCAGGGTTCTTGTGGGTCATCTCGTTCTTGTCTACCTTGCGCAAGCCTGAAGTTACTGACTCGCCGCGGTTCAGCTGGTCAAAGACTGCACCCATGTCGCTCCCAGATTT
>Ga0058702_10000209_pt1 | contig 29977 bp, 33 predicted proteins | sample AgamicOrSfe_FD_83781 | JGI IMG/M metagenome (GOLD analysis project Ga0058702, IMG submission 83781) | Agave microbial communities from Guanajuato, Mexico - Or.Sf.e | ecosystem: Host-associated > Plants > Phyllosphere > Phylloplane/Leaf | place: Guanajuato, Mexico | collected 2012-05-30 | reverse complement strand
GCATATGCCTCCTTGTCCTTGAAGATGGTAACAAGTGTTCGGACAATCTTGGCCGCATTCGCCATTGCAAGAGGCGGAGCCGCGTCTAGTTGCAAGTTTTGCACAATGTCTCTGATTGTCGATTGATCTGGACCAGAAGAATAGTCATAGGAAACCGACTTCGATCGCGCGAAAACCTGTGAAGACTTCGTAGTCGGCGAGGCGATCACTACTGGCCTACGCCCAGTGCGATCTATGCTCAAGGCTAGATATCGGCTATCTTTACTTTCTTTCGTCGAGTCAGAACACCTTATGCCATGTTCTTGCAGCATCGATTTGGCTTGCTTATCTCCAAAGTGTAGATTCCGTTTTTGCTGAGGCTGCACAAGAGGTTTACAGCTCTCAAGACGGCACGGTCTTGCTCCAGACGTCTTACAGGACCTCATGGTGGATGTATGATACGTACGCTTCTGCTGAGCAGGTGACTTGTTCGTGACCGTACTCTTCTGCCAGGGTTAGCCAATTGCTTGTAGACGTCGGGACTCAACGTAGACCTACACTTCTGTCGACACTCCTTGCATTATTGGGCAGCAAGCGAGACATAATACTTGGGAACTGCGACGGGTGCTCTACCACCTCAACTCCGGCATCTGCTAATGCTTTTGCTTTGAACTCTGCTGAAGCTTCTCCAAGACCTGCGAATGCTCCGGCATGACCGAGGATTCGGCCCTGTTTTGACTGCTTACCAGCCACCACAGCAGCAATCGGTCTAGACATTGTTAACATATTGACGCTTTTGCTGACCCACAGATAGTGCTTACTTGGGACTTGTGCATCTCTTTCTGTACTCTGTAATCCAGTCAGCGGCATCCAGCTCGGCTCTTCCGCCGACCTCGCCGACCAGAATGATGCCATCAGTATCTTCGTCGTGCTCGAAGAACTGCAATGCTTCGACCATATTGGTGCCCGCTAGAATGTCGCCTCCCATGCCGATGCAGGTGCTTTGCCCTAAGCCTGCACGGGTCAAGGCGCCCACTGTTTCATACGAAAGTGTCCCAGATTTTGCGATCAGACCAACATTTCCAGGCATATAGCACGCGAGTGGCTGAAAGCCAATACGACAGTGATTGAGTGGTGATATTATGCCTACATCAACATTAGAATGCGAAAGCAATTGACGTCCTATTCTAATCACCAGGCGTATTTGCACCGACAAGACGTGACTTTGATTGTGTGTTGAGCATCTCTGATATCTGTACAGCATACTTAGCACGACTCCGCCCTCGCGTTCGCCACTCCCATCATGTTCGCACTCACTCTCAGCATGTCTCCCAAAGGTACAAACTCAGCTACAGCCACAACAAGTCCGATCTCTGCTTCGATCGCCTCCTCGATTGCCGAAGAGGCCTGGCCATCCTTTGCTCCCACAAAGACAGCTGTGGCATCCGGCTTCAACTCTTCTACAGCCCTCCTCACACTCGAGAACAGTGGTAGACCAAGATGCTCACCCTCGCGACGAGAGCACCCTCCTACTATGTTCGTTCCATATGCAATGGATTCGGCAGCATTGGCTGTCGAGACACGCCCTGTGAAACCTTGATATATCACTCGTGTTGATTGGTTCAGAGCAAGATTGGGCAGAGTCTGAGCATATTGAGATGCCGCACGAGCACCGATGAGTTTACGAGATCGGTCGTGGATGAACAGACGGGCATCGTGACTTATACGCGGGCTGACACGCCTCACACATGTGCATGACATTATACCTTGATGCAAGCAAAGCAGAGGGTTGCGTCAAGGGGCGTCCATTGGTTCTACATTCGTGTGGAGTGATGCGGGGAAGATGACGCTCGAGTGCATGGAGATCATGCTTGAGTCTCGTGCTCAAAGTCTACAAGCAAATCTATCCTATACCTGCCTGGCATCACATTGCTCAATCTGTGCTTTGTGCTCCTCAGACTCTTGTGTTGCAGCTCCTCAGACTCTTGTGACAAAGTTTATAATCTGCTGAAGGCCTCTGTGATTAAGTCAAGCATCAAAACGTCCCCACACCACGTCTCAGCGGTTACACCATGCCCCGTTCAGCAGGTACTCACCAGCTTGGACCAGCTAGTATAGTTCTCTTACTGATATTCTTTTCCAGATCTTCCATTTGCCCTAGGTAATCTCACCATCTCGACCAAGTCCCCCAAACCCTCCTCAAAAGCCGTGCAGAAGAAGCCAATAGCGGACTCATGGGATGCCCAATCAAGCGATGACCATGGAGATGAGGACGACGAAGGAGCTGATGAGGTCTCCGAACTGCATACCTTCAGCTCAAACCCTATATCGATACAAGACTACCCCTCCGCGCCGCCTCCCACACCCATGTCCCCAACAATGGCGCGATCACGACCAGCCGACTTTGGCGCCTTCGACTCATCATTATCCACATCAAAATCTTCACAACGGCGGCCGCCGGACGCGAGTCCACCTAGCGTTGGAATGATGAGTAGCGCTTCGACTAGCAAGAGAAGCACTTCGGATGTGAGGCCAGAAAAGACGACCGCTTCTGCGGCAAGAATGATCGCTGGGGCGCTGGGAGTGAAAGCACCGAAGAGGACGGAGGAGCAGAGACAGTACGACAAGGCGGTGCGGGAAAAGGAGATGAAGCGGAAAGAGAGGGAGAAAGAGGAGAAGAAGCAGGAGGAGGCGCAGAGGGAGCGGGCCAAGGCGGCGATATGGGACGACTGATTGACGAGGAGGTGTAGCTGACATGGTGGGAAGTGGCTCTGTTATCGTGGAGGAACCGAACCATACCTTGTCCAGTCGATGACCTGGAACGACCTGGATGAATGATGAGTGATGTGGAATAATCTCGAGAGGTTACTTGAACCAACAGATGCGTGGTTGTAAATTGCTTGACTGCTATCTATTCAGCATTGGTGCATGGTAGCTTGTCGATTGTCTCCATTGCATGCAAACTTGATGATACCTCCTGCAAACAACCCAGTGAAAGTCGCTTCTCCAGCTTGGATAGTCTGCCACTATCGCCATGATCCCCGCTATATTGTACCGAAAACGCCAGTGCACCCTTGAGAGTGCCTCTGCTTCCAGGTTACGCGACCCGCATCGCAGTAACTGTTTCGAGCATATCTTCATCCTCGCCTCTCACCTCTTGACGCAAATATTCAAGCTCTGCATCATGACCATGTTTCTCGTATCTGCCTTGCAGAATCGCAACCCCGTAATTCAGCACCCACCGATCTGCTCCTGATGCACCTCCAGAGTGTCACCGTCCGCCATGTCGAGCTATTTCTCAACCATCAGCTTTCAGATCTTTCACATCCTTGAGCCGGGAAACGAGGAACACTCACAATTTCTGGGCTGTCCGTATCCTGCACGCGCTGACCATCGAAGAGGAAGCGCACCGACTGCCTGGACTTGCCGCTACGCTGGCAGAACGCGTCCATGAGCTTCTTTAGTTGAGTTGATCGCTTGATCTTAAAGAAGACTTCAGAAGCGTTGTCGGTGACTTTGATGTTGAGGTGCTCGGATGCTTGAGGGGCGTCCTCGGGACCAGAGCCTGCGTCAGACATGTTATGAATGTGGGAAGGTTGAGGTTATAAGTTCTTGCGGCGCAATTGCTGTGCTGAATAGGATTATTGGTCAGGTTGTGGTGATGGAGACGTGACCAGCTCTGTAGACATACCGACTTTGAGCGATGATTCGCGCGTAGGGTTCGAAGATTGTAAAGTGTTCGGTCTTGTCTGGAGGTGAAAGAGTGAGAGTGAAAAGGAAGAAGGTCGTAGTAGATCGTGAACTGAAGACGGCGGCGACTAAGACCGTCGGCCACAATGACGGATTCGTTCTATTCAGGGTCCATGACCATCAGACAGTCAACAAGATAAGAGGCAAATACTGGATCATGCACACGAGACCAACACCACATATTTCGAGCATCAGCGAATCAGTATGGTTGTGGTGAGTAAGGAGAGCAGCACGACTAAAGTGACTAGTAATGATCCGAAGTGAAATGCAGCCACTGGACGAGGCTCTCGCTGCAGACCCGCCGTGCTATCCCAGGTTCTTTTGCCCGCCTCCTGCCCGATGACTCTATGATGTTGTTGAGCTGGCTGACCTCATATGGCGTGCACGCAGGGCTTGTGCCATCCAGAGTGGGTTATGTGAAGCAGTAGCCGCGACAGAGGCATCAGAGATTGACCTCTTGGGTAGCTTGCTTACAGAAAAACAACTACCAAGAATACAAGTGCCAGAAACAACTTGACGCCTTGTACGAGTGTTGCAATACGTTCTATTCGAAGAATGGTGATGACGCAAAAACAGTCTGCTGTCCAAAGCCTGACTTGTTAAGGTTCGAAGCTTTCTTTCCCCTCGACAGCGTACTGGCCCTTGCTGAATGCCACAAGCTGACCCAAACGGCAGGTTGAAGATCAAGCAGAGGAAGGAAGGAGTATGATTCGAGACTGAAGGCCCCGAGAAGCTTGGAAGTGGTCTGTATATAATTGTGTACGTTCGAGAAGTGCCCAACGAAGGCCACAAGGTCGGCATACTAGATCAGAGATCAGACTGCACCTGTGCGTACGGGAGATCAGAGATCAGGCATAGAGCTGATATTGAATTGAGGTTCATGGGAAGAGAAAATATATAACACCCTGTCCTCGCTCCGCTGTCACTTCGATGTGATCCGGCAAAGAGTTGAGAAGAGAGCGTAATTGTGTATAAGGCTTTCGGAGCACGCATAGAGGCCTTATAGACCTAAACAGACATTGAGTGTCTGGTTCGAGACTCTAAAGAAAACCTAGTTACTTCCGTAGAAATAAAGACATTTGAAGAGAAGAGGAGAAGAGGAATCCCATCCGCAAGAAAATGCTTCGTGCAGGTGCGGACGGTGCGGTAGGGCTGATCACACGTGCCTAATCTGGGGAAGTCAGCACGCGTTGTTTCACGAAAGTTCGTCCGGAAACATTGGATTGCTGTTGATATCTACAAGAGGGTCACAAGATTCAGCAGCCAAGATGCCATCCGCCACTCGTCAGAATGGGTTTGCTAGCTCTCAGTCAGCTTCTCGTGTTCCAATAGCGTCAGCAAAAGCTCATCAACCTCGGCGAAAGACCTCACAAACACAACAACGACAACCGGAGGAGTCTTGGGAGATGGTTCAGGTACTTCCTTTGAAATTGTCTATGGAAGCTTAGCTGAACAGATATAGCCTAAGAAGACCAACGGTCATCCGTCGATTAACAACGATGAGGATGGTTAGTTCGTCAAGTCTGGATGATTATACTAGTAGCTCACAAACAGCACAGCCATGGACATCGATGATACCCCGAGCGCGACAAGTGATATCCTATATCCACTCCGAGACATGGCAGAGCGCATCGGACGCGAAGTCGAGCTATTTGCGGAGAAGTTGGACACCTGGAAGCCTGCTGAGGAAGCTACTGAAAAGGACAAGCGCGGAGCTGCTAGAAGCCTTGTGCAAGAGTATAGGAGTATAGCAGAAACCACCGTCACGAAACTGGATGTACAACATGCTGCACAGCAACAAAGAGGCTTCAAGGAAGTATGGGACAAAAAAAGGAAGTACCTGCACGATGTCGATGATGAGGAGCGACTCGAGGAGGATGACCAGAACAGCAAATCAGATCCTCGTTCAAAGTCAACACTCGACGATCTCGAGGATTGGCAGTCAGAACTACACACTTGGCAACTTCTGGAAGGACTTCTGGAATGTCGCTATCCTGATGGGACAATACCTGTGGAAGAGCGTGCGGCACGGCTCATTGAGGCGCGTCCTGGCGGTCGGTTTGAGGGAGACGGAGAAACATGGCTAGATTTCCTTAGCGTCACGCCAAGTGCACAGGACAAGCTCACGGTACTCCAATGGCTCGAGTCGATCGCCGACATCGATAGTGTGATCGGAGGTAATCTGGAGATGGTAGAAGAGCAACTAGAGAATGGCACCATCAAGGGGAAAGCCCTTTTCCCCACCGGCTGGTCGGATACGAGAGAGCGCATCAAGGCGGAGAAGAGATTGAGGTTATGGGATGCACCCATCGACTCTGGCTCACCTGAGATCAAGAGCACAACAGGACCAGACTTGGTCGTGACACAGCTGGACATGGATGCGGTCATACGGCAGAAGAATACCCTTGAGCTTGCTGACCGGGAATTTGAAGGCTGTTTCTGGCAATTCTGTTGGGTAATGTTACGTCGTGGAGTCTCAACGAAGCAGTTTCGCGAGTGGTGCTCCGAGCGGAACGAGTTCGCTAGAGCACTATCTCTCGGTGCTTGTGCTACTCATGGCGGTTCATCTTTTGCTGCTGTACACGCCAGATTGCGCTGGCGGAGAGCATGCCGTCAAGTGGCAATGGCAGGGGGTGGAGTCGGGGCTGATGAGCGCGCAGTGTATGCAGTACTTGGTGGCGAGAAAACGTCTGTCGAAAAGGTTTGCCGCAATTGGAATGCCTTTCTCTTCGCGAACTTCAACTCGCTGCTTATTGGCGAATACGAGACTTATGTGCTGCAACACCACTCGGCAGGCATACCAGAGCACATGCAGCAAGCAATAAGGAACAGCATCAATACTCCTACAGCGAATAGCGCCGCCGTCACTGCTGGAGAGGTACTGGCCGCAGTTCGTAAGCATTGTGCTGGACGAGGGGACCCGAACAATCCTTTCCAGCTGATCCAAGCCAGCATGATCGAGGACGAATTTGCATTCTGTTTGATCCAGCAGGGAGTGGGGCTGGCTCGAAACACCAGAGAGCGAGCACTTGTACAATTCAATGAGCTCATCGACCCCAAAGTTGCAGACATCCTGTCAGAATCGGACATCGCAGAGCCAGTTGTAGACAACCACAACGCGCTACGAGTGCTGGCACATCTCTTCATTCTATGCCAAACCCTTGACATTGACCTCGGCGAAGGCGATCACCTCATAGCCGCTGAGAATGTTCTATGCTCATACATCAGCTTCTTGAGATTGTCTGGCAAAGTGTCTCTCATCCCCTTGTATGCTTCAAGACTTTCAGAGGCTCGAAGAAACGATGTCATGGCGAGGGTGCTCTCAGACATTACGAATTCCGGAGAAAGGCAGACAACACTGAAGCTCATGACGGACTACAAGATAGATGTCGTTCAGGTCTTGAGTGATCAGTACGACTCTGCAATGGGTTACACACAGTTTGGAATGATTGATAATGCCATTTTCAAGTCCCTGCAACTGTGTCAACCAGAAGAGGTGGACATGTGGCCAAGACGCCGCATTCAACCCTTCGAATGGCGCCGTTTGACAAGGGACGAGAGACTGCTCATAAACTGTCTGGAGTGGTTTTTGCTACTCGAGGGACATTGGGCTATGTCGTTTGCAGCACTGACGGACGTGGCTCTTCGCTTTCTAGGTATATCGTTCGACACCACGACCGAAGGGAAAGGTCTCGCTGACAACTGCTCTAGTTTCTGGTCATCTCGATGCTGCTTTAGTGCTATTCGAGGGTATTCCGTTCGAGAAAGCGTCCGAAACACTCACACCAAGTATTCTCGGCAAAGCTCAGAACATCATGGCAGAGCCAGACGATGAGGTCGATAGCCAAGCTCCTCATAATCTGAGACGTTCGACAAGGCAGCGTCCATCCTCGAAGGAGCATCGCAATGTGGGTGATGATCGCAGCAAAGTCCATCGGGAGATGCTTCAGTTGCACTCCCGCACGTACTATGAGCTCAACCAACTGGTCCGAGCACTGCAAGCGCTCTGGAACTGGAGGAATGCTGAAGACGAATATATCTCGTATGTATCATCCTAAGCATGACACAAAGGTGAAAGACTAATTTGCATCAGTGAAAGAGAAAGCAGGCTCGGCGACATAGCCGCTGTCAAAGAAACCACTGAAGCTGCTCTGCAGGAACTAGACGTGTGTATGCAGCCATTGCTGTCACGGGCCTTCTTGGTGCAAGATGCTTCAGGTATGTGAAACTAGACAGACGTTGCGCCTTGCTTCGCCTCATACGTGCTAATTCACCTGTCCGCAGACGAAGTGCATGAACAACTCACGAAGATCCGACAAGCCTACCTCCCCGAGATGGTGCTCGGCTATGTCAGTGCACTGCACGCTGCAGGACATCTTCTGTCGCGCGAAAACCTGCTCAAGTGCATGGACGTGGCCACCGAGATTGCAGCATGCGAGACACTGGTGGATTGCTTCACTGCGAGTGGACGCATGAAGGATCTTGTCAAGTCCTTTGCACTGACGAGCAAAGCCATGCTCGTCCTGGGTCAGACTGGGAGTTTGAAGAAGAGAAAGGGCGGCAGAGCAGGGAGATCTCTCGGCATTTGGGAGATTCCGGCGTAGTGGCAGAGCGAGGCGCAGCATGGCGTGGCGTGGCATGGTATAGCATAGCGTGGTTCGTGGCATTTGATGATAATGTGATCAAGCTGGCATTTGGTGGGATGGCAAGTTGAGATTGCAATCTCGTGCAGCTTCGAGAAGCAGAGTGGTCAGCAGTTGTATGCACGAATGCATTCACCCGGAAGAGCGGTGTGGTAGTCTCCAGTCTCTATTCACTGCGCCCCACAATCCCAAGGTAGCTTGTTCACCCAAATGAATGATTTGACTTCTTGCTCTTGTATAGAGTCACTCCTCGGCGATTCGCACGTCATCTTGATCTTTGATTCTGATCACGATCACGATCATGTCTTCTTACACCTCTCCCGCACTCGTGTAGTACTTGACTACTCTCAGTCCAACCTCGTGCTTCCTCGACAACCAAGTATCTCCCCCAGTAGCAAGCCATCATTTCGGGCGTAGCAACCCCGACTCTCCCCACGAGTCTCATGTCTCCCTCGTCGACATATCTCCGAGCCTGAAGCCATGCCGGGCGTAGTCCAGACATCTAGCTTCTTGACGGCCGTTGGATACGAGAAAGTGTGGAGAGTGTCTTGCATAAGCTTCTGCTCGCATCACTGATCACCGCTCCGATAAGCCCAATCGGGCTATTCTGCACTTCACGATCCTCATCAATTTTCCCCTCGAGCACCTGGCTGACCTTGCGGTAATTGGGATGAGCCTGACCCCTCACAGTGTCGCTTATGGATACCTTGACCGGGAGCCTCTGGTGAGATCTGATCGTGCACACTCTTTGGTCCCGGGTTGCTGCGTCGAGGCGAGGCGTTTCTGGGTGAACTGTTGCGTGCATTGGCTTGCATACTACGTCCCGCTCCTCGGATCGCTGCAGCAGAGTGTGCCTCCGTGTGCATGCCCCAGCTGTTGGACTCTGTTATATAGCCTCATCGCCCCCTTCTGCCTCTCATGATGTCTACACCAGCATCTCCATCTGCATCAAACAGCTTTCCTCTCCTCAAAACAAAGCACCACCCTTCCCGCACTACATCTCCGAGCACACGCACCAGTAGAGATAAAGGATCTTCATCAGCTTCCGAACAGCCGTTGTGCATTGCCATTCCAGACAACGACATGGGTATCGAGTATCTTGAGGAGGATATCAATGAGTGCTCGCCACTGAAAGCCGATGCGCCTGGAGGGTACTTTGCTATTGGGGATGATGCAGAGCGGTTACTGTCTGTGACGGAAATTGCACGCAGGCCGGATGAGTCGCTATATATCAAGAAGTGCTTGCTTGTTAATGCTGAGATTGATCGGATGGGCATGGTGGGTGACTTCGATCGTTTATCCCATTTTATACAGTCTCTAACACACTCCTCTAGGGCAAGTACCAATGGTACATCTGGGCACTTTGCGGACTCGGTACTAGCGTCCTCCACTGCATTCCCTCTACTCGGCTATGACAGTTTGCTGACATGTATTCCTCTCAGGCTACCTGCTAGATTTGCTTATCGCACAAGCTTTCGGGCTTGTATTGAGTCCGCTAGAGCAAGAGTTTGGCTTCAACAGTACGTTATCAGTTGGCAAGTCTTGGCGTTGTGCTCGGCCGCTGACATGGCTTCCTTTTCAGGCAATCAATCAGGCACAATCAGTGTGGCGTTCTCCTTGGGCATGACTTTTGGTATGTGCTCGAAATCGACTTTTGTCCGCCCTCAATGACTAATACCGCTAGGTGCACTTTTCTGGGGAACCATTGTTGATATTATTGGTTAGTAGCCTCTCTGCGTGGACTGACTACTCTGGCAGCCACAGCCGATTAACATCCTTGCAGGACGCACGTATGCATACAATTGCACAGTCCTCATCTCTGCCATATTCGGCACGCTACTGGGCACATCCAGTAGCTATGCCACCTTCCTCGTCCTGACAGTGTGCGTTGGCTTTGGCGTTGGCGGTAACATTCCCATTGACACAATGTGAGTATTGCTGTCTACTCCGCATTGTCCTCTGCTTACAAGTTTCCTCAGGATCACTCTCGAGTTCATCCCGCAGAAGAACCGCCGATTGCTACCACTTCTATCGATCTTTCAGCCCATCGGCGTGGTCATGTGCACTGGCCTTGCGTACATGCTCATTCCAAAGTACAGCTGCTCGCCAAACTTTTCCGAGCTTGAGCCTCTTCTTTCATGCAGTGCTGTTGCGGCTGGGGAGATGTGCTGTGGAAAGGATGGAAACAACATGGTATGTGGTTGACTTGCTCACAAGATTACCAGTTCCTAACATGCATCAAGGGATGGAGATATCTTCTCTACTGCACCGGCGCCATCACCATCGCCGCTTGGATCCTCCGCACTGTGGCTTTCCGTTTCCGCGAATCCCCCAAGTTCCTTCTCGTCAAAGGTCGGGATGACGCCGCAGTTGAGGTTCTCCAGCAGATCTCTGCTTTCAATGGCCGCGAATGTACAGTCAGTCTGGAAGACTTTGAGAAGCTTACTGCTCAGCACGAGGAGCTCTATGGACCTGCTGCTGAGATTGGTGCTACGAAGTCAAATGCGACTGTTGGGCAGATGATCCGGGCTGAGTTGTCGAGATACAAGCTTCTGTTCGCCTCCGGACCTGTCGCCATGCTTACAATTTGCGTTTGGGGCACATATGCCTGCGATTACTTTGGCTTCACTGTTGCTGGTATGTTCAGAGCCGTGCAAGATATAAGCCGATGCTAACATCACCGAACAGGCACTTTCCTCCCAACCGTCATCGCCAAGAAGAACGCAGCCATTCACGTATCACTCGAAGACACCTACAAATCCTACGTCTACATCTACCTGCCCGGTATAATCGGAGTCTTCCTCGGAGTGCTCTGCTACGATCTGCCTCGCGTCGGTCGCAAGTGGACGATGGTTCTCTCCAGCGCTGCAATGGGCGCCAGTTTGTTCCTCTTCGTTACCATCAACAGCCAGGCTGGCAACATCGGCGTCAATGCAATGGAGTACTTTTTCCAGAGCATGTTCAACGCTGTTCTATATGGTTAGTCACCACGTCTCATCTCTATACATGCTTCATGTCCTAACACCCTCTAGGCTTCACACCCGAGGCATTCGATGCGCCCATCAGAGGTACAGCATGTGGTCTCAGCAGCTCCATCGGACGTATGGCTGGCATCATCTCTCCTTTGATTGCTCAGCAGCTGCTTCCTTCCAGTGCGCATGCACCTGCGAGTGCTTACGACAATGTGCTTTACTTGGCGGGTGCAGTCACTCTTGGCTGTGTCGTGTTCACAGCAATGCTTCCGAGCAAGATGGTTGGCTCGCAGAGCATGTAGACGTCCAAGAGCGATGAGCATTGAATTACGACGGCATACTATTAATTAATGAATGAATGATGGAAGAGAGGCAGAGAGAGGCATGCTGCTGCCAGCCACATAATATAGGGCGCTAGGGCTAATGGAGAAGGCGGGGATCCTGTTTTTCTGGCGGAGTGCAGGCCGGTTGCCTAGGGCTCTTTTTGGGGGCATCCGGGCAGTAGAGCAGCACTAGCATTTACATCAACCAACATAGAGAAACTATTCCTATCAAGCAAGCAGCCCGAAGTCCATTTCCAACTCTGTGTATAATGAGACAGAGCACCGAGAAGCATGAGCTGGCTGACATGTAGAGTACAAGAATCGCAAGTGCCAAAAGTTAGCGTGCAAGAGCTGGTTGCTACGTGAGACCAGAGACCAGCCTTTCCAACGCGCCATCTTTTCCATCCGCCTCTTGTCTGTCCAAGTTGGTAACGCTCCCCTGACGTCCATCGAGCACTGTACCTTCCTTTGCTCACACACTCATTGTCACTCCAACCACCATCTGATATTCGATACAAGCAAGTTACTTGATCACAGCATCAGCACAACCCAGCTATCCCCGCATTCTCCAGGATACGAGCACGAGCACGAGCACAACAAGCACACGCAGCATTCCTCGATCCCGCCGAGGCGGACGAATCCGCCGTCATGCTTCCACGGCCTTCAAGCCTCGTCCTATCCATCCTCCTCCTGGTCTTCACGAACCTCACAGCAGCCACACTCTCACCACTACCTCCACGAACATCCGCACCCTCCCCCCCTCCAAAACCAACCTCACCTCCAAGCTCCTCCCTCCTCTCCACCCTCCTCGCCCTCGCCAACACAACCTCCCAAGAATCAGATATCTCCCCCGACCCTCTCGCCCGCCGCTGCGCCAAACCCTGCGGCTACTATGGTCAAGTCTGCTGCGGCGCCGGCCAAAAATGCTACACCAACGCCCTCACGCAAGCCGCCTGCACCTATGCCGTCGGAGCCACGGCCAACCCTGCCTCGGGCTACTGGTCTTACTACACCATGACAAATACATACCTCCAGACACAGACACTGAGCACATGGATCCCTGTCGCGGAAGTCACGAGTACAACGCCGTACGTCCCGCTTCCAGCTGCGCCTCTGCCTGCTACGGCGACGGAGACGCAGACGACGACAGTGTGTAATACTGGCGCGGGGTACAGTCAATGTGGTACTGCGTGCTGCTCAAGTAGTGAATACTGCTACCAAGCCGGCGTATGCATGAGCTCCAGCTCAGGATTGTCTGCGCCATTGCGCGTAACATCGAGCACGCTACTCACCTTGACGACGTACATCAGTCCCACCACAACGGAAGCATTCCAGTCCGCCATCGCTACCAGCAACGTCACGTTGACGGAGTCTGATTCAAACAACGCACATCTCAGCAGCGGTGCTATTGCGGGTATTGTCATCGGTGTGATCTTCCTGTTGATCTTCCTGTTCTTACTGCTGCTATACTTCTGCGCCAGAACCCTGTGGGAAGCGTGTTTTGGGAGACGCAGGGGCAACGATCGGACAAGGGTCACTACAGAGGAGTATAGAAGACAAAACAACGACTCCCAAGGGTACAATAGCAGACAGTGGTACGGCCGTAATGGAGGCGGAGGCTACGGTCCAGCTCGGCCGCAGCGACGGGAGAAAGAGAGCAATGGTCTGGGCTGGGCCGGCGTCGCGGCTGGTCTCGGAGGACTGGCAGCGGCGTTGGGGTGGAGGCGGAGGCAGGAGGAGAAGAGGAGACAGCAACAGCAAGGTAGAAGAGGGCGGTATCAAAAGAGTGAACAGAGTGAGAGCTATGATGATTCGACGGAAGGTGGGACCAGCTATACATCGGTGGAGAGGGACGAGAGGGTATATCGGAACGGAAGACGTGAGTAGATACCGTTGGGGTGCTGATTGAAGAGACCTTGCTAACAAGTGCTAGTTGTCGATGAGCGGGATTACACACGACGGACGAGGGATGAAAGACGAGGATAGGCTGGAATCACAATGAGGGCGCGGTGAAGCAAGTTATGCGCTTGGACGGCGTATTGTACAGACTGGTATGAAGCAAGCAAGCAACAACGAATGGGATGTACTATTGTGATGACGGACGAATGGGCTTGGCTGTCTTGAACTTGGTCACGGCGTTCATGGGCATCCGCGACAAAGCACGACAATGGCCGGCAAGGATCTGGACCTGTGAGAATTTAAACAGGCTTGGGCTTTCTTGAGGAGGTGCTGGGAAAGAGATGGTTCGGCAGAAGTGACTGCAGAGCGTTAACACTACTGCCTCTATCCGAGGACTCGCCTGTTGTGAACATGGCAAGGTGGCGTTGAGGCGACTCTGGACATGGTGTGCTTTTCAAGCCGGCGACAGCTGTGCCGCGAGAATGAAGGGATCGAATTTGAGTGTTGACGACATCCTGAGATGTGTCAGGACGAGGATGAGGACGGACATGATTGACCGCTGGATGTACAGCAGCAAGATTAAGATAAGAAAAAGGCACGAGAGCAGGCATGAAGAGAAGAGTTAGGGCGCAAAGGTAGCGGCGCAAAGGGGAGAAGGGAAGTGATATTGTACAGTAAATAGATACTCACGATATAGATGTCGCATACATTTCCATCTTGTCGTCGTTGTTCTTCTTCTTCTGCCATGCACTACAGGTCCGAGCCTGGCGGCATAAAGGCTGTGTGGCTAATGATCTTGTGGATGTTGATGTGAAAGCGATTGTGTGTGTCTCCATGTCTGGACGCAGGTCGGGCTGGCTGGCTGATGACTGATGATTGATTGATTGACTGGATGACTGACCAACCGACTGATACAACCGACTGATACCTACTCTCGCCTTGCACTCCTCCTTCACATCCTCCAAGCCTGGCTCTTGCTGTCCTGCCACAACGCCTTGCCGTCTTACCCCGTCCTGACCACCAATCTTTGGCCTTGCACAGCTGATTGGTGCATATCACGAAACCCCTGAATCACCAGCTTCCCTGGCGGCTCGATACCGTCTCGAAGCCATTACTAGCATGCAAGGTACGCAAACAGACATTGACCCAGGGCGACAATGGCAATGAAACAAGTAAAGTCAACGCTCAGCACAAGGATATCGAGAAATGGGGTGGCGTTCTGGAAGCTATCTCGCGTCTGTTGCGTCTGCGAGGGGGAACGAAGAGGGAAGCATCGGGTGATGTATTGTGGCAGGGGTTAGAGCTAACTGGTGATAGAGTACTTGATGAGTATGAGTGTACTGTGCTGGCAGGTATCGCTTGTGTCGCATGGCCACCGCGGATACCATGCCACCACATAGCCTCTCTCCATGTCGTCTCAACAGGATGAAGTTCTTGATCTGGGATGGAGAAGGAGATGGCGAGGGTTGGGGACGTTGGAAACCATCAACGAGCGTGGGCGAGCATCTGCAGTTCCTTTGGACCGTTCAGAGAAGGGTGGGGATATGCCAGCTGTGTTGATGGGATGCATCTGGAGGAAGGTGGCTAGCTGGCAAGTCTCTAGCTTCTTGCCGGCGGTCGTGTCGTCTGAGACCGCAATGGCGCGTGCCTCGGGAAACATGACTCGGACAGGCGTCAGATGATAACATGAAGCACTAGATCTGGCTGAGATTCAATATTGTACGACAACATGACACGAGATGTTCGATGAGCCAGCACGATGGACGTCACAGTCCTTGGAATCACGGTAGCAGGTGCAAAGAAGTACGAAATGAATGATTCGAAATGAGCAGTTTCCTTGCATTATCTTACCACGCCATGTCCTTTCCACATATTAAACTCCCTCAATAATCTTGTCAATCACTTCAAATGTCTCTTCTTTCTTTTCTCTCATGCATGCCCAGCCCGAATCCCGATTAAGATGATTCACAACCCGATTCCTTGATTGCCCACTTGCTTACAAAGCAAAGACAGCAGCTCCGGCAGCAACAAGGAGACCTTGAACACCAGCTGTAGCAAGAGCAGCGGCGGCCCCAGAGTATGGAGCGACAGTGGCAGTGGTAGCCTGGATCTGTCCGTCGGTGATCTGAACAGGAATCTCGCCTTAGCATTCCAATCTCCAAATATCGAGCATTCGCCAGCCCCTAGCTCGACCGGAAGATCTTACCTGAGTAACAGGAACAAGAGCGGAAGAAGCCGCAGATGCGGAAGTGACGGCGATGGTGGTGGATGTGGACAGGACGGCCACAGAGGAGGTCGCAGCTGCGGATGAGGACGCGACGGCGGTGGAGGTGCTGGTCGCGACGACGGTGGCCGTGGACGTGGAGGATGGGATGACCGAGGTGGAGGTCGCAAGGACGGAGGTCGCAAGGACGGAGGTGGAAGTGGCAAGGACGGAGGTGGAAGAGGCCAGGGCGGTCTGGGGAACGGTTGCGCAAATGGCTGAACCAACGGAAGAGGCAGCTGTGTCAGAGGTCAGATTAGTGCGTGTGTCCACCTCGTGGGCTTTGCGAATGCTTTCGAATGTGGTGCGGCATTCGCTGTGTTGCACCGCAGGCCGAGTCTTGAAGAAATGATATACGTACAAGCAATGTCAGCTGGGTTGGTGCAGGCGCTAGCGAGGCAAGGGCCAGAGATGCCAGCAATGATGAGTTGAGTTGCAGCCTGGCATTGGCAGGCGATGTCCTCGATGGAATCGCAGCCGGAACCCTCAGCACCCTCGACGAAGCAGCTCAACTGTTTTGGGGTGCGTCAATGTTTATGTTCAAGCAAGTTGACGAAATGCCGGGCCTGCGAGGTAAATCGGACTGCTTTCGATGGGGTTGGAGTGAGGACTCACTGCGCATGATGGGAGGTCTGAGACACTCTGAGCAGACACAGCGATGGCGCTGGCGACGGCGGCAATGGCAAGGGAGAACTTCATTTTTGCTGTCGAGTGAGTACTATTGATGGCGATGTTGCCTGTCGTTGATGCTGCTAGAAAACGAGAGTGTTGGCTTTGGTGCTTGAGCTGAGGAAGTCAAGTGAAGAAGTCACAAGCAGAATGTACAGAGGTAAAAGTGAAGGAGGAATGCAATGCAGCAAAAGGTAAACAAGTCACGAAGCGAGGCTCGCTGGGCAGGTAGCTGACTATATGTGGGTGGTACAGAGGTACATTCCTGGCTCCTCTTTTGCACACGCAAGCTTCCAAAAACCATGCAGGACAGGCAAGACAAAAGGAAGCTGACATGAGCCAATAAAATGTAATGGTGAGCACTTTGGCATCTGCGTGGTGCAAACGGGGGATGTACGGTGATACAGCGACAACACATTATCAGTAGTGCATCCCTTCGTACTCTGGTACAGCGTGTGACTCTACTCTGGTGAGATGAAGCGATCGGTCGAGCATTATTGAGATGCCGCACTACCGTCCTACGCGTCTACTACTCTCTGCTGTGCTGCAGGAACAGCGAGCTGAACATGGCAGATTGCAATATCAGCTGTCATCGAGCTAAGGGGGCTTTGATGTTTGGGTATCGGTAAAGATGAAGACAGCGGTGCGAAAGAGGCGGTACAGCCATCCTTCAGCTGAAAGCTGAACACCGAGACGAGAAGAGACTAGTCCTGTAGCCTTGTAGTCCTGTGCAGGCACCAGCGTCGATTTTGTGCATGCCTTGGCCGAAACAGGGTGAAGTTGAGGCCTGGTCAGGGCTGACCCTGTCCTGTCCTGCTTCCTCCTTGTTATCGCAGTGAAGACCGTATCATTCGTGCTAATGCATGAATAGAAAAGTCATTGAAGATGAAGCTCGATAGCAGAAGTTCATAGAAGGCATTGCTTGGTGAAGGATTCAAGAGGTGTGCTGGTGTGCTGACCGCCAACGGCTGAATCTGAACTCTGAGCCCATCATTCCGCCGACCTTCAGCTCATCTTCATACGTTCCCAGCTTTGTTCATTCAAAGCATTTCAATGTCATTCACATTCGACAGTGTGGTTCCAACTCGCTCATGCATCCACGAAACATTGCAATCATCATAAAAAGCGTGCGCGAGCTTACAAAAAAAACAGTGTTCGGGAAGTGCGCTATATATTATTACCATTTAACCTGTTGCATCCGAACAGGCCCACAGCACAATGCTCCTATGACGCGGGAATATAGCAGCCGGGGCAGGCCAGGAAATTGATGGGCACTTTGGGAGGATCCTTCGAGGGCATGCACGAGCACCAGGACGAAAACGCGGGGCACTTGTTACAGTTGCAGCACATGAATCTAGAAGAATCTGGAAGAGAGTTGCCTTCGGGATTCTGCTCAGACTTAAAGCAGTACAGTATTGTAGAATGAGCCTCACGCGTAATGCGTAGAGTTCAATAGTGCTATACTCCATGCTGCCGTCGTTATCATGGTCGTGTTGTCTTAGTACATCAAACGTGGAGATTGCGTTCTGCCAATATACACATCTGGGCAAAGCCCTCCTGTTCGCAGCTCAACGTCATGCTCGTTTCACACTTCTTCTCCTCGTCCCTCACGTCATTCAGCTAGCCGCGTCCTACATTACTTCCTCATAAAGTCATTCGTTGGCAACATCAGAAGTCGACTAGTACTTCGGCTCGTGCATCTTGCTCTCGACCATGGCGATGAGTTCCAGCCTCGCGGCGTGACCGGGGTCAATGTGGTTCTGGTAGAGTGTCAGTGAATTGACTTGGATCATATCAAACATGCATCACGCACCTCCCTGAGGTAGCTCCTCAAGTCATTCTCGTTCCACTCCTGTGGGTCATCGAAGCCGGTGCTCTTTGGCTCGTTCATCTTGCTCTCCACCATGGCAACAAGTTCCTGCCTGCCAGCGTGGCCGTGTGCGATGTTGTTCTGTAGGCAAGGATTAGTCACCATTGGCGCGTCGTATGATTCCAGATTACGCACGTTCTCAAGGAACTCCCTCAGGTCGGCCTCGCTCCACTCAGTAGGGTCATCAAATCCATGGCTTGTGGGCTCATGGAGCTTAGACTCAACCATAGCGAGCAGCTCTTGATGACCACCGTGACCAGCATCGATGTTGCGCTGCGGATCTCATCAGCTTCTTCCCTGGCGGACCACGTTTAAGCTTGACTCACAGTGCTCAAGAACTTCTTCATATCATCCTCACTCCACGTAGTGGGCTCACCAGCAGGTGTGTAAGCCTCCTGCTGGACCTTCTTCGCCTTGCTAGCCTCCTTCTTTGCCTTGTGCTCAACCTCGGAGGCAACCTCCTTGACCTTGTGCTCAGCCTCGGTCGCGAGCTCCTTCGCTTTGGCGCCAACCTCCTTCGCCTTGACCTCGGCGTCCCGAGCAACCTCCTTTGTCTTCTGGGCAGCCTTTTTGGCTAGGTCTTCTGCTGAAGCTGCGGCATCGTGCAGCTTGTGGTCGGCACGCGAGCCGGATCCGATGATATTGTATGCGGCGATGCCGACAGTGAGGGCGGCGAATGACAGGAAGTTGACCTGGAGATAGCGTGTCAGTCGCTTAACACGCGAGGGACAACGCGTATGTCAAGGTGAGACAATGAAAGACGTGAGTCGATCATGCGCATTGCTAGCTTCAGACGGAAAAGATAAGTACGAACCCTTGCTTGATTTGTGGTGAGCGACATGTTTGCGGTTTTCGAGCTTTGTGGGTTGAGATGCTAGAGTTAGTGATATTCGTGTCTTTGAAGTAATTGATCTGATGGACAGATGATGGGCGAAAGAGAAAGTCGATGTCCAGACGGAACAAGTTGGCGATGGAAGATTCAGGCGGGAAACTCGGGTTGCCCTTACACGACGTCATCGCAACCTAGAGGCACTATCCTAGGAGAGTATGTACGTGGGCATTACCAGCATGGCTAGCTAAATATGTTGTAGAGGGAGTCCTGTTCGAGACCGTCCCCTGCCCTACAGTCATGCTGCGCTGCACTAGTTTCACAACCCAAGCATAGGCAGCCTCCCGAATGCTTCCAATGTCTACATGTTTCTTATTGTCCCCCTTTCCAACGGCCCCCTTACTGGATCGTGATCATCCTGATTGCATTAAGATCGTTCTGTGTATTGCGTGCATTCAATTCGTAACTGTCGTTATGTCGTTTTCTAATGTGATTGCCGAGATATTGCTGGTGTCGAGCTACTTCTTCGTCTTCAGAAAACGCCCAGGTCCGCACATTGAGATCTTACCCGTGACGCTGATACTGCGAGCCATCAATGGGCAATTCTTGATACTTTGAAGGATGTTGCACGCCAGTCAGGTCTGCGTTGTTCATCATCACCCCAGTTGGCTGCATGTAGTCGTATTTCGATCCATCGACGTCCCCGAAGTCCACACCATTGTTGTCAGCCAGTAAGAATTCGCCATCCTGACGAAAGACTTGTGGCCACTGGCTGTCTTGAAGCGTCAGCCCTTGAACAACATTCTGCAGGGCTTCATCCGACGAGAAGCCGTTCATCTGCGTTTGCAGATTAAGCATAGACGCTTGATCGTACTGCCAATCTCTACTCGTTTGGGGATCCAGTCCCATGATTGGGTCTGGCATCATGTCCACGAATTGCTGATTATACTGAGCAGCCTGCGCTGCATGAAGTCGTGTAAGATATTGTTCGTAGTCCTGCATTGCAGGAGCCTGGATAGCTTCCTCTTGTTGCCAGATAGTGACACCTTCGTGGAAGAATATCCTTGCTGCAGGCGTCATAGTTGATGTCCAGAGATAGTTTCTGCTGATTTCGACCAAAGCTTGGTCAAACGATAGTGCAGCGTCCTCGTTCAGACGTCTTTCGAGCTTTAGGACGAGCTCCATTCCACTTGCAGCCCGACCGGCAAGCTTCAACATGAACGATCGCGTCTCCTCATCCTCCGTGTAAGGACCAGCCAGCAGTGTCGTCCAGAGAAGGACATCCGGACATTGAACCATGAGTGTATTGTCCATGTAGACGCTGTCTTTCAAGACTCCTTTCAAAGACATATTGACAGCGCCGACAAGTTCTTTCACCGCCGCACAGGAGTGATTCCAGTCTTGCCACGCGCTGAGATAGAGCGCTATTCGTACCGAGAACATCACTGCCATGTCAAATGATGTCTGTGCTTCATCTTTGATATTGCCATCCGTCCAGGCATGGGAAGCACCGCAGGCAGCAGAGAGGCGATCTTTTCGTGCTCGTTGTGCAATGCCGTTCCACTCCAGAGAGGTGTTGATGAACGCCTGCATACTGCTAGAGAGGACACTAGCATCAACCAATACCTGGAAGCCTTGACCCATATTGTCTGTATCGACGGGTACATCCTCCAACTCCGGGGAAGACCCTCTCGAGTCAGGCTCTCTGTGCAGACTACTTCTGCAATAAAGGCATCTTGCAGCTGGATCGCTCGGTTTTGCTGGGGCCGGAAAGCTCAAACCTTTTTCAGCAGTGGGTATCTCGAGCTTGTGGTTCCTGGCGAACATCTCAGCTCGTTTGTCCAAGATATCTCTCAAGCCTTTTGCGTGTATCTGAGTAGAGAATTTGTCGTTACTTCGTTGCTAGATAAGCACGTTAGCCAGGTTGTGTCGTCCAGATATGCACTTCTAAGCATACCGCTGCAATCATGAGAAGCACAATAGCAAAGCAAATCTCATCGTCTGTAACCTGGTTCTTCCCGGTCGTCTCGATGCCCTCTCGGATGGCCGTGATGGCGGCGGCCTTGTGTGTATCGAGATACGTTTCGTTTGGCGACTTATTTGGTAAGTCTGGAGTGGTTTCCACATAGACGACTATCCATCCCATTAGCCATTACAAATACCCATCATGCTTTGGACACTCAAGACCCATGACGTACTAAGCGCGCACATGGCAGCTTTAGATCGCATGACCATAGGCCACCATAATCGTCGTCTTGAATCAGTCAGACGTTGATGAACTGGAGAGCCTCTCCCTCCCAGCTGAGGCGACATAAGATGTGCTCCAACATATTGGTATAGCAATTCTTGAGTATGCGCATTCGCCTTCATCGGCAGTACGTCGAATGGATCCACCATGCCACCTATACTGTTTATTGATATGTCTCCCATCAAGTTCCACGAAGAGCCGTTGCTCCCTTCTACGCCGCCGTATGATCCATTATTGTTCCTTCTGTTGTTCCGTCTGTTTACTGCCCTCACCACCTGTGTTGATTGTGGCTGCTCGTTGTTGCGCATTGGTCGATTCCTTCGATTGGGTACTGCCACCGGTGTCTCTCGTGGGGGCATTGTCGTAGCGCCAGTGGACCAAGAGGTATTGTTGTGATCCGTCGCCATATCCAAGGGCGGAGAGGTATTATACTGTTCGAAGCCTGTGTATCCATTGTTGGCGATATTCGATGAGTCGTAGACGTCAAAGTAGCTGTCGTTGGTCGGCTGACCGTGTTGAAGGGAAACATCTGAGCCATTGGAGTCATAATGGACCAGCGATGGTGGTGAAATTCCTAAATTTTCAGGGCTGCCAGTACCATAAGATAGCTCGGGAGGGCTCGTAAAAACTGCTGCTGTATACTGCAATGGAGGTGATATGGAGCTTGCTGCGCCGAGCGTCGGTAGAACTTGTTCTTCCTTCGAAGTAGAAGATATGGAAGTGACTTTGCGGTGCCTCTGTGCTGATGATGATCGCGAGCCGGTTGAGGAAATTGATAATTTTGTCTTTGCGTCGTTGTTATCAGGTCGTGGTCTATTGATCATCGCCGTCCTAGCGACCTTGGTCCTGTAGTCGGCATTTCTGGTGTCCTCCGGCTTCGTGATGTTGACAAAGACCAGACCAGCCGGCTGTTTGCTTCTTGCCTTTGGTCGCGCACGAGCAGGCTTTTGTCCTTCAGGAACTACATCCGACGGACCTCCAGCCGGTAATGGCATCGTCCAGAGTGATGACTACTCGCCGAGCAGCCTTGTAGTCGTGGCTGAGCCGAGCCAACCTTCTGGTATCACAGGCAGGGCAGGGAGATGTTGGCGCGCGAGCTGTCGTGGAGAGGTGGACTGCCTTTGCAAAGCACCTATTGCTGAATGCGGAAAATGGTAACGTGCGGTGGTGGTTGAGTCTAGTAAGATTGAGGAGAGTATTGGTGGCTAGGAGATCTCGAAGCGACACAAAGTCGTCCCATGGGGACCAAGGCTCGCTGGCCCTTTGCGCGTGATACGGCAGACGCTAGCGCGAAGCGAGCGTGGGGTGTTATAGACTCTGATCTGAACGCAGCGAGCTTCGATCTTCAGTCTCTTCTCCTTATTCATTCCTTCGTGCTTTGGGATCTGTGAGTGCACCTTGCACTCTGACTTCCACAGCACGCCCCCTACGATTTATTCCGTCTTGGCCGGTGCGGCTCTGGCGGCAAGCTGCGAGCAAGCTGACAGAGATGTGCGAGGAGAGATCCAGACTTGGTCAGCTCAGCTTACCGTTGGAGACGTTGGAGGCCCTAGGAACAACCTCGGCAGCATCAGAACCATCCAGTATCTCATCATCAGACTTCATTCACACTGATCACCGGGAGAGTGCTGAGATATTCTGCTCAGGCTTTCTATGCGACCGAGGTCTACTCATAACTAAGGTAGCTAATGATACCGTGCCCTGATACCACCGCTGCTCTCCTGCGTCATCACGGGCGTCTCAGAGGATGAGCCTCTGTATTCAGTACCCAATCATCAAGATTAACCAAATCTTCATCAGCAAATATCAGATAGAAATACTTCAATGTCTCTGCCAGCCAAAAAGACTCCATGCTATCCATCTTCGGCGCTTCTGGCACCGTGCAGTCGGCCAGCGCTGCATGTGCAATGGACGTCTTCGTATGCTTGATGATGCTTTCAAACATCTTCCAGGCTCGGTCTTGGTACGTTCTGTCCCCTGTGATGCGGTACATGATGAAGACAGACTCAATGGCCTCCGGTCGCAGGATATACCGAGCGTCGTCCACAATAACCATGCCTGGAGTACGTTGCGACCAGACCGGACGTGGTTTGTCTCCGTAACTAGCCTCGACCGCAGATGCAAATAGACGCTCATCCCATGAGCAAAATTCGTTCTTGCCGCAAGAAACTGTGTGGAAGATTTCAGGTTGGACCATCAAAGGAGCAGCTTCATACGCCCAGAGACAGCCCTTTACCAATTTCTCCGCAATCTCCATGTCTGCCTCGGAGGAGAAAAGTTTGGCGCCGATTGCAACCATACCTGGCACGAAACATGCCAGATGCTGAACCTGCGGCTCGGTCTGTAATTGGGAGGCTGGAGTCTTGCCGTCGCTATTAACTTGGCCCGAGAAGAGGACGTCGTCCATGTTCGGCAGCATTGGACGGTAGAAGATGTGTTGCTTCATCGTAGACAGGGACGTTTCGTACATGCGCTTATACTGGTCCGTTGCACCACCTATGAGCATGTGTTGCTGGAAACGTCAGCATTAGACAAGATGAGCTTGATCGTATTGCCATACCTTTGGCAAATACTCGTAAGCGCTGTCAGCCATGCCTCCCAAGGTGAACCCGTGGCCTTTGGTAAAGTCCAGCTTCTCAGCGTCGACGATGACTGGCCATAAGCCAGGCAGTTTGGTCTTCCCCTGCTGTTCATCCATGAGATGCATGATACGCTGCACAGCATCGAAATACTTCGGATCGCCAGTCAGCTGCGATAGCCGTGTCATCTCCAGAGTGAGTGAGCCAATTTCTGCCACCAACACAGTATCCGGTGCGACCTGTGGCGCACCTGTCATGGCTTTCTTAAAGTCCCATCTGGTTACTGGCATCCTGTTTGGTGTATCGAAAGCGACATATAGCATCTCGCCCAACTCTGTAGCCTTTTCGAGGAGGTAAGGGTATTTCCCTGCAGTCAAATCATGAGCTGCCAGGAAGCCTCCCAGATAACGGATGTTGGTTTCGAAGACGTTGAGGTGGTCCAGCGAGCATGTAGTGAAGTCGATCTTGTCGAGTGCGGCCAGAGCTTCTTCGAACTCGGGCTTCATGTCCATGATCCAGAGTGTATCTAGGACTATTCAGTATGACTGCGTCACGTAATTTCATGGAACAAAACCATAGACCTAGTGAATCGACCAAGGTAGCCGCCCAACCCCCAAATGGATTGTTGACTCCTCCACTCAATGGTCTCACTTCGTCCTGGAGCCAGGCATATTTTCTAGGAAGCAATAAGCTCACAACATCAATGCAATTCGTGAGCAGCGCTCTCACCTGTACCCATCCCATGCATGCACGAATTCTGCCTTGACTGCTTGTAGCCTTTCCTGCCTAATCCGAGCTGGTTCACCAGTCTGCTTGGACGGCGTATGCTGGAGCTTCGGTAGTGCTCGTGCCGGTGGCGATGGCAGTGGGATATATGACGTGACTGGATATCGAGGCTTCACGCGTGCCCAATTGAAAGCGGCGGGTTCTTTATGCCCGTCATGCGTACTTACTGGGACTGTGACGCGGCCGCGTCCACTGCCAAAGATGAGGGCACGATAGTAGATTGTCGAAAGAATCAGTACGGCAAAGAGCACTACGGGCCCAGCACTGCGTCGCGTCACCGATACATTTGCCGGCAGCATAACTGCAGCAAGAAGAAATGCAAGAGCTCTGCGCAACGCGCACACGTGAGATCGCTCAATCAAGGCAATAGCAAAAGCAGAAGCAAAAGCAATGTGTCCCAGTAAGAGACGGAGGGTCGTTGTCGTGTAGGAGTGCCATGTTCCTCCTGAGGTCCACATTTGGATATCATGGGAAGGAAAAGGGGTTCAGCAGAAGTCCCGAAGTCTCAGGCAGGCGCATCGCATACACAATCGTAATTCATACATTACAGAAGTCTACCCCGTCAGAACTCGCAATACTGCCGAGCCACATGCTGTGATCATCAGGCTGTTCAGTGCTGTTCCTCAGCACTATGAAGTCTGCAGACCAGCCGACGCCTTCACGCCATTGCCCATCTCTTGCACCTCTTTCTGCACCACTTCCGACGGAGTCCGGCTCTTTGCTGCCAACAATCCTGCTGCCACAAACATCCCAAGTCCTGCCCCAAGTCCCGAAAGACCAACAGGACTCACCCAGCGTCCAACGAATCGCGTCGTACCACATTGTATAACATGCGACAAGCCGCCCCGTCGCCAGCTGGATGCAGACAATGCGAAGCCAACGGCACTTCCCCCTATTATCCCGTAGTCCCCTGCGATTTGAGCTTGATTCTCGCGTAGTCTCCAGCTTCGATCCTGCCAACCAATCTCTGGCTGGCCGTACATTAGGGCCCCAAGGCTAACAGCACAGAACACTGTGCCGCCGACACTCCCGACAGCAGCACTCCGGAGAACCCGACTCAGCAGTGGAAGTGGCGATGGTCGACCAAGCCAGTTGCGGAGAGGGGAGGCAATGATTGGGAGAAGTGCGCCGACGACATCTGTAGAGGCAAAGCCCCGTATAAGGACATGGGTTGTAAGGATGCCGTAGGCTGTGGACATGGGCATGTCTTCAGCATACTGAGGTTGAGGGAAAATGGTTGTCATGACGAGTAATCGCTCTTATTGTACGTAGAGTAGGTGGGAGGGTTCTGGACAATCGTGCTGGTAGTGGTGATGTGATTGCCGCGTCGTGAAGTGCTTCGTCGGTGTACTTGTCTGTGTGTACTCTCAAGCTGTACTGCCAACTTGATACGTTGCGCGGTGAGATGCCCTCTGTTTCAGGATTGCTGGTTCTGGACTTCAATGCGTCAACGGAAGACAGCCTCACTTATATACTTGATGTAGAGCTATACTAGACGCAACATGGCCAACGGAGAAGGTCAAGTGACTTCAGCCATACCCATACCGCATCTCTATGTCCCTTGCGGGCGTGAAGGATCACGAGGCTTGGCACGGGGCAATAGAAACGCCGCTGTAGTGGTAGTGGTCGAGCCGCGATAACTTGCTTTTCTCCTCTATCCCCTCAACCTCCCTAGCCTTTGCATGCCAGTACAGATAGACTCCCCTGCGCCCGGTAGTGGCATTCGGGACCTACGGTGGCTTCGTACGTTAGTATGAGCTTGCACCGCTTGCTGACTCACCTCACGAACGCCGCCTTGCTTTTTTGGAGTCCAAGCACTTCCGACCAGGTCATCCTTCTCCTTCACTACGCTATGAGCACTATCGTGCTTCTTGTGTAATATATGAGCTCGGGAATCGAAACCTAGCAAGACAATACCATAACACTTCGCCGCCCATGATCATGACAAATGCACCAGTGGAGAGCGAAGCATGAACAACGGCTCAACATACTTTCCGGAATGGCAAGCACGCCTCAACTATATGCTTGTAGCGGTACCAGATGAGCTTCTGGTGCAAAGAGCATGCGCTGCAAGAGGTGGTACTATTAGCTGCAGGGTTCATCAGCGCTTCTCAGCCGGCAACTACAACATAGTCTGGCAGCTGGAGTTCAGAACGTAGAGCTGGATTGTGAGGCTTCGCATGCCTGAACCAGAAGAAGCTGCGTGGACGGAGTCGATCACCGAGCCGGATCTCACGAAAACCCACAGAATGTGGAAATGGACGGAGCATGATCGATCGGGATATTGCTACAATGCTACATGTCAGGTAAGCTCTCGAATGGTACGGCTCCGAAATGCGCGGTATCACCGCGATTTATCTCGCAGCAGTATTTTGTGCTACGCCACGAGCAAGAACAAGCAGCACCAGAGTAGATGACCGAAGCGGTGCCTTTGCCGCATCGCCTGTTATCGCGGCTTGTATGACGTTCAAAGCGATACTGCCCTATTGTCGGGCCTATTAGGACCACACGGTCGAAGGCATACACTGTACACATCACAAACCCACATTCTGAATGTTTCCTAGGCACCACACAAGCATCCCTATTCCAAACGTACACGACCATAGTAATACACACGACAACGTCATTGGCTTCCATTACTCGATTATGGACTATGTTCATGGCTCTTAGTGACCCCGTGCGTGCCTGGTGAGTCTTTAAGCGCACTTCTTCGCGCGAGTGGCACGCATCATGGTCGCACTCGCGCCAATATGGTTCTCGCCATTGGCTTAGTGATACACTTAGAAAAATAGACACACGACCGGGACAGAAAGTCGAGGAAGACCTGTACTCCGAATCCCACATTGGACCATGCACTGACACGAATACTGGAAACTATATCCGTCACTCGGACTTTTACACTGACTACCGGAGTGCACTCGCATCGAAGCTGAACAGAATCGATCCTAAGCACCTGAAACTGGAGCTCATCGGGTCTGGAATCGCACGAGCACTGCAACAATAGCAACACGCGCAGTCCGAGCCAGAGTCCGAGAGCTTTCCGCTTGGGAACCTCGAACTGGGTACATATAACATCCTGGTCGACGCATCTTACACGATCGTGAGTATGATAGACTGGTACAGCACGTTTGCTCTCCCAGCAGTAGCAAGCGAAATGTTTTCGTTTTGCTCTGGTGCTGAGCCAGGTGTTCCTGGCGCCACTGTGGAAGTGAGTCCAATATGCCCATCTTTGAATTGTAAGCGGCGCAAAGTATCCAATACGTTCGCTCGAGCTTATGCAGCACCCGCCAAGACACAATCACGGCCTTCACTGGAAAGACTCTTAAGGTGTATCAGGTTTAAGGTGTATCAGGTGAGACCCCCATAGCATCTCGTTTGACAGGTAGTAACTCGGATGGCCATGCTTTCTGGTCGGAAGAGGCTCTCACCTTTCGATTTCTCATGTTCTCAAAGGCAACACTGGATAGATAAGGTGTGGATACCAGGACTGCAATGGCTCCTAGACCATAGCAATAGTGACGTGCGCAAAGCATACGCAATTACCTAGGCCCGACATGAATCTTCCTAAACCATATGCAAAGTTAGACTTCACAAAGCGATCAACGTTCCCGCCAAGGACCAACTTCGAGCTCTCAGTCACTAATCACAAGTGCTTCAATGCTTGCTCGTTCGTATATTAGCCTTCATACCAAGCTGCCTTATGTGAAAGCATGTGTCATTTTTCGATCGTCGCATATATGCTCAAGTAGAGGAGAAGAATGCATTTGCACCGAGGAGAAAACCAACGATCATCAACATTCAAGACATGACTATCTTGCCTATACGAAGTGGAGTTACTAGCAGCTATCCATCTGCTCACTGAGATGGAGACAAGAAACCACGCGTTTTTGTCCCAGCAGGAAGCATTAGCAGATTCCAACTATCCCAAACCCTGTAGAAAGCACCCTCCATACGACGATCATCCCTATTATCTGAAACCCGATGTACTTTGGCCAATCGCGATCACTGCAGCAGCGTCCATGGCACACCTTGACAGGGATAAGTCCTCAGCACCATCACAATCCCTTCCACTTTTGAAAGCTCAATGGTGGAGCGCCTTTGATTGCGTCCTGCCAATCCATATCAGGATCGCCTTTCGCCATAGCCTTCACATAGGCATCCCTCTTCGCCACCCTGCCCAACCACGCTAAGATGGCCGGATACTTCGTAAGATCCTGTTGCGTAAATCGTCTCATGGTCGTGAAAGTGAAAACAGTCATGAGATCTGCCGTGGTAAAGTTGTCGCCCGAGAGCCAGACGTTCTCCGATAGATGGTCATTATAATAGTCGAGCTCATTGATGAGACGACTGTCCGCATTCGCACGGGCACGCTGAGTCGGCTCAACGCCACAAGACGCGGCTGTGAAAGCGCGCATAGCAGCAGGCTGCAGAGACCCGTTCGCGGCATGCAGCCAGTAGAGATACTGATCGAAGTCTTTGTGGTCGGCTTTCAGCACGAGAGGTGAATTTGCGCCATACTTGGTCAGGATCCACTCCACACAGGCGCCAGATTCGCCAAGAGTGCCACGAATGCCAGTGTCACTGATCAAGGGTGCCGCTCCCATGCGATGCAAGTCCTTGATGGCCTGAGGCGAAAAGTAAGGGTCGCGCGGGTAGCATTTGAGCTCATATTCCAGGCCGAGCTCTTCGCAGAGCCAGACGATGCGTTCGGACTGGGAGACTTGGAGGTGGTGAACTGTCAACATGGTGATGTGTTATCGTTCTAAAGTGTCTCATTCAATGAAAAACTGATTAATAAGAGATGGGAGGAGATGCAGAGGATGATCAGGATAACAGCTATCGATGACAGACACGGGACAGGACGTGAGGTAGTGTAAGTCAATTCAGCTAGAGGTCATGTTCCTGCTCGTTGTTCACACGTGCTAGTTAGCTGGAGCTGCAGATTTGTCAGCGGAAATAGCAGGGAAAGCGCAGCCTCGGTCTGGACCGGTCTGATATATACCCGGTTCAGAGAGAGATAAGAAGATAAAGATCTATAGAGGTAGAAGGGTGTCTATTATATACCTTTTTCTAAATATTAAATACTATCGAGATAAATCTAAACTATAGATTAAAACTTAATAAATAATTATCTAACTTTACATTATCTATAGGAATAACTAAATAG
>Ga0058702_10000208_pt1 | contig 30277 bp, 35 predicted proteins | sample AgamicOrSfe_FD_83781 | JGI IMG/M metagenome (GOLD analysis project Ga0058702, IMG submission 83781) | Agave microbial communities from Guanajuato, Mexico - Or.Sf.e | ecosystem: Host-associated > Plants > Phyllosphere > Phylloplane/Leaf | place: Guanajuato, Mexico | collected 2012-05-30 | reverse complement strand
CGAGGACACCAAGATGGAACCACTGCTGCCAGATGGAGCGCTGGCAACGCTGCTCGCAGAGCTGCCGGATGAGCTAGCGGCGGACCCAGCTCCAGCCACAGAGGCGCTGGAGAGACTGCTGGATGCCGAGCCGCTCGAGGTACTAGATGAAGTTCCGCTGGAAACACCTTGACTCGTAGTTGCTGGACTAGCTGAGCTCGAAGAGGTCTGGCCAGGTGCTGCGACAATTGTGCCAGACGATGGAGCTTGCAGATAGATACTTGCAGGCACGCCTACTGCTTCGGTGTACGTTTGGCCGTCCGTCGTGATGGTGGTGATGGGTCCTGTAAAGTAGCCGAAAGGAGTCGATGTGAAGGAGCCGCCTTTGTCGGAGGAGTCGACCTTGATTGTAGTTAGCACACCATGGAAGATTCAAGTTTGAGGGATTGGTTTGCAGGAACCTACTCCTGATGCGTAGACATATGTGTAATCATCAAACGTCTGCACGCTTAGCTGCCCATCCGGGAATGTCACCGTGGTAGTAGTATAGAAATCACTCCTCACAGTCGGCTGGATCGACGGCAGGACACAAAAGTCGCCCAAGGTGACCCACCCAGAATCGCACTCCGGCACCACGGGCACAGGCACCGTGCTCGGCAGACACTGAGCGACCGTGCCCCCAGTCTCGAGGTACGTGCCTCCCGACGTCCGCGTGCCGGCGAGAAAGTAGCCCGAAGCGCAACCTCCAAGCAGGTACACGTCACTGGCGCAGTAGTTGTGGTCCTCGGAGTGGAAGCCCGTGCTAGGACAATAGACACATTCATTGGCCGTGGCGGAAGTGGGGGTGAAGAAGTTGGTCGGGCAGGGAGCGTTAGGTGCGCTATCGGGGATGGTAATAACATCGTTGACATTGATGCTGGTGGAGATGCCGAAGATGGTGGTCGTGGTGTAGTAGACGGTGAAATTGTAGCGTATGTTAGTGCTGAGGGTGGTGAGAGCGTCGTAGGTAATAGGTGGATTTGGGGGACCTGGGGACGTGATGACTTGTGCGGCACTTAGGGAGAAGTGCAAGGCGAGCGCGGACACTACGGGAAGGAGGTTGTACATTTTACGCGTGTCTTTGGGTTCAAGGACTGCTGGTCAGAAGGCACCACTTGCGGCGCTAGGACGAAGAGAGGCAGAAAGGTACAAAGGTATACGAAAGGCGAAGGAGGAGGGAGGCACGTATTCTTGTGGTGATTCGAAGTGAGGCTGTCACGCGAGCGATATAGAGATGATCGTGAAGTAGTGTGTTTTATTATTGCTTTCTCACTGCCAATCGGCGGATTCACCACACATGAAGGAGTCCCAGAGGGGAAGGCCGTGCGCCATCAAGCCATGGAGCCGCGTGGGCTTGTACTAGTACATCAGCTGACCTGATTGTGGCTTTTGCCTGTCTTCGCGAACTTTGCTATGGTCACGTGCCGGCGCGGTCCTTCATGGTCCGCACTACCACTTAGACCACGGCTAGAAAGTCATCAAACCATCTCAGAATGACCGGCGAGAAACGACTTGAATAACTTGGGACACTAGTTTATACGGACTGGTGGGCATTGATAAGCTCGATATCGGTGGCCAAGAGCATGCTTATCGAATGCTATAAGCTGTAGATGCCTTACCCCCACTCCTGCTTCGGACGCGGATATAGCCATCCATGGAGATGGGCTGAGGGACAAGATAGGATAGGTGCTCACTGCGGCGGGCATCAGTGGTCTTCGATCGCGAACCTTATGTTCGACTTTCGAGCACACTTAAGTATGGCGAACCCGTATCGACCTGAGTATCACCGAGTGACAATCCCTTCCATCGACAAGTAGACTTACCAAGATGAATCTTCAGCCCTCTATACTTGCGGCCCTTGCAGTGCTTGTTCTTCTTGTCCATCGGATTCTGCAGACTGGAAGACGTCCCAAGGGCCTGCCTCCAGGACCAAGAACGCTTCCTATTGTTGGGAACCTCCATCAATTGCCGTCAGATGACCTTCACGTCAAGCTGAAAGCTTGGGCCGATCAATATGGAGAGATGTACTCCATTATGCTCGGCAACCAGCGGATGGTTGTGCTGAACTCGCCTCGCGTCGTGAAAGATCTCATTGATCAGAGGTCCACTAACTATTCCTCACGACCGGAGATGTACGTTGGCCAGACACTGATTTCCGGAGGCTACCGTCTGGTCTTGATGCAATACGACGAAGGCTGGAGGCTTGCACGAAAAATGATTCACAATCTGCTCAACATCAAGACTGCTGTTGAGTACATTCCATTTCAGGAGCTGGAACTGAGGCAGATGATCTTCGACATGGCAAGGAAACCAGATGCCTATCACGATCATGTACGTCGTTACAGCACATCTTTGACCACAAGTATTGCATTTGGATGGCGTAGCGTCGCCTTTCATGATCCAGATGTCAAGGCAATTTACGATGGCTTCGAGGAGTTTGCCGTCGCATCTCAAGTGTCTGCCTCCATGCTTGATTACTTTCCGGTTTTGCGCAACCTGCCCGACTTTATGAATCCTGCAAAGCGCAAGGGGAAGCAGCTACACAAGGAGGAGATTGCATTATACAAGTCGTATATGCTTAAAGTAAAGGACAGGAAAGCGAAAGGCATACAAAGCAAGAACTTTTGTGATGACATGTTCAAAGAGCAGGAAAAGAAGGGGTTTTCAGACGACTGGGCAAGCTACGTCAGCGGGACTCTACTCGAAGCTGGCTCAGATACCACTGCATCTATCTTTCTGTCTTTCGCTGTGGCGATGATCAACTTCCCGGAAGTCCAAAAGAAAGGTATGTTATGGTGTTAGTGCTTAGCAGAATGTTAGCTGACCGCAACCACAGCTCAAATGGAGATCGACCGTGTTATTGGCCCTGACCGTCTGCCAGCAATGACTGATGAGAAGGATCTCCAATACATTCGAGGCGTTGTGAAAGAGTCTCTACGTTACCTCCCATCATCTATTCTCGGGATTGTGCCTCACGCCACAACTAATGCGGACACCTACACAACGACTGACGGCAAGACTTACACATTTCCGGCGAAAACTGGCATGATGATCAACGTTTGGGCACTGAACAACGACCCAGTTCGCTATCCTAACCCTCGAGTGTTCGATCCAGACCGGTACAAGGACGACTTTCTCCGAGCTCAGGAAAGTGCCACGCTCAACGATCCATACCAGCGTGATCACTTCACATTTGGTGCCGGACGCCGTGTATGTCCTGGCCTGAACATAGCTGAAAGGTCTTTGTTCTTAGGCATCGCTTACATGCTCTGGGCTTTCACTTTCGAGCATGAAGTCGATGAGCAAGGACACAAAATCCCTGTCAGCACGGAAAAGGTAACGCAAGGCATTGTCTGCAGACCGGTGCCATTTCAGATGAAGATCGTGCACAGAGATGAGCAGAGGATACAGATTGCGAATAAAGCTTGGAGAAATGCGAAGGACTTGCTGTCAAAGTATCCGGAAGGGCTACGCAGTACGCAGTATGCTACGGCATGGAAGCAGTTCGTCGCTTCGGAACAGCTTCACTAGGTGTATATGCTAGAAACAGCATGATATGCATGCTAAACTGTTCGTTCCATATAATCCACATCATACTTCATCAGATATCAAGCCTTCCAGGGTAAGCCAAGGTCATAATTTGCTACGGAACTGGCCACTAAACGGCACTTATCTCTGTGGTCGTGTCCCAACCCCCACTTTCACTGTTTCATATCCTGCCCCCACTTTCGCTGTTTCATATTAGCGAAATCGGCCCAGTCTAATCTCGCAGTGTCTGGACAATGCTGTCACTTAGTAGCCAGACTCTGGTCTACAAGATTAAATACTCTCCTCCAACACTGCTGCAGTCAATCTTACACATTCACCGCTAGTATGAAATACACCAGTTCCTCTGCGGCGGAGGAGAAACATCCTGGCATATCCACAACAGATACCCATTCGCAGGATGCGCTTCCAGAAGTTGAGATGGGATTCGTGGACGATGTCCTGCTTCCTACGAATCAATTCCAGAAATGGTCTGTCCAGCTCGAGACTATGCTGGGAATGGAAGCTCGAGGAATTCAGCGTGTTCCGGAAGAGCTTCGACGGGGCAAGACAGGGACTGCCGACTATATTCAGATGTGCCTGATATGGTTCTCTGCTAACGTTACGGCAAATAACACTCTCCTAGGACTGCTCGGCCCTCTGTTATTTGATGTCGGTCTGAAAGATGGCATGATCATCGCTTGTTGTGGTGCATTCTGCGGTGCTGCAGCCAGCGGCTACATCTCTACATTCGGTCCTGCAAGTGGCTGTCGTACTCTGGTCATTGCAAGATTTACGATGGGATGGTGGCCATCTCGACTTTGCGTGGCACTCAATATTGTCATCATGGTCGGATATGGACTTGTGGACATGCTTCTCACAGGACAGATTCTGTCAGCCGTCAACGGAGGAGGCATGACCGTCATCGTTGGCACGATCATCTCGGCTATTGTCACTCTCATCATTTGCCTTTTCGGAATGAAGCTCTTTCACACATACGAACGATATGCCTTTATTCCACAGCTGATTGTTCTCCTAATCTTGGTTGGCTGTGCTGGACCATACTGGGACGCATCAACTCCCACCGAAGGGCCAAACGATGTCGCAGTGGCAGACAGAATGTCATTCTTCTTCCTATGCATGTCAGGGTGCCTCGCCTGGGCAGCAGCCTCAGCTGATTTCTATGTCTACTTCCCGGCCGATGCGAACAGGTGGAAGGTGTGGACTTCTACAACACTTGGACTTGGCGGCGCCTGTGCATTCACATACGTGATTGGTGTTGGTATTGCGTCGGGCGTTGCCAATAACTCAGCTTGGGCAGCAGCGAACGATAATAGTACAGGCGCGCTCATGGACGCTGTTTTCGCACCACTTGGCTCTTTCGGACATTTCTGCTCAGTCGTCGTGGCTCTCGGGCTCATTGCAAACAAGTCAGTATTGCCGTGAACTTCTCTACGATGTACATGGAGACCATAGACTGACCTTGTTTCTTCCAATTAGTGTACCTACGATGTATTCTGCAGCACTTTCGTTTCAGCTTCTTGGTAGCTGGTGCACAAAGCTTCCTCGCATCATGTGGACCACGATTGCAGTCGTTATTAGTACTGTACTTGCTTGCGCTGGTCGTGAGAAGCTTTTCGAGATATTCCAATCTTTCCTTGCACTCATCGGCTACTGGACAGCATTTTGGGTGGTCATCACACTGGAGGAGGAACTCATATTTCGCCGTCGTGGGAGTGGTTATGATTGGAGTGCATGGAATGATCGTAGAAGACTACCTGTAGGCCTGGCAGCATTGGCAGCATTCTTAGTAGGCTGGGTTGGAGCTGTGCTTGGGATGTGGCAGACTTACTTCACTGGCCCGTTAGGCAAGCTTGTCGGATATGGTATCGACCTGGGTATGCCAGTCAGCTCATCATGGGCTGCAATCGTCTATCCAGGCTTGAGATGGCTTGAACTGAAGCACTTTGGGCGGTGAATGAAGCACTTTGGGCGGTAAGAGTGGCCTCTTAGGAATTATACGAACGATAGTTTAGATTCCTATAAACAAATCACCCAGCCCAGCACTTGACCTGTCCCACCACAACAGCTCTAAAGCCACACCTATATAGCGGCATGATTGTGCGTTTCGAAAGGAAGACCAAAGCAAAGTGTACCAACGGCTACCCACATAGCAGCAGAGACATAGATAGGGCTCGAAGTCGACCCTCCAGGAACATTTGACTTGATCAGGGTCGACACGAGGCCTCCAGTACGCAACAGCGTGGCAGCAATTCCGATAGCTGTGCCGCGCAGAGGAGCAGGAAATGACTCTGGGGCAAATGCATACATGATAGCATATTCTGGTAAACAGGTTGTCAGTGCGCATCTGTAGATCTAAGACCACATCTACTCACCAAAGTTCCCAAGAATACCTGTCGCGATCTGGAACCCAAGATCGCCTGCCGAGGACTTGACGCCCACGTATGCGAAGAGAAACACTCCCGTAAGCGCAGCCGAGATTCCCATCATCCATCGCCGACCAAGTCTAGTCTCAATAAGACCCGCAGCGGCGAGTGGTCCGACCACACCTGCCGCAGATACAACGCAATACTCACCATAGCTCGACATGAAGCCGCCTTCTTCGAAGCGAGCAGCCAGGTACGATGGCAGGAAGTTGAAGTATAACGGATATGCAACACCTTTGGATTGTGTTAGTAAATTCACTTTGTGATGTCAGGCTCACTACGCACCGATGACGAGCCAGATCAACCAGGTCAGTGAAGTATGAAGAGCGAAGCGAGGCGTTGCGAACAACTTCTTTACATTCACACTCTTATAGTCTTTGAGGTTCTCTCTCAATATCTGCATGCCGGAGAGACCCTTCATGTTAGTCTCGACGGAAGCATGTCCCAAAGCAACGTCGATGTCTTGAAGCATCTGCAAAGTGAGCTTTTCCGGCTTGCCATTACGCCTTGCAATATAGTTGACAGCCTCCACAGCTTCGGCATCGCGACCTTTACTAAGGAGAAACGATGGACTTTCTGGTATCTTAAACAAGAAGATTCGAAAGATACCGAAGCAGATTGAAATGGCACCTAAGGTGATCATCATGTAACGCCTGTCTCACAAGTCAGAAAGAGGTTGACAAAAGCCTGCCTTTCCTCACCTACCAGCCCATGTTCTCAGACTTGTGACAAGTAAGGTATGTGGAGTGGGAAGGACATGAGAAGTTCTGTAGGAAGACCCAACCCAGAAGGCTGACTATAACAGCACCAAGGTTCCACCACGCACTTAATGCTGTCAGCAGAAAAGCATGACTGCCAGGGACGAATTCTATCAATTTAATAAGCTCAGATCGGGCATGGAGGAAGATTGACAGACATACCAAGAAAGATCATTGAGTCAACCGGCACATTCCCGCCACAGGCAGTACCAATCAGCATCCAGACTACGCTGAAGCCAATAAAGCTCTGTGTACTCGCCACTATACACGCGAAAATACCTCCCAACAGTATTGTTGCATTGAAAGCCGGCTTTCGACCGATCTGATGCACTGATTAGAATGACAATGTTCGCGAGCTCCGAAAAGGCACTTACGAAGTCTGCGGAGGTGCTCCAGAATGCCGCTCCAATGATCAGGCCAACATAGTATGCGGTAGAACTGTAGCTGACAGCCTTGATGCCACTGAATTCGAGCTTGATCGTGGTCTGAATATCGCCAATCGATTGAGACCAGAAGTTGTCGACAATCCAGCCAAACCCAGTGACCACGAACAGGCCCCATTGAAAACTGATTACTGAGACTTAATCATACTGTATCAAGAGGCTTTGACAAATTGTGAAACGTACCGACCCATGCCTATTTCCTGCAGGTGTGTGGCCACAAGCTCCGATTTCATGCGGTAGCCATCGGAGAGAGAGGAACCGTAAAATTCTCGATTGACTTTGTCATCTAGGTTCTCGACACTGCCTACTTCGTAGCCAGCACTAGAGTGAAAGCCATCAGGCGAAGAGTCAACTCGCTTGATGTCCGCACGAGGTCTCTTCGTCTGAAGCTCGAAATCTGCCATGTTGAGTGTAGGTAGAAAGAAGTTTGAATCTTGTCTGATAGGGTTGCAGGATGGTCACCATTGCATATTGGCAGTATGACCATTATATGTACTGAAAGTGGGTGTACCCTCAGACGCACAACTAGGGACATAGCCCATCGTGCCAAAGACTTTCGTGCGATATGAATTTGATATCGACACTACTGTGACACTCAGGCGATAAGATAGTGCGGATTACTAGCCGTCCAGCAAGAGAGAGCGCACGTACTCTTTGGCGCCAAGAGTGGGGTGTCACTGGTACACATTTCCACTCTTGAGATAAACGTTATCTGGGCAACACTGTTCAGACCTCTAGGGCACATTCAGACATATGAACCTGTTCATAAAAGCAGAAATGTATTATAGCCAAATCAATCCAGTAATCCTCGAAGATTCCTTTGCTCAACTATAGCAAGTCATTGAAGTACAATCTGATCATGAGTGACGAAAACACATCTGGCGCTCCGCCCGTCCTTGACTTTTCTCCATTCTACACAGGCAATGCAGCTGCACGAGCAGAGCTAGTCGCTCAAGTGAAGGACTGCTGTTTACACAACGGCTTCTTCCAAATCGTGAACACCAATGTTCCGCTCGAGTTGCAGGAAGGTGTGATGAAGTGGTGTGAACGATTCTTCGACATGCCACTCGAGGAGAAGGTCAAAGTGTCTAAAGGTAAAACATTGCTCTGAACGTAACACTCCCATGATCGTCTTGCTCATTTCGTCGGTAGAGAACAACACCTGGAACCGTGGTTACGAGTTGATGCGGTCACAGATCTTGGAAGCAGGCACTCTCCCAGTAAGTGCCTAAAGGTAAATTAGAACGATTACTTATGCTGACTGGATCTCAGGAGTTGAAAGAAGGCTACTACATCGGGGAAGAGCTCCCCAAAACTCACCCGTACTTCCTTGAGCGAAAGCTCAACAGTGGACCCAATCAGTGGCCCAGCACAATGGCGGACGTTGACGATTTCGAAGCGACTACCATGGCGTATTATCACCAGGTCAAACAATTGCAGATAGACATCCTGAAGGTTCTGGCTCTCAGTCTCGATCTACCAGAGACCTATTTCGACGCCTTTGCCTCTGGAGCTGTGGCGACAATGCGTCTTCTTCACTACCCACAGCAGCCTGCTGACTCCACTGCCAAACTGACCAGGGGCATTGGCGCCCACACCGACTTCGGTGCCATCACAGTCCTGATGCAAGGTGAAGTTGCCGGGTTGCAGGTCCTGGAGAAAAAGACTGGAGAGTGGCTAGATGTTATACCAAAGAAGGGAGCTTTCGTTGTCAACTTGGGCAACCTGATGATGCGCTGGTCTAATGACCGATACATCAGCAACACACACAGGGTTATTAACAAATCTGGCAAGGAACGCTACTCTGTGCCGCTCTTTTTTAGTGGAAATCCAGACTATGTCATCGACTGTTTGCCAAATTGTCGCTCGGTGGGCGAAGATGCGAAGTACCCGCCTATCAGTGTTGCTGATGCAGTGGGCGGCTCATACAAGGCAAGCTATGGAGCGGCAGAGGCGTGGAAGCAAAAGCAGGCTGCTGAGGCTAAAGCTGAAAGGCTCGTAGGAGCTGAGGCAAACCTTGATGTTACACCAATCATGTCATCGCCAGCAGTCAGCGTTCAGTAGACGAGCACGATTATGACTTCCTTATGATATAGTGTGCCCGTTACATCTAGCACGAATGGATACATACTTAGGATCGATTGATATCCGCATGTATCCCTGACCTTATTGCCTAGTGACTCGCCTTATACTGGTTGATCAGTCTCCATGGCACGAGACCTCGTAGAACTGATACAGCGTCATGTATAATCCCCCATCGCACTCGAACTAGCGCTTGCGCAATGACAGCCGTGAGTCCATCAGTTCGGTGCCGCCTCGTGAGATCAGCCAAGTCTTCAGGACGTGAACTGGTCATACTACTGATCAGACCATTCAACTCCGCTCTAGCATCCCAGATCATTTCGTCGTCTTGGTCATAATCGGTGGTAGCTGGTGCAGTACTGTCTTCGAGTGCCGTAGGCGTACTGCATGGGCGGGCATGATAGAATGCCCAGCATGTTACATTGGCGAGGTAAAGGCACCAGGGATAGTGGAACAAGTCGACATCCGTGAAATCCTCCAGGTCAATCACGCTGTCACGCAGGATATGGGCCGCATGCCATGCCGCTCGGCTTGCAGCAATGACATCGGTCTTTGCCCAATCATGAACGACACGCTTTGCTTTCTGGTAGTCGTTTCGCCCAACCGGACGGCCAAGGATGTGGCGAGCGCCAGCATAGATTTGAAGATCTAGAATCTCGGCATCCAAGATGATGTGCGCAGCATGATAAATTGCGTTGTAGGCAGTTCGATAGATCGATACTTCTCTTCGGCGGCTGGGTTTACTTGAAACAGATTGATTCATACAGAACGCGTCAAAATCGGCCTTCCATAGATCGTAGCTTCTTGCAATGACGGCTTTCCAATCGCCGAGTCGTGAGTCGTCAGCTGTAATTCCTGGTCGTCTATCAGTCATGTTCCGCACGAACGCCGGTCTGTGCTTACCTAGAGTGGTCTGATGCCTCCTGTTGAGGTCCCAGAAGATTGACATGAGACCATGCAGAAGCAGCACCCGAGTCAAGGCATTCAAGTGCTTAGGGAGCGAAGTCGCAGGAAGAGTAGTCAAGGTTTTCAAGGTAGAAAGGAAAGGAGGCATTGCCTTCTTCTTAGACATTAGTGCCTGCCAATCCTGCGCAGTCCCTGCCTCCCAGAGATCATCGTCGCACGGTACGGTAGATCTGAGCCCGAATGCTGACATGCATAGTGACTGTGAGAATAAGACAGCATGTTGAACGTCCCACATAAAACATAGGTACGCAAGACGCTTCTTCTGCTCGTATTCACTCCAGTTGAACCAGTCATTCTCAAGATCATCCGTCGATAGATGAACATCATGGCTCACTGACTGGCAATCACTCCGTCGAATCAAATTGATGAGTAAGCCATGAAAGAGATGACTCATGTCATGCTGCTTCTGGCCTGCACGTGACTTGCCGAAACACTCCACAAGGAGTGTGCACTGCAAAACCCAAAGCTCGGGCTTTGCAGAGAATGACGCATGCGAGAATATTTGCGGGCGAATGCTATCGTGCAGACAGACCTACAGCGAACATGTTAGCGACGTTCAGTACCCGGATCTTCCTATACTTACAGCGAGCTGATGAGATGCCTTGTCCGATGAATAAGATGCGCCGATATGTATAATCGCCATTAGCAAAAGAGGATCGGTATCAGCAGGTTCGAAAGTTTGGCGGTGTAGCAGCGGATAAGCAATATTGAAGTGCGAGAAGTAAAGGTCAAAGAAAGTCTGTAGTGAGGACAATGAGAGTAATGGGTGACTCTTCGCAATCCTTGATCCGTCGGGATTCTTGGCAGCACAACGGTCGACTAAGTCTAAAAGCTCTTCTCGAGAAACCTCGTCAAGTGCTGGACAATAGGGACTAGGATTAACATTGACGTGTGTAAGGTTCGGACTTGCGGATCTCATGCTGGAGGTCGGCGTCTGATATTGCGCAGTCGGATGTCTTGGTTCGGTATTCTGTGGTATTTCATGCTGTGCACGCGGCGTGAGGTTCGGCGACATGAGCCGAGCTGTGCTCGGTAGGATCGAGTCATGCCCCTCGACAGTAAGGCCTGGCTCCTGAGCAGTGTCCATGGACACGAAGTGAAATGGAGGTGCAGGTTGAGCGGCCTGATCATATGTACCAAGGACCCCGATAGGAGGAAAATCTGTCGAAACAGGTTCAGTCTGCACAGGATTTAGAGGCAATGATGAAAAATCACCGTCGATATTGTCTGTCATAGAAAGATCAACATCGAATAGCCAGTTATAATTGCTCATAGTCGTAAAGGGCATGTTGAACGAGCTGGCTGTGTCAGGTTGGAATACTTCGTCGAATAGTGCGAAGGACGTTGACGTCTCAGTCTGCTGTCCAAAATCCGTGGGTGCGCAGAAGTCTATTGATGGTGGTAGGATGTCTAGGTCCAATATGGGGCCAACATCATTCCAATTCGCAACATCAATGCCGAGGTCATCGTACATCCCATTTCGAGTTAAACTACCCAAGGGTGCCTCTGCATGAGTACGATGCGAAGTGGTAGATGAAGGAGGGGGCGAAGGAAGTCGCGATCCGTCTCTAATCCCTGGCGCAGTGAGCTCGGTAGACTTCAGTCTTTTAGGCACTTTATGCGTTCCATCAGAGCTAGTCTGATTCCTCGCCGGACGTTTACGGGTATTGAGTATACCTGACCCAGGCATACCACCAGATTCTTCATCTCTTTCTCGATGGCGTTTGCGGTGTCTCTCTACGATCTAAGAATTAGCGTCTGCTAAACATGAACGATCGTTGATCTAATACTTACCAAGGAGATCTTTCCTCTTGAAATTCACCGTGCAAAGATCACACGGCCAGTCGACGTTCGTATGATTTAGAGCATGGCGATGGAGGTGCTCCGCGCGTGTAAACGCCTTGTTACAACCTGATATAGAGCACTGGAAGCTCCTATTTCCACCTCGACGTGAACGTGATTTTCCACTAGTACTTAGTACCGTAGTTTCAGCGGAATCCAGTTTAGACATTCTGGTACGTTTTGTGACGAGTATACTGAGAGAGACATGACAGTCAGGTCTGTAAGCACACGATGCATACTGAAAGATATGGGAGTGGGGGCTCGTAGGTACCTCGATACAAGAGGGTATTCACGGCAAGGGACGGCAGGCAGAGGCGAGCAGATAATGCAAAAGATAAGATAGGGCGGTATTTCTATCACATGCTAAATAGATCACAACCTCGAGCTCAGCGCGTTCCAAACCGCGGCCAACACCGACTCAATCTCAAGAGTTGTAGCTTGGGTAGTCTGTGTATCCCTTCTCAGGAGGATCAGCTCCGTAGAAGGATGTACGGTCATACTTGTTGAGCTCATGACCTTCCGCAAGGCGGAAAGGCAAGTCAGGGTTAGCGATAAAGTGCCTTCCAAAAACGATAGCGTCTGCTTCGTCAGCCTTGACTTTAGGAACTGCATTGTCCCGATCAAAGCCTCCAGCGGCGATGAATCTGATACCTCCTTCCTGTAGTATTCGCCTGAAGGGCGTTAACGAGGAGTGTCCGTCTACAGGTGTTGCTGTGGCCTCAGCTTCGACCCCACCTATACCAGGTGCCGTATAGGCAGAAAGAGCATCCAGCTTGGCTTTCTCATTCAGAACTTCATCAAAACGAGGCTCGACACTATATGGTCAGCAAGTAGTCTATGACCAAAAGGATTGTTGCACTTACGAGTGTACATATGCTGGCCGTACCTCCTCTGGCAGGCTGGCAATCTGTTTGCAGAGGTATGCCCAATGACCATTAGGATTGGAGTCCTTTGTATCCTGGAAGTAGTTGTATGGCGACAAACGTATACCGACACGATCAGCCCCGATTGTCGTGCAGACTTCTTCAATGACTTCTAGGACGAAACGACTGCGCTTCTCAACAGTGCCTCCGTACTCATCGGTTCTGTTATTGATGTTGTCATGCAGGAATTGGTCTAGAAGGTACCCATTGGCACCTAAATCATATAGTAAGTTCATGATCACTACATCCAGCTCGGTATCTCTCACCATGAATCTCAACACCATCAAAGCCTGCTGCGATGGCATTCCTTGCAGCCTGACCCCAAGCCTTTGTTGTAGCATGGATCTCATCAGCTGTCATAGGCCTAGGAGGTGCATCTGCACACAATGTCCCATCAAGCGCATTACCAGACATTGGGATGTTACTGGAACTGATGCCCTGTTGACCGCCACGAATGCCTGGCGGTGATGCACGCCCTGTGTGCCACAATTGACAGAAGATGAACCCGCCTTTCTCATGTACCGCAGCTGTCACCCGCTTCCATCCTTCGAGCTGAGAGGACGAAAAAACGCCTGGCGTTCCTGGGTAGCCGCTTGCCTGTGCGATGTCAGTATACGCGGCCTTATGATGTGTGCCCTGTTAAGTACATAGTGAGATATGTCAGTAGCCTCAGTAAGCTGCAGTCCACCTTTACTGGCCCTTTGACCATAGTAAGTGACCGCAAGATCACTAGGAACGAAAATCCCATCACTTTCCTTGACCGCTCGCATACGAGTCAAGGGAGCTTGTACCACACGATGTTCCAGCTGCAACCGTCCCAGCCTAAGTGGACTGAAAAGGACAGTATCCTTCAATGGCCTGAAGCCGGGAGGTGTGATGGCTTTGGGCATGATGACTCTGGAATAGTCAGATCTTTGCAGTGGGAGCACTTGATGAAGAGGCTATTCATGGAGAAGCGGCAGACCTGATGTATACCAGATCTAGCAGAGTCTAAGATCCGACCTTCCCAATGTCGTCGAGATACATTCTGGGTGGGGGTAGTGGGAGACTGCAGCAAGAGTGGGGGTCGCTGATTGTGTACGACTGTGGGGCCGAAGCCAAGCTGATTACAGCACACATCAGACTCGGGCGTATATGCAATGCAACCTCTTGATATCAACAGCAGTCTTGAGTGCAGAAACATCATGGCACTACCTCTGCCACCTACTTCGGCGGTGGCGTCCGCGCCAGAGTCTGCTCGAGAAGCACTTTCTAAATTCGTCGGTACTATCTATAACTCTTCCGAGCTCAGGTTCTACTTGAACGGTCGGAAGATCATTCTAGACAATCCAGATCCTAGATGGACTCTACTAGATTATATCAGATCAAACCATGACCTCAAAGGCACAAAGCTGGGCTGGTACGTGAATAGGCAGGTCATCAGGGGATTCGAGACACTTATATAAAGTCTGTAGCGGCGAAGGTGGTTGTGGTGCATGCACAGTAGTACTGCAATGCAGAACCAATCAACAGAAGGATCAGAAGCATGTACAAAAGTCTGCCTGTCGAGCTGTAAATGCATGTCTCTACCCGCTAGTAGGAGGTAAGCGAGTCTTCTGCAAGATGTCGGTCGCAAATCTAATCGCTACTTTAGTGGATGGCAAGCATGTTATCACAATTGAGGGCATTGGAAGTGTGACAAATCCACATCCTTTGCAAGAAAGACTCGCCAAGATGCACGGGAGTCAGTGTGGTTTCTGTACTCCAGGAATAGGTAAACACTTCTATATATAGTAGACGGCTCAAAACTGATCATCTCTACAGTCATGTCATTGTACGCATTAATCAGGAATTCCTATGATCCGTCGACGGGAAAGTTGCGCATCTCAGAGCACGAGATCGAGCATGAAGGGCATCTTGATGGTAATCTATGCAGATGTACTGGTTACAAGCCTATCTTGCAAGCCGCAAAGACGTTCATAGTTGAAGACCTAGGAGGTGAAATGGTATCGCACGATTCCAAACAGAGTCTGGACGAAAAGGATGAGCTCGATGACATTCCCAAAGCATCGGCCAACGTGAGTTGTGGCAGACCAGGTGGCTGCTGCAGGGAGTCTCCTACTATAAGTAGCGAATGCAGTTCTGGTACAGATTCGAGCAGTTCTGAAGGTCAAACTCCCCCATCAGAGACCTCGCCTTCAGCCGAGACAGAATTCCGAATCTCAACAGCTCCGCAAATCGACTCATCATTAACCGGCAGCTCATATGCATTACCCATCAAGTCCCATGAGAAGATGCCAAAGGACACGACGCACTCTATCGAAGCTAAAAGCAGCAGTCATCTAGACGCAGGACCCTTCAAATCAGCTGAAGGCCGCCCGGTCAATCAGTTCCAACCTTATCTTGCGGACGGCGAGTTCATATTTCCACCCGCATTGCACAAATATGTCGCCGAGCCCCTCTGCTTTGGCGACGACCGAAAGATATGGTTTCGCCCAACAACCCTAGATCAGCTATTGGAACTCAAGCATGCATATCCCTCAGCAAAACTCATCAACGGTGCGAGTGAAGTCCAAGTTGAGGTACGGTTCAAGGGCAGTGACTTTGCAGTCTGTATATATGTGTCCGACATTGAGGAGCTGAAAACAGCAAGTGAACACAATAGGCTCAGCAGCAACGACGTCGAGATGCTGAGGATTGGCGCAAACACCTCATTGACGGAAGTTGAGGTGATGTGCCGTGAACTATACAAGAAACTAGGTTCAAGAGCATCCGCTGCGGAGGCTTTACGCAAACAGCTTCGATACTTTGCTGGACGGCAGATCCGCAATACAGCCACGTATGTATAACTGTTCTATTTCACAATGAGTAAAGCTGACCAGGTGCATATCGCAGTCTAGCAGGCAATATTGCTACTGCATCCCCAATTTCGGACGCATGTCCTGTACTATTGGCCTGTGGAGCGTCTGTCATGGCGCGTAGTATCACTAAGGGTGAATTTGAGCTACCTATGGCCGACTTCTTCGTGGCCTACCGCACGACATCACTGCCTGCAGACGCGGTTATTACTGAAGTCCGGATTCCCTTACCCACATTTGATACTCGAGAGGTCACCAAAGCCTACAAGCAAGCCAAGCGAAAAGACGACGACATAGCTATTGTCACAGCATGCTTCCAGGTTCGTCTTGATATCGATGGTAAAGTAGACAATGTGCGTCTTGCATATGGCGGTATGGGACCGATGCCCTTACTGGCCAAGAAAACAGCAGCAATGTTGATCGGGCGAACCTGGTTTGAGACTTCAACTTTGGAAGATGCCGTCGAAGGGCTCCTACAGGACTTCGATCTTACCTTTGGTGTACCCGGAGGGATGGCATCATACAGACGATGCCTGGCCATCTCTCTGTTCTTCCGCTTCTGGCATACGGTCGTTCGGGATCTTGGGCTGGGCACAGTCCCCGACGACCTTGTTGACGAGATTCATCGAGCTATCTCGGGCGGTACTCGTGAGAACCACAATGCAAATGAGCAGAGAGTAGTAGGCAAGCAAGTGCCACATCTTTCGGCGTTGAAGCAATGTACTGGCGAAGCCGAGTATCTCGACGATATGCCAGCACAACAACGTGAACTCTTTGGTGGTTTCGTACTTTCGTCCAAAGCTCACGCGAAACTGATCAGTGTCGACTGGCAGCCAGCCCTGAACATGGCGGGTGTTGTTGGCTATGTTGATCGGCACAGTATTCCTCATGATCTTAATATCTGGGGTTCAGTGAAAAAGGATGAGCCATTCTTCGCAGAAGACGAGGTACTTTCGCATGGTCAGATTATCGGGATGGTGTATGCAAACAGTGCTTTACAAGCTCAGAAGGCAGCTCGAGCAGTCAACATCGTCTACGAACTACTTCCGAGCATCCTGACTATCGATGAAGCCATTCAACAGCAAAGTTACTTCAAGCATGGACGCGAGCTTCGGAGCGGGGGTGCTGCTGAAGGCAAGATGCCCGAGATCCTGGCTGGCTGTGACAGGGTCTTTGAAGGCACCACCAGAATGGGAGGACAGGATCATTTTTACCTCGAGACACAAGCCTCACTAGTCATTCCACATATCGAGGACGGCCACATGGAGGTATGGTCATCAACACAGAATACTATGGAGACTCAGGAATTCGTCTCGCAGGTGACTGGCGTACCGAGCAACAAGATTAACGCTCGTGTGAAAAGAGCTGGTGGCGCATTCGGCGGCAAAGAGTCCAGGAGCGTTCCTATCGCTTGTATTCTGGCAATCGCAGCCAAAAAGGAGCGGCGACCAATGCGGGCTATGCTTGACAGGGATGAGGACATGATGACCACAGGTCAACGTCATCCTGTCCAGGCTCGATGGAAGGTGGGTGTGATGAACGACGGTAGACTGGTTGCTCTCGATGTGGACGTATATGACAATGCAGGATTCTCTCAAGACATGAGCGGTGCTGTGATGGACAGGTGCTGCACGCATATCGACAATTGCTACAAGATTCCAAACACTTGGATCAGGGGCCATGTTTGTAGGACAAATACACACAGTAACACTGCTTTCCGAGGATTCGGTGGTCCGCAAGCAATGTTTATCGCAGAAAGTTACATGTCCGCTGTGGCAGAAGGCCTGGGCATCGACGTTGACAAGCTTCGCAAGCTCAACCTATACACAGAAGGCGACCAAACACCATTCCTGCAGACAATTGACGAGGACTGGCACATCCCGACTTTACTCGACCAGCTCAATGCAAAAATAGACTATGAACAACGCAAACTTGCCGTTGCATCTTTCAACGTCGATTCGAAATGGCGAAAACGCGGGATCTGTATGATTCCGTGCAAGTTCGGAATCTCCTTCGCGACAGCGCTGCATCTCAATCAAGCAGCAGCGTATGTTAAGATCTATGCAGACGGCAGCATTTTGTTGCATCATGGAGGCCATGAGATGGGTCAGGGACTGTATACCAAGATGTCTCAAGTTTGCGCACAAGAGCTGAATGTCGGCCTTGATGCGATATTCACCGATGACACTTCTTCGTATCAGACTGCGAACGTCTCGCCCACTGCAGCATCAGCAGGTAGTGATATCAATGGTATGGCTGTCAAGGACGCTTGTGATCAGATTAACGAACGATTGAAGCCATACCGTGAGAAGCTAGGCTCAGATGCGCAGATGAAGGACCTTGCCCACGCAGCTTATCTTGATCGAGTCAATCTGGCTGCGAATGGATTCTACAAGATGCCCAAAATCGGTTTCCAGTGGGGAAACTTCGATGCAGAGACCAACAAGCCCATGGTGAGCTTACAAGACTTGAGTCGCAGCAAGGCCAACTACTGACTTTCTTAGTATTACTATTGGACTCAGGGTGTCGCCTCGAGCGAGGTTGAGCTTGATCTACTTACTGGTGATCATACTGTGTTACGTACCGACATTATGATGGTATGTTCTTCAACTCTTGAGTTAGTATGTGCTAACATTTACCAGGATGTCGGGCAGTCAATCAATCCAGCCATCGATTATGGTCAAATCGAGGGTGCCTTCGTCCAGGGGCAAGGCCTTTTCACGATCGAGGAGACACTGTGGACTCGTTCGGGCGAGCTAGCTACTCGTGGGCCTGGCACGTACAAGATTCCTGGCTTCAGCGACATTCCACAACAGTTCAACGTCAGCATGCTCAGACATGACGCTCGTGGCCAACCTTTGACTTGGAAACATCTACGCACTATACAGAGCAGCAAGGGTGTTGGCGAGCCACCTTTGTTCCTGGGGAGCACTGTGTTCTTTGCACTTAGGGAGGCTGTCAGGAGTGCTAGAATCATGAATAGGTGTAGCGAGAAAGGAAGTGGCTTCACTTTAGACAGTCCTGCTACTGCTGAGAGACTGAGGATGGCTGTAGGAGATCGCTTGTCGAAGCAAGCTCAAGTTACTGCAAAGGAGGGCGAGACAGGCTTCTTCGTGTCTGTAGCTTAGAACTAATAATCAATCTCATTCCTTCATCTTCAACATAGCTATCTACATTCGTAACCGTTCTCGTTCACAGCTCAATCATGAATCATTGTATATATTGCTATAGTAGCTATCTTCACAACGAACTCTGCTGCGATATAGGGGTGCGAAACACAGCTTTAGTCGTTCGACCGAGGTTCCAATGTTCTTCAACATCCGCAACAGAGTCGTAGTGTAGTAGCCAACTCCCAACACCGTTCGTCCTCCAGGCAAGGGGATCGTCTCCCGCCACGCAGCCTTCGGGCAGAGTAGCAGGCTCTGCACTCCCTGCAACTTCCATCGCCGCGAAGGCACGCATCCTCGCATCTCTTGCTTCCTGCTCCGGACCATCGTGAAGATGATACAGATATTGTTGAACATTGCCCCTTGCAACCACCTTCTCCGTGCGTTCCCGTCTGCAAGCTTCGTAGATAGCCAAAGCATGCTTCTTTTCCACTGTCGCTTTGGACGTCAAGCGATCGAGGCAGTGGCCAAGTACAGCGCCATCTTCGAACGACATGCCAGCACCGGAAGCAAGATAGGGCAAAGTAGCATGGACGGCATCACCAAGACAAGTGAAAGCGCCGGACGGATGAGACCAACACGGATCGAGACCTGGACGTATACACAGGCGCCACTTCTGCACGGACTCGCAGAGAGACAAGAGTTTAGGAATCCTGAGCAACAAGATCAGCATATAGCATTCTTCGTCGTCGTGCCGACATACCTCGGGTCCCAGCCTTTATACAAAGACCGCATCTCCTCCACATTGCCTTCCAGCGTCGAAGCGCCGGCAGGCATGTCATCTGGCACTAAAAGCACCATATTGAATAGCTCACCGCCACGTAGAACATAGTTGACTGCATGAGCATCTGGCCCGAGCCAGTAATTCACCTGAGGGTCTGTCACAAACTCTCGAAGTTCCGGATCCTTCAGCATATCTTTCGTGTTCAGCAGCAGCCTGTACGCAAGATCTCCCGTAGGCTGAGGTGGGTCGGGATGTCCTAGAAGTATTTCACGACACTTTGACCATAATCCGTCGGCGCCAATGACAAGATCCGCAGTCCTTTGTTCGCCATTCGCTTGCACGACGGTCGCGGTTGCTTGGTCATCGGCTACAACGATGTCGACGACCCTGGCGTTCGTTTTGAGCTTAGCACCAAGCTCAATTGCTCGATCCAGAAGGACCTGGTGCAAGTTTGCACGATGAAAGTCCCAGAACGGCGTTCCTGTCAACTTTTCATAGCTTATGAAGTCTAGCTTAGAGATGTTGCCCCCTTTCCAATGAAGCATATTGCATTGGCGAGGTGATGTCGCATAACGTGAGAGTGCTTCTCCAAGACCCCAGGAAATGAGGACCCGACTGCTGTTTGGCAAGACTTGAATACCTGCACCAACTTCGCCGATCTTGGACGCCGACTCCAATATCTCGACGTCATGTCCGGCCAAGAGAATGGAGATCGCGGCTCCAAGACCCCCCAGGCCAGCGCCAACAATGACAACCTGATCGTATGTAAGCTTTGTTCATATCTGAGACTACGGAGGACAACAGACATCAAGCTTAGAACCTGCATCGCGTGCAGTCGATGTCAATATTTTCGGTGGGGGTAGCATAGTAGGACAAAATATTGATTAGAACTAGGTTCAAGACAGACAATGGGCAACAGCGGTTGATATGAGCACTTTCGACCAGTACATGCGTACTTGCCAATGCTGCAAGTCTGCCAAGGCGAGTATCATATCAGCTACATCCCGCTGGTGTGGTAGTGTGAGAGCCCGATAGAGGCCACGAGACAGAGTGGAAAGATGGAGTTCGATTATTGATAAGCATGACTCGTGGAACGTCTCATGGAGTGGGGAATGGGGGCAAGAACAGAAACTTGAGTTCACGCTCACACAAACATCATGCGCTATCTATGGCGACTATGCGTCCTGCTTGAGAATTTGGCCTGCCGGTGCAGGCACCAGAGCTCCCTTTGGCGGATTATGCTTGCTCTTGAAGTCATCACACATCTCCGCCATTGTCACCCATTCCACACCTTCATGCTTGTTGATATATTCGATCAGTCTAGGTTAGGTTAGCGACTCTCTCAGCTGTGAATGCATTCATATTTGTACTGGCCTTTCATGCATAAGCAAGACGTGAGGTCTGCCGGATACGTCTGGGTGTATTGTCATAGGGAAGACAAAGTCATCGTACTCGCGATAGTAGTAGTCCCAATGATCGCGCCAGATATCCTCAACGTCCCTTGGGTTCACCCATCCATGGCTATTGGCAGAGTTTTTGATGAACATCATTGGAGGGAGGTCTCTCTTTGTCAGTTTCGTCATTCATCTTGGTTTTACAGACAACATACCCGTCAATGTACCAACTTCCAGGGATCTCGACTAAGCCAGTTTCTTCGCCTCTAACCAAAGGTTTCATCCACTCCACAGCTTTCTTGCTGTAATCGATCTTCGTCCACTGATCTCCAGTCCTGAGCCAGTACATCTGGCAGTCCTCGTGAGACATGCTGTGATCATACTCGATACCGTAGCTGAGTAACAACTCGGTGCCTTCTTTGCTGGTTTCCCACCACGGCGCCACACTACCTCGTGGTGGTTTGCCACAGAAGTCTGTAAGTAACTTGTATGTTTTGTCCAGTACATCTCGCTGTTGTTCGAAAGTCATGTCTGCAGGGTTTTCGTGGGAGTAGCCATGGAGCCCAATCTCATGTCCAGCGTCACGCACGGCGGCGCAGTCTTCAGGGAATGTCTCCAATGAATGTCCGGGGATAAACCAGGTGGCTTTGATGCTGTATTTCTCGAACAACTTCAACAGTCTGCGTGTGCCATGCGTTCCCGCCCATAGGCCTAAGCAGGACAATAAGCGGTCATGATCTTAAGTTAGCATACATTGACAGACCTCTGCTGATGTCGCTCGTGCTATCTTCACCCCCATATGACCCAAGCCAGCCGGCAACAGCATCTATATCCACACCATAACCAACAAGAATGCGCTTTTTGCCCATATTGGCTAAGGTTTATGGTTGTATAGCCTGGAAGAGGACACTGAGAGGTCTACAAAGAGCTAATAGACAGATATTGCACAATAACGCCAAAGAGCCAGTGCATTACACTTCTGAGTATCAGCCATTCCTCAAGCCCACGTTCGAAGAGTGCCAGATCCGTTATCGCGATTGCCATGTAAGACCGAAGATGGCAAGAGTGGGGGCAGATATGGGCAAATCGGAGATAGGGTATGCCTGCGTGGTGATTTGATGAGTCAGCTAAAGACGACTCATGCATCATAGTATCAAGCCTCAGAGGACTCTGCAAAGAACAAATATATTGTGAGAAGCACCGAGTGGAATGGCCGATCTTGTATGACATATTGTGCTATATCGCAGATATCGTCAAAAAAGCTAATAATCAAGTAGTTCTCCTTACAGCACCGCACTGCTCTCGTGACCGGAGGCAGTCGTGGACTAGGTCTTGCATTTGCGACAGCTCTGGCATCAGCAGGAGCAGATGTCGCCATTTTTGACGTGATACCCCCTTCGGAGGGCTTCGACAAGCTGGCCAAAGCATTCAAGGTGAAGACCGCCTATTACACGTATGTACTGCTAGAACTGGAAGCTTTCGAAAGGGATGACTGACGTGATATAGTGTCGATGTGAGCGATATCAGGAGTCTTGAAGAAGGCTTCCGAGCATTCAAAAATGACTTCCAAGGCAAAATGGACATTTGCGTGCCATGTGCTGGAGTTAACAAGAACGTCAGCTTCCTGGAAACCTCATTAGCAGACTTTGACAGGCTCTCGAATGTCAATATTCGTGGTGTATACTTCACCGCAAAACTGGCAGCCGCTGCTATGATCGAGAACAAGTCTGCCCATGGCTCTATCATCCTCATTGCAAGTATAGCCTCTCACCGAGCTATTCGCTCACAAAAATCGACGGCATATTGTGGTACGAAAGGTGCTGTACTTGCAATGTGTCCAGCTATCGCAGCAGAGCTGGCCCAATACAGCATTCGAGTCAACACAATTAGTCCAGGCTATGTGCGAACGGAGATGACCACGCCTTTCCCTCACTTGCTAGAGGAATGGAAAGACGAGATCATGAACGGGCAGGTTGCGAATCCAGACGACCTGATGGGAGGGTGCATTTTTCTGGCATCAGATGCCAGCAGATATATGACAGGCCAAGACCTGATCTTGGATGGTGGGGTGACCAAGTGGTGATGTGAAGAAGTTCAGATAACCTGTAATGGTACGAAAATGCCAGATCATATTGTTTATGTAGGCACAGCAGAGGAAGTATAAGTACTATGTATAGCTTAGGCCCTTAATACCTGTTCAATCACCCTCGCCGCACCCAAGACCCTCTCCTCGTCAAGTCTTCTACCAATGATCTGAATACTGACTGTATGATCTTTCATGATGTCGAGATCATATTGATCCCAGTTCCAGCGATCAATGTCATTTCGAGGCTGATACTGAGGCAACTGCGCTTGATCAAGCTCCTTCGAGACTACTCCAGCAGGTATTGTGAGCGCTGTATAGTCAAGCACGTTCCACACTTTCGTATATCCTACCCATTTACAGCCTCGATGGCGCACAGCAGGATGGGGCATAGTCGGGGAGATGAGGATATCGACGCTGTGCCCGGAAGGACTACGGAAATCGTTCCACTTCTGCAGCTGCCGTTGCTGCGCAGCCAACTTCCGTCTATTGAGTTGCCAATACTCGTAGACGGATTTTGCAGTGTGCGCAGCTCGATCGACGAGTGCTTGAACATGGGGGATTAATGGCTCGCCTCCAATAGCAACCTCTTTGCGGATGTCTTCGCAGCCATCGGCAAGATAGTATTCGTCCTGCGAGATGATCAGTACTAGAGATGGATTGTTCACGTTGAGCCATACCATGATGTGAATGCAGTCATCATGACCTGAAACGTCCCAGGGCACAACTTCGTGGCCTGCTGCCTTTATTTTCTCACGGACTTCCTGCAGAACCCGCTCGATCGGAGGGTGGACTTTCACAACGCCATCATCGCTGATGACTCCAATCACTAGTGGTCGAGACTGCATCTCCTCGTACTGATCTTGTCGCCATGGTAACATATGCACTTGTGCATCATATAGCCACGGCTTTGCGTTGATTGTCTCTTTTGTCATGAGGAGTATCGACGAGAGACTCCGAGCTAGTGGACCTACCACAGAGGGTATATGCTGTTGTCCATCGGTAGATACCTCGAGGCCGTAATATGGCAGACGTCCACTCTACGCAGTAGGGGTTAGGACAGACGTCGACGAATTCAGTTGATCAAACTTACGCTTGGCTTCAGGCCGTACAGACCACATATGTGGGCAGGTATCCGAATGCTACCACCGATATCTGTTCCCAGGCCGATGAGCGACCCCCTCAGCGCAAGACAGGCACCCTCGCCTCCACTAGAGCCTCCGGGAGTCATCAAAGCATCGCTCGGGTTTGTTGTGAGGCCCCAAAGTGGATTCTCAGTCTCACACCACTGAGTCACGATTAGTATGTCTGTCATGTATCGTGAGACTTGCCTCACCATTATGCTCTGTGGCAGATTTGTCTTAGCTAGGATGACAGCGCCCATACTCTCGAGCAGTTTCACGTATACTGCATCCTCTCCACGCGGCTTGAAGGCTCTGCCGACATATCCTAAGGTGGAATCAAAGCCCCTGACGTTAAATTGATCCTTCAAAGTGACTGGCACGCCATGAAGCGGACCAAAAACAGATTTATGCTCTGTCAGGTGACGGTCAAGCTCTTCCGCACGTTGTATCGCTCTGTCAAAGCAAATCTCTGTCAGACAGTTTGTCTGGGTTCGCATTAGAATCCGCGAGATGAGTGCAAGCAGCCTACTACGAAGGCTCGGCTTCTTGATCTCACCTTCTCATGTGCACAGATAGCCCTGGTAATTGGTCAGCAAAAGTCCACGAATTTGTCGCATGGGCAGTATCATGTACTGTCTGATATAAGCCTTGGTCACATCTACAGCAGAATGGACGCCTTGGGCAAGCTCCTTGACGAGGACGTCAGCGTCGCTTATTTCGGTGATTAAAGCGACTTCTTTCGTGGCGGCCAAATCGAGCCATGGTGCAAGCAGATCCTTCTGCTGCGAACGCTTCCTCGCAACGACGGCTTTCCAGGTCGGCTCCGCTTCGCTGGCCATGTGTGCAGTTGCGAGCCATCAGAGGGTGCTGGCCTCTCAGTATGCAGTCACAGCAGCCAGCGCCTCCATAAAAGCGGGAAAAGGGGCAAGCCGAATCGGCGCTCGGCCGCCACCGAATTTCAAAGAGTGGGGGTTCAGCTTATCTCGACCTCACACCAAACCCGGGCGCGCCAACGACCAACTCCTGAGATAGTGACAGTGGAGATAGGCAGACAACCGAGTGTATGTAGCGCAATATGCTGGAAGACCATGTATACACTGCAATGCTCCAACAGCAGAGTATTCACTATTGGCACCGAGAATGTCTCCAAGCATAGTGAACCATATCACGCATGATGAGCACGCTGTCCGGAAGGACGTAGTTGTAGTGGGAGCTGGGCCTGCTGGACTTATGCTGGCGTACGTGCTATATCTTTCTAGTGGCTGTGATCAGTGCTGATAATCCCAGTGCCAACCTTGTACGCTTTGGCCTCAGCACACAAATCCTCGATGAGAGGGTGGACAAGACAAGCACAGGCAGAGCAGATGGACTACAGCCAAAGTCAATCGAGACTCTTCGCCAGATGCGATTGGCTGATCCTTTGCTGCAGAGGGGCGTCCGAATCTACGATATATGCTTCTGGTCAGGTTCGGCAGGAAAGCCTTTGCGAAGAACTGGTCGTGAGGTTCACTACCCTCCTAACGTCGACGTACTTGATCCGTACATCCTTCTCGTCCATCAAGGCATGATTGAGGAGCTTTTCCTAGACGACTTAGCCCAGCACGGCGTACAAGTGGCTCGAGATAGTGTCTTCATGGACTATGAAGTCTCGAAGCAGATGCCAGACTCACCAACAGTCACAGCCACGTATCAAGACGCCCAAAGTGGAGCATCGAAGACAGTAGCAACGCAGTTTCTTGTCGGTACTGATGGTGCACACTCGCAAGTTCGCAAGAGTATGCCAGGAGTACAGGCTGTAGGACGTGGCTCGGAAGCTATTTGGGGAGTGCTTGATGGCGTGCTCGACACGAACTTTCCTGATCTATGGTCTAAGGTGGTGATCCACTCAGAAGATCATGGATCTGTTCTATGCATTCCAAGAGAGCGCAACATGACACGTTTGTATATAGAGCTTCGAGGGGAGGGTGGCGAGGCGATACCTAAAGCCAGACAGACGCAAGAATTTGTCATGCACAGAGCCCAGCAGATCATGCAGCCGTACAGATTAGCATGGGCAACAGTTGGTAGGTTGTCTGGCTCACTACTAAACACCGCTAACACTTGTGACAGAGTGGTTTGGAATATACAAGGTCGGGCAGCGGGTTGCTTCTTCATTCTCCGACGAGAAAAACGTGGTTTTCATTGCAGGCGATGTATGTGGGCGTGTCCCGTCGATGCTAATCTTGCTTGCTGATGCCGGGACTAGGCCAGTCACACACATTCGCCAAAAGCTGCTCAAGGGATGAATACCTCAATGCACGACTCTTGGAACCTTGCTTGGAAGCTGAACCTTGCGGTGCGTGGACTCGCCCGGCCCTCATTGCTGCAAACATACGAGGCAGAAAGACGCAAGATCGCTCAGGATCTGATCAGCTTTGACTACGAGCACGCGAATGCATTTGCTGCCGGTGACCCAATAGCACTGGCGAAAAACTTTGATCAGAACGTTGCTTTCATATCCGGATTTGGTGTCAACTACAATTCGAACTGCCTGAACGCCGCTCTGACACCGAAAGACCTGGCTCGTGGTGGTGCCCTGAGACCAGGATGTCTACTACCACCAGCGAAAGTGATGAGGTATATCGACGCAAATCCTGTCGATATCCAGCTTGATATACCGATGCTCGGCCAGTTTCGTATCTATATGTTTGTGGCAGATGTCATTCAAGCAAAACCCTTTCTTGACTCATTCTGTGGTCGGCTTTCGGATCCAACCAGCTTTCTTGGACGCCTAACAACTGTTTCTGATCGCTCACATACAGTTCGCAGGCCTGCCATAACAGAAATCGACACTTTCATTCAGCCAGGACGTTACACTGCTGCTAGCTCCCTTTTCACCTTCGCCATGGTCACGCCGACGTCTAAGTCTGCATTCGAGATCGATGACTTGCCTGAGCTTTTACAGCAAAGCCGCTGGACCCTATACCTTGATGATTGTCCCAGCCAGGACACAAGAGGACAAACCTGCACGCAAAAGTGGCTGGGAAATTTAGGGCTTGATGAGATCTCAATACTGAATGTACGGCCTGATGGATATGCTGGAGGTATGCAGAGCTGGAATGTGAATGACCCTCAGGCAGGTTCTGAAGCAGGAGCTTGGGTTGAGGATTACTATAGTGCCTTTCTCTGTGACGAATAGCTATCTAGTCAGTCATGAATCACTTTCCGCTTGAATACCAGCGCATGACTGTAGCTTGACACCTTGAAAAGCGTATCCTGCATTGTGCGACTAGGCAGATAGTTGAATCAGCACGGCTACCGCTCCACTGCTATCGTGGCACCTCGAAGGCACTTCAGATAGCCGTTATCAGAGTATCAGAGATACCCCCACCTTTGCGCAGGCCGCACTGCACTTACAGCCCCAACCGGATCGTAGTCTGTGAACCAGCCCTCGCTATATATGCTGACTAGACCTCATGAGCAAGTTTGAGTATAATCAACTTAGGACATACTCTCAGAACTATCAGAATGAATACTACATTCGAGAAGGCTCCTGCGGTCGAAGACCATGCAAGGTCGAGTAGTGATGACTATACTACTACCGATAACCGCCTAATTGATACTGCGTCTGAGAGATCATACGGTCAGTAGCATGAAAGCAATAAGTATATTCGCTGATATAGACCAGTGCGGAAGACGGATCTCTATCTTTTGCCTTTTCTTTCACTCATGTACCTTTTCAATTCGGTTGACAGAGTTTGTTTCCATCCAGATTGGTCAATCAGGCAGCTGGACACTGACATATCGGATAGAGCAACCTTGCCAATGCTAAGACCGACAAAATCGACAAAGACTTGCATTTCGTTGGGCAAGAATACTCACTGCTCATTTTGTTGTTCTATGTTCCCTTCGGCCTAGCAGATCTGCCACTCAACTTGCTTACTAAGCGATTCTCTGCCCGCAAGACTTTGCCTACTTGTATGTCTAGATCATGCTCAAAAGCTATGCCAAGGACCCGCTGACAAGTCCTACACGCTGACAAGTTCTATACAGTGATGTTTCTTTGGGGCTCCCTTGCACTACTGCAATGTGCTGCGAAGAACTTTGCAGGTCTATTAGTCATTCGCATACTGCTTGGGACATGCGAAGCTGGCTTCTTCGCCGGTGTCGTGTTCTACTTGACCCTGTTCTACACTCGTGGAGAACTCGGCTTCCGCATTGCTATCTTCTTCGGTAGCGCACTTCTTGCTGCTGCATTCAGCGGGCTTGTGTCTTATGGAGTCTTCCAGATCAAAGACGATCATGTTAAGGGTTGGATGTATCTGTTCATTATAGAAGGGGGCTTAACAGTAGTCGTGGCTCTGGCGGCATTCTGGTGGCTTCCGGCGACACCACAGACTGCATGGTATCTGACTAAGAATGAAAAGGCAGCCGCCCTCTCTCGTACTCTTCGAGACTCCTCGAAAGAGGTTGATACCAAGCTGAACCTCAAAGAGTGCTTCCAAACGTGGAGAACGCCTCGGTTCGCAGTCTGGGTCATGATATGCTTCACATATCCAGTCGCCTTCGCAACCACCTCGAACTTCCTACCACAGGTACGGAATCTGTTCACTACCTGTCTAGACATTTCACTCACTCACATCAACAGATTGTAGCCAGACTCGGCTTTGACACAGTCAAGACTAACCTTTGGACCGTGGCACCTAATGCGGTCGGCTTTGTTTTCCTGCTGTGCGTCACGAAGAGCTCTGACTACTTTCGTGAGCGCACTTACCACATCTGCTTCGCACTCGTGGTATCTCTTGTCGGCATGATCATCCTGGCTTTTATTGACGTTCTCCACAACAAAGGCGTAGCCTATTTCGCCTGTTTCCTCATGGCATCCGGCTCATACATACCCAGCTGCCTCGTACACAGCTGGCACAACAATAACAATATGAACGAGAACTCCCGTGCCGCGACCACTGGGCTTCTCGTAGGCCTGGGCAATCTAGGCGGTATACTGTCAGCCGCCACTTTCAGAACGAACTACGCACCCAGGTCAGTAAAACGCGGTAGACTTAGGGTCCTGAGCTGACTGCTACGCAGGTATATTCCTACGCTGGTCGCAACATCATGCTGTAATGTTGTGTGTATCGTTTTAACTCTATGCCTGGGGTTGTGGATGAAACGCGATAATCGTCGTCGCAACAAGGCTCAACGTGTCAACCTGCGCGCTGAAGACGTACAGACTGCTGATCTTGCGATGGGCGAACAGTCACCGCAATGGAGGTTCTTCACTTGATCTCAGTTCACGATCAGGCTCTGATTTGTAATGAACACTTGATTATATAACAGATTCCCCTACCACTTTAACCATGGTCAGAAAGCGACCCGAGTATGTCATGATGACCGCCGAAGAATGTCCGAACAATGACTTACATCTCCACTTAATCTTTCTCATCCTCTGGAGGTAAACCCTGGAGAAGACTCTGCCTGTGGAGACTCGGTGATCTATCGCCTGTCTTGGTCTGGGGAGTGCAAGTCCGACGAGGTCGATAAGCCCGATGCGGAGCCAGTCGGCGCGGGGCGTCCATCATCCTGGACGATGTGGCAAAATTTGAAACTGACTTACATCGCTGTTGAAAAAATTTGTGTTCTCGCTTCTGCTTTCTCGCCGTCCGTTCACCCTTCTTCTCTTCATTCTCCAAATTCCATCGCAAGTCCTGTTTCTATCCTCATGGCCCCGTCCACCAGCGCCGACAATGTCGGTGTTGTTTCTGCGCAATACTCACAGACAGCGGCACCTGACAAGACCACGACACACTACCTCGAGAATGGGCCTTCTTACGAGCTCGAGATGAACAACAGTGTCAAGCCCAGACTCAACATGCCACCGATCCTGCGTGATCTCGCGCCAGAAGCTCTTGCACAAATGGAGAAGAAGCTTGTTCGTAAAGTTGATCTGAGGCTGTTACCGATGCTG
>Ga0058702_10000207_pt1 | contig 30281 bp, 33 predicted proteins | sample AgamicOrSfe_FD_83781 | JGI IMG/M metagenome (GOLD analysis project Ga0058702, IMG submission 83781) | Agave microbial communities from Guanajuato, Mexico - Or.Sf.e | ecosystem: Host-associated > Plants > Phyllosphere > Phylloplane/Leaf | place: Guanajuato, Mexico | collected 2012-05-30 | reverse complement strand
GGTGGGGACGAGTTGGATTTGGAAGGAGAAGTATATGGGTGGGGGAAAGAGGACGCGAAGCCTGCAGCGGACGGAAAAGAGCAGGAGAAGAAAGGACGGGGTGGGAAGAGCCTCTTCGGCAAGATGAAGGTTTCGGAGGCTGTGGTTACGTGATGCGAGCGAAGTCTCGAACTCCACGCTTGCAAGATTCCCCTGCCTCCCCAGCCGTTCCTCTACTGCCAAGTACCAGAAGAAACCTCGACTTGGGACCGGGCACTCTCAACGGAAAGAGGTGTACCTCCAACGCCGCCACCACACTCTCATCGCTAGTGCAGTAGCACGCACGCACGCTGTCCGATCGCGTTTGTGAAGGACAGCGGAATTTCGAGTGCAGGACAGTGAAGATCCGAGAGCGGGCAGCGAGAGAGAATGGGGAAGAGGAAGGGAGGCGTGATTCGGGAGTAAGGATTGGAAGATGTGAAGATTGTACATAGATGTATATGCGTGTGGCTGTGGCTGGGATATCACTAAGAGAGACACATGGATTGTTTATGGGCTGATGATGGGCTGATGATGGGCTGATGATGGGCTGATGATGGGCTGATGATGGGCTGATGATGGGCTGATGATGGGCTGATGATAGGCTGATAATGGGCTGATGATGGGCTGATGATGGGCTGATGATGGGCTGATGATGCGTATGTAAGGTGTGATATTGCTGGAAGACTATTGCTGTACAATTAATATATACGATATTGATATATGAATGTGTGACAAACCAAACACAAACACTATACTTGCAAAGGGAAGAAAGACATCCCGAAGACTCTGTGCGAGCCGCAGAGCATTGACTACAGATCCTGACATCTATCTAGCAGGAGGAGCCTCGGGCAAGGCGCACGAAGGCTTGTAATGTACGGGGCCTCTGAGAAAGAAGTAATATGCCCCTCCTCCTCATCTCCAGCGTGGCCCCTTCCGTCCTGAAGGGTGGATTGGGACGTATTCAGCTCGACCTTCAGATGCCGCCCATGTCTGTTACTGATCATCTCGATTGCCTGCCCTCCTCGCCATTCCGCTCGTCTGCCTACATCGGCGGCGGCGGCCTCTACTCGCCTGCTCACCTCCATCTGCCCCAACTCCTCGGTTCGTTAGTATCACTTCCACTGCTCATCACTCATCACGCAGTCAGCCCCTTTTGGAATACCTACACCATCTCAACAACAATCGCACTCGCGCCACCACCTCCATTGCAGATTCCTGCACACCCGATCTTGGCCTTCTTTTCCTTCAGAACGCCTAACAGCGTCGTCACGATCCTTGCACCACTGCCTCCCAATGGGTGTCCCAGCGCCACAGCACCTCCGTGCACATTCACCTTCTCCTCCTCAATCCCCAGAATCTTCATATTCGCCAATGCCACCACACTGAATGCCTCGTTGATCTCGAAGAAATCCACGCCCTGCACCCCATCCTCAATACCCGCGTGCTTCAACGCTTTCGGCACAGCCAGCGCAGGCGCTGTCGTGAACTTTGAAGGTTGCGTCGCCGCGTCAGCCCACCCGCGGATCTTGGCAATGGGCGTGAGGCTGTGTTTCTTCAACGCCTCCTCACTACACAGCACGAGTGCAGCAGCGCCATCAGACAGCGGCGAGGCATTTGCAGGCGTGACGGAGCCGCCCTTTTCCGCGCTGAGGAAGACGGGCTTCAGCGTCTTTGTCTTGGATTCGTTGAAGTTGCCCGGTTCCTCGTCGTCCTTCACCGTGATGCTGGGTTTGCCACGACCTTGCGGAACCTCAATCGGTTCGATTTCCTCTGCAAATGCGCCCGAGCTGGTTGCCGCTTGTGCCTTCTTGTAGCTGCGGATGCAATATGCGTCCTGTGCCTCCCTGTCGAATCCGTGATCGCGCGCGCACTCTTCGCCCTGCAGGCCCATATGTTCGTCGCTGTATACATCCGTGAGGCCATCTTTCAGGACGCCATCGACGAGGGTCTGGTTTCCGAATTTAGCGCCGCGGCGGAGTACGGGCAGGTAGTGGGGGACGTTGGACATTGATTCTGTGCCGCCGGCGATGACGATGGAGGCGTTGCCGGTCATAATCGTTTGGGCGCCGAGGATGAGGGCTTTTACGGAGGAGGCGCAGACTTTGTTGACGGTTGTGCAGACGGTGGTGTTGGGAAGGGAGGCGTTGAGGGCGCATTGGCGGGCGGGGTTTTGGCCGAGACTGTGGAGGGGGCGTCGGTGTTAGTAGGTTGCGGGAAGTCGGGTGATGATGTGGTGGGACAGTGTTGTTGTTGTTGTGGAGGGACATACTTTGCTGAAAGGACATTGCCGAAGAAGACTTCCTCTACATCTTCAGACTTGATGCCTGCTCTTTTGACAGCAGCTGCAAAGACGTGTTAGCCTTGCAGACCAATCAGAAGTGCTGAAACTGCAGACGAGATGGCATACCTTTGATTACGTGAGAACCAAGTTGTATAGCGCTGAGGCTGGACAAGGAGCCCTGGAACATTCCCACAGGCGTCCGCGCCGCCGAGACAATGTATACAGGAGGTAGTGGTGGCATCTTGAAGTGTGTGCGAGATCAGACGATTGTTGTGGCAGTGGTGGAGGAGGGGTGTTTCAAGTTGACAACTTCTGGCATTGGGCGCGTGCGCGTTATGCAGGGTCCAGTAGCGCCAAGACATGAAACAAACGAAGACTGAAGCTTCATTCTCGTGCTCGTGCTCATCATTACATATACATATACCCGCTCCGATATCACCCTGCTAGTACTACATCCTACTCATTGTATGTCCACACTATCAACAACCCTTTCAACCACCAAGTCGTTGTCGCCAGTTTGTAAGAACTGACCTTGCCCAGGATCTACGCCAGGAACTCCTTCACCATGTTGTTCAAATGCATTCATAGACTTCGTGTCCAGTACATTGTCTTGTGACGATACGGCAGGTTGCATGGTGTTGTGAAGTAGTGATTCGTGTGCTCTTCCTGTGCTGCCTGTCGAGCCTATTGACCCCGTAGCACTTGTCGGTTCTAGCATCGTATTCGTGGCTTCAGTGGTGAAGACGGGATGTGTGTTCGGATCGAGGATCGACTGGCCTTTGTACAGCGATGTTGGATCTGTAGCGACAGTGACTTGCTGCAGAGGGACTGGTTTCGTAGTTGCTGAAGTAGGTGTCGGAGGTTCGCCGTGCTTTCCTCCTGTCGCGGCTTGGGACTGTGAGGGTATGAGTGAATTACTTCGAAGATGCTACGCGACAACCGAGAACATACCTCACGATATCTGGCCAAGTAGATCTTGAGAGCTTCGCCATAGTTTTCGAATCCCAAGGAAGTCATCGCAAAGAGGATGTCCTCGCCGTTCACAGTCTTTCGTTTCTCATGCTGACACTTCTCGGCAGCTGTTGACTGATTAGTTCACCAGCAGCAGCTAGCAATCGTGACTCAACCAAAAACATACCTTCACTCGTGATAAATGAGATGAACTCACTAACACACTCCTGCATACACTCCTTTGCCTCTTTCGCAATCTTGGCATTATCCGGTAAAGCTGTCTTCATGATGCGTGCGACTAGCGCCATGTTACCAATGTCAGTAGGCTGTTCATCTCGCTCCTCTGGCGACAGTTTGATCCTCTTGGGTAGAGGTAAGATGCAATGCTCGACATCACGATGACGCTTCAGCGACGCAGTCCCCGCCTGCGAAGGCAGGAACGGCGTTACAAATGCATGCATCAAGACAGTGAATAAATGCAGAGTCAACAGAAGTGGACATACCATTCGCAATAGGTAGCCATCTGTCTTGCTCCTTGACTTCTGTCTCGTATAAGCCGGAATCAGGTGCAGATGCGCCACCATCTCCTGGCTCCCCTTGCTGATCTCTTGCGTCGTTTGTGTCGTTGGCGTCTTGTGCTACCTCGGGTGATCCCTCGGTGTCCTCCTTTGGCGGGGTTGCCGACATTCTAGGGGAGCTTCAAGGTCGTTCGTTATCTCTTGTTGATGCACGATAGCTGTCGAGCGTCGGATCAGCCTTGTCATATCGAGCAATAGTAGTCGACCAGAGGCGGACATTGGTGGTCACACAGCTCATGTCGGGTCGCACAGCGTTTGTCTTCCTCTAAGCATCTTACAATGCTCGTGGTCGGCCCTCTAATCATGCATAATAACCACAATAGTACTGCACATCGTCACGGCACCATTCACGGCTTGGTCGGCAGCCGTCCTGTTGATATCTCATTCGTCTTGCGCATGACTGATACAGTATCGTCCATCACACGCATATACAACTTACATAGCTCGTGAAGTTCTGGATTTGGACCTCTTTCGTCCGCACTCGTGGTAGCCAATGACACTTGCTGATGCTCGCCCTGTGTGATGCGTGATGCAGCCAATCAACGCTGCGTACAGATTTCGGAGATGGGGCTCGGCGTTTGTGCTTTTGCTTCGTAGCTTGTTCTCGGCGGTACTGCTTCTGAGATCGGAGAAAGCGATGAGATTTTGACGCGAGTAAAATTACTCTGGTCGATAGCAGTCGTGGTGATGGTGTTTAGCGATTAAAGTGAGTGTTTGATTACAATGGGTAGCAAGCATGAAGATGTCACGTGCAGAACTATTTGGAATCATCAGCCCACTCCCACCTCATTGACCGCGCCTCACCTCCTACATAACGTGGTGTATGGTAACAGATCGTGTTGTGGCGTGTCTTATGCTTTGCGACACCGACCCTGGCCCTCAGTGTCGTTTTGAGAGGGAAGCAATGAGTACAGCGTCTTTTAAGCAGAAAATATGCAATTCAATCCTTCGACCACAGTGCACTTCCTATAAAGGCAGGCACGTTAAGCAGTAGCCCAGGTTTTGCTACTGGCGCAGCAACAGAGCAGACATGATATAACTACAGCTATATCCCATGGCAGCGTAATAGCAGCGCTGCTTCCACACTCTTGAACCCTTCATCTCCTTGGACTTCCTCAACCACTTATCCGTTTCTTCTCTTTAGCATGTCTCCTACTCGTCTCCTCACCAGAAAACAATGGTCCACCTCACCAAAGGCGAGTACAGCCAAGCTCAGGTCCACTCCACTGTCGCCTACGACCTATCCTACGCCTCCTTTCCCTTCTCAATCCACTCCTGTCCCTTCTCAATCCACTTCGCCTCCATCGCTGCCCTAACCCCAGGCCTCTTAGACTTCGGGACCGCCCTCTCACCCCTCGACCCTAATGGCCCTCTGCACTTCCACACGCTCCCTGGTCCTGACATGAGTACGACGTTGTTCGCCCCCTCCAATATTCCCCTCACCACGATCCCGCCGGGCACGCGCGGCACCACCACTTCCTGGCGGCGGATCGTCAGCTACACACGCTGGGTGCTGCTCCGAGTGGACCTGAGTGGATGGTGTTGGTGGAGGGAGCCCTGGACGTGATCAAAGAAGTGAAGCCGGATCTTGTGCTGATGGATCCACTGTTTCATCCTTGGAATCGACGCGTGCAAGCTGTTTGGGCAACGATTCATCGAGTTGGTCCCAATTGTCCCGGGCCTTGCATTGCGTTCAACGAGCCGTTGGGAGAGGGGACGTTCGCTGCATAAGTCGTTAAGAGGTACGGAAACTACGATGGACGACCCGTGGTGGCAAGATTGGCATCAACTCGTTAGGCTAACAACGACTTTCTAGGTCGATGCATAGATACTCGGGGACGACTAGTATTTAGCTCGTTGATTGCTTCTGTACCTAGAAAGGTCGCTGTCAAAGATACATCATCTCGATGTGAATTTACGTATCACTCTTGGTACGCGATATTTCCATCACCATCATCATATCATGTTTCTCGTCCCTTCAGTCCGTGGGTGTGAGAGGGTGGTGGCGGACGAGGATGGTGCCGGCGAGGCGGAGGATTCTGTATTCGCGGAAGACAGGCTTGTGCTTGAGCTCGGTGACATGTATCTCATCGCTCCATTCCGACACACCCTCACCCCCTCTTCAAATATCATTGTACCCCAGAAACCTCTTCGGCAACCCTTTATCCACCACCGCCCAAGCCCAGCTTCTCCCAGCCTCTCCCGTCCACAAAGCAGCGGGCTCATCACTCCTCTCCATCATGCCATCCTTATCCATCGCCCCAATCTCGCTTCTCGTCGTATAGCTCAAAAAATGCTCGACCGAATCATCTCTCCCCAGCGCAAGCGCATTCCCACTGATCCCATGACACAAACACGGCTCCTTCGTCAGCAATCCCTTGTCCCATATCAGCTTCCTCGCCCTTTGCAGACTCGTCTCGATTCTCTGTCGTAAGTTCGGAAAGTAGTGCTTGATACTGTCCAAACTCGTCACGACACCCGTCGCGCCATGACAGAAATGTATCTTCGGCACAGAAGTCGGCGGGATACTTGACGGCCAGTTTCCATCTTCAGCTTGATATGACAGCAGCGCGCCTAGTTCGGCCTCCAGCTGCGGCGCGTACTTTGGCGCTGTCAGTACCACTTGCGTGATTATCCCGATGATGCCATGCGCCGCGCCCGCGTATGCTTTCCCCCTCCACTTGAACGGCCGCGGACTTGTTAGTATCGCATCGATGACATCTTCTTCCGTGTCTTGTATCAACCCCTTGATCTCCTCGTCGTCCTCGAAGCTCGCCCTCACCAGCCTTAAAAGATATAAGTACCCGGCCCTTCCGTACAACCACTCATTACTAGCATCATCCTCACATACGGTATCCACATAGTCGCACAAGTCACGGGCCATATCGCGATCCTTGCTGCTCGCGGCGCCGAGAGCAAGCAGTGTGAGGATGTCATTGCCGATGCCGCAGTTATAGGGCGAAGGGGCTGGGTAGCTGCGGATGGCATCTTGGGCTGTTTTGAGGTAGACGGCACACCAAGTTCCCATGGGGATGCGCTCGGTGGTGAGGGTGAGGTCGGAGTAGAATTCTTGGAGGGTGAAGAAGAGGTAGGCGATGGAGATTGGGCCTGGGAGGGGATGTTAGCCGGGAGTGGGACGGGGGGAAGCTGGAGGCGCACCGTGATAGAGACCGCCTAGATGTGCGTTAGCGCGGCACGATGCGGTGGTGGAATGCGAGGTGCGACATACCTCCTGGCCGGATGGAGTCGGGTGGATATGCTGAGACAAGGTGTTCGAGTGATGAGATGAGCTGTTTTCTGGGGTCGCGACTGGATAATGGAGCGTCGTTGGCGAAGTAGCGCGGTAGCTGCCCTGGTGGAGGTGGGTGCGGCGCCATGATGGTGAGCTGATGTGGTAGGTGGGATGAGCTTCAAGATCTTGGGCAGCTGAAGCTGAAACAGCCGTGAATAGTATCGGCTGGTGGGCGCGATGCGACTATGTCTCAATTCGTGCTAGGATGTGATGAGCAACAGCGACAATGATAGCGGAGGATGTAAGGCAAATGTGATTGTATATGTCTGGGATGAGGGAAAGGTGTTGAGGATCAAGGTCACACAAGGGGAGGTTGGTACTGTGAGCGCTAGCGTTTCAGGTTTGCGGTGACAACATCTTAACGTAAATACATAAAGTCATTACTGTATCATGATAAAAGCACATCTCTTGCCACACTTCACGACGCCCTCCCGCCATCAGCTCTCCTCCTACTACCCATCATCCACCGAATGAAAGGCGACGGCATCCATCGTCCGAGTACCTCATACACCAAGCTGCCACTGCCGACCCGCCAAACCGCCCTAGGCCTCCCCTGCGTCAAAGCGTCGAAAACGGCGTTGTGCAGCTCCCTCACATTGCTTCCCTTCATCACTTTGCCGGTCCCAGTATCTTTCTGTTGCTGTCGTTGCTGCATATACCGCTGTGCATACGCCTCCCTGGCCGCTGGCTCCCACGCCATGACTTGACCTTCACCAGCACTTGCGTCCAACCTCGATCCTCCACCCTCGTTCGATGCATCTAAGTCCATATTGCCAACTCTGATCTGCACAATGCTCGTTCCTGGCGCGGCCATGTCGATCTCTGATCGCAAACTCCCTACCCACCCGTCCAATCCAGCCACAACCGCCGCTTCTACTCCATTGAATGGAAGCATCAAACTTGAGGCGATTGTCGGCATCACCACGATGATTCGAGATCCAGAAGCAGTGATAGTGCGAAGAAAGGCGTTAGCTGTAGCAATTGGCGCGACAAGCTTTGTATTGAGGTTGGATGACCAGACATCGGAAGAAAGAGTTTCGAGAGGGCCAGTAGGATAGGAAAACGAGGGGATCAGGAGAAGACCACTGAATTTGAGCAGGTTTCCAGTTGCAGGTGCCGATGGAATTGCTGCTGTTGACATTGGCGGTGTGCTGAAGAGGTTGTTGAAGCGCGTCATGATGTCTCTCACGTCGCGAGGCTATGAGAAGTATCAGCGACATATTCGGCCACAAGTGCTCAGTGCTAGAGGACAAAAGCCTGGATCAAGCGGATAACGCAGTGAGAGTTCTCTCGATCGGGCTCTTATCCAGTAGCTTTAGCAATAGCAAGACTCACATCTGTCACATTCATCTTCAATGGCAGTATATCAGCCTTCGCTTCACTCTTGACGATATCCGCTTCCTCCACACTGCCCACTATCACATATACGATGAAACCTCTGCTCTCCAGATCCAACACCACCGATCTCGTCACAGGCGAGTGCATTGCGCCAGCAACAATCACAACCTCTTTGCGACTACCTCCCGGACCTCTCCCCGCCCGTCTCTTTCGCATGTAAGACCGCCGTTGTGACCAGTATAAATATCCTCCCGTGCCGAAGAAGGCCACTGTAGCTGCGGTGATTGCGCGATTTCGGTTCAGACATTGAAGTACCCATTCAGCATAGCCGAAGACGCCGTCTTGTTCGACAGGAAAGAACATGGTCTGTGGAGGGGGAGGCGGGCGAATGGGACGAATCGAGTCTGGGAGCCATGATGCATGGTAGAGGTATTCGCGTGTGGATATTGCAACGGAGTCGAAGTGGCGTTCGAGGGATTCAGTCACGTCGAGGGAGTAGTGGAGGATGTGATTGGGAATGGAGGAGAGCTGTGATTGTTAGTGATGGCACACGAGGAGCGGAGGATCTGTGAGGTGGGATCACACGTACGACATCAAGAAAATGCTGGTCGTCACTCGACATGGCGGAAAGCAGTCAGCTCGCTTGGAGAGTTGATGTTGCTCTGCTATGTTATGTCATGGGTGCAAGCAAGAGCAGAAGGTAGCTGTATACAGCAACATGTGACATATCAGTCAGACTATTTGTCATCATTCTGTCTATGACAGATTCCTAGCTACCAGTCATCCTCTGTGGAACGCGGTGCTGCCATACCAGCAAACGAACGACCACCTCCCATCCCAAAGTCTCCTTGATCGCCCATACCAAAACCAGCTGTCTGCGTTTCCTCACCTGTTGATTCATCTTGGCTTTGCTCTTCACTCGGAGGAGTTTCAGCTCGCGATGGCGGTTCATCCTGCTCCATCGCTTGATCTCGCCCTGATCTCTCGTCGCCATTCTCTACTCCCTTCTTCAGATCCTCGCCAGCAACCTGCCCACTCGACTCGCCCCTCAATTTCTCATACCTCTCACCCGCCTCCTTCAGGAGGACCTTAATTCGTCCTTCTTCCTCAATCATCTCCACTCTCTCCCTCGCCACTCGCTCAAGCCGGCGCTTACTCTCCTCAACCTCGGCCTCTTTCGCCTTGACCATCTCCCAGAACCGCCCCACCACAACCTTCAGCTCCGGTATCTGCCGGACACGCGGCTGTATCTCGAATCTCCGTCGTGTCCGTTCTTCCAGTGCACGTTCTCGTTGCAATGAGCTGCCAGTGCTATACGTACCTGCACGCGTCTGCGCAGCTTCGTACGCAGCATTTCGCTGGAGCTCTTCTTGGTCGGGCGCGTTGTCATCATCGCCTCCCTCATCATTGTCGGAGTCGTCGGACACTCCGGCTGTGTAGCCATAGCCATGTTGCGCCGAGCGTATCTGATCTGCAATGTCCTTCCGACGCTGCTTGTCCTGCTCTTTTGCTGCCCGTCGACCCAATGCCACTTTCCCACTGTCTTCCGTGAAGTTCTCGAAACTCTCGTACATGTCTTCATCGTCGGGTATCAGTCGCGTGTCTGTATCGTACTTTGACTTCACGTCTGCAGCAGGAATGATGAGCGATGATCGAGGACGGAACTCATCGTCAGAGAGAGAGCCATCGGACGCATTTGTCGGAGTATCGCCAGATTCATTGAGGGCGATGAAGTCTTGTTCTTTCGCAAGTCGTTGTCGCCGCTCTTTCTTCTCGCGGATCTCGGCAGCGCTTGGGATGATCGAAGGAGAGTCGTCGTAGTGTATTGTAGTGAGCGCGTCGGCCCCAAACTTGGAGGCTATGTCAATTACGCCGCGTGATGTGATCGATGCCTCATGTTCTTCAGTGTGAGAGTGACTGGCGGGTGTGTTCGGGGTAGAGCTTTTCAATTCGGCGAGGTAGTCTGCATTGTAGCTAGGTCGGCTGTCACTTTCACCAGCGCGCAATGGTATCGCAACACGGTCTCGTAGAGTCTCGGCGACGCGATCTCGAGAGGTCTTGCTTGAAGTCTTCGGTCGTCGTATCTCTGCGCCTGGCACATCTGTATCTTCTTCGTCAAAAGCAAGGGATGTTCTTAGAGATGATGATGTTCTTGGCTTTGTGGAATCGCGTGAAGGATTTATAGGTCGCTTGACTGCAGAGGCTAAAGTGGGCTGATCTAAAAAGACATGATTGAAGTATCAGCCATGTGTAGCTTCACAAACAGCATTAGATTGCGGTGCTGATGAGATGTGGACGGGAGTGCTTACCGTGATTTATTGATTGGGAGGTAGAGTTGTCGCCATCGCCGTCTTCATCACCGCCAATCTTTCTAGGTACGCGACGGACTTTCTTCATAATTCAGAGCCGGGGTTTGTAACGAAGTCGACGGAAGAAAAACAAATGAAGTGACAAAGAGCTCAAAGGATCGCCGAGGCTAAATCTTATCTATAGCCGAGCCGAGGACTCGGACATCGAAACGTGACTGTTTGATGCTGACTAACATATGCCTAGTTTGAGTCAATTATCTCATTAGAGTCCCTGATCGTCCAGCCGTGGTGTTCAGCTGTGATCCAGTCTGCGGTGTAACAATCATACACCCTAGCAGCCCATCTGTATCCGCTAATACCTATCGCAAATACACCATGGCTGCGCCACCATTTACCGCCGAGACCGCTCACGCGAAAGTGAAGAAGGCTCAGAACCTATGGAATACAAAGTAGCCGTGCCTGTTTCCTCTATCACCACCTTGCACATTAGGCAGTCCGCTGACATACTCCCACAATTCCTCTCTCCTTCATTTAAAACCACTACCTCCCACCTCGTCCTTCACTGCTAATCTCATAATTCAGAGACCCCGCCACAATAGCCCTGGCATACACTCCCGACAGTGTCTGGCGGAATCGCTCAACCTTCTTACGCGGTCACTCGGCCATAGAATCCTTCCTAGCCTCAAAATGGAAGCGCGAAGTCAATTATCGGCTTCGTAAAGAGCTCTTTGCTTTTGGGGGCGATAGAATCGCTGTTCAGTTTTGGTACGAACGCTTCAGCTCCCAATGAACCCATGTCTTACCATGACATGCAGCAGCTTGTGGAACGCCCGTCCACGTCGTGCTTTGCCCTAACCTGCTAACGCCTACTACCATCCACATCAGGTACGAATTCCAAGACACGACCGACGGCATGAAATGGAAGCGTTGCTACGGCCTAGAGGACTGGTCATTCGCCAGTGACGGCAGGATGGCGAAGCGGCAGATGAGTGGCAATGAGATTGAGATTGGGGTGGAAGAAAGGTGGTTTGTGGATGGAGTTGATGTGGACGATGAGACCGTGACGGCAAAAATGACGGAAGAGCATTGGTAAGAACATCTTTCTAGTAGTGTTGCTGCGCATATCAGTGCACGCCCCTCGCCTCAAATGGGTTAAGACCCGAAGCCTTCTCAGATGGTCAACCGTCTCCGAAATGACTGCCAAGCACACGACCTCTCATCCTCACATGCCTCAATATCCATCCCATGCCCCATGTCCAAACTGCGGCTGATCCTCGTCGTGATTGCCTCCCACTGTCCATCCGGTGCCGGTCCGCCCAAGAGCTCTTGCATGCCGAGATTTGGCACCTCGTCCATAAGCCGTGCCCTGACTGTTTCTAGCTGCCCACCCAGCGTGGCCTTCTCCTGCTTGAAGAGCTTCACGGCGATCGCCTGCTGAGTTCCTGGCCAAGCTACCTGACGATGAATTTCTGCTTGCTGCTCCTGAGCTCGTTCTTGTTCTTGGACCCACTGCTGTGTCTGGATCTCTTCCTGAATCTGATCCTGGATGCATCGTTCTGGCCCCCAGAGCCATTGCTCTGCCTGGACCCACTGCATCACGCGGGCATGCCGTATGTCCTTGGTATCGTGCCATTCCAGTGCTGCTTGTTGTTGCTGCCATTCGAGCCAGGCTTTCTCCGCTTGCAGTGCTTGCTGATCGGACGCGGCTGGCTGCTGGTGCGGGTGCTGGTGCTGGATGGACTGGTGGTTCCAGACGGGCTGCTGAATACAAGCGGGCTGCGGAGCCCAATCGAGCTGCTGAATCCATACGGGCTGCTGGATGCAAGTCTGTTGCTGATCCCAAGCCTGTTGCGGCGATCCGGCTTGCATCTGATCCACGATTTGCTCCTCCCACGCTCGCTCGTCTTGCCATGGACGCAGCGATGACCAGAATCTCGAACCTTGTGGCTGTTTCGAGACTTGTTGGTGGGTCCCATAGGCCTGCTGTTCTCTCAGAGCTTGCTGCTGTCTCTGGACTTGCTGGACCTGCTGCTGCTGCCAGGCGTGTTGGTATCCACAGGCCTGCTGCTGTCGCAGGGCTTGCCGCTGTTCCCAGACTGGTTTCGGCTGCCTGGCGTACTGCTGGATGTAGGCTTGCTGAGGCAGGAAGGAAGGGTACTGCTGGTTGTAGGCGTATTGCTTGGTGCTGTACTCCTGCTGTTCGATGGCCTGCTGCTGTTTCAGGTCTTGTTGCTGAACCCAAGCCTGCGTTGGTGGCTGAACTTACTGCTGGACTGGGTCTTACTGCGATATTCGGACTTGCTGCTGGTACGGGAGCATGTTGCGGAAAGGCAAGTGCCGGCGCTCGACCCCGGAATGACGAGCGTGTGGTAATTCTGTATGCTGATGGCGGTTGCCCCCAGTCGTAGGATTGCAATTTAAAAGGCATTTGTTCTATACCAGCGTCATCCAGTTCCTGATATAGTGCTGAACCCTTGTGAACGTAACGCGCCCAACTCTTGAACTTCACCCAGATTCCAGCCCGTCTGCATGTCTCGCACGGTAATTCACGCGCTGGTCCCGTTCCAAGTACCCTTGGTTCTGGTGTTTGGCAAGCCATACTCATAGATCTCGACAGCGCCTCATTGCAAAGCTCAATAAGGGGCTCATCCCATACGTAATGGTCACAAAAATATAATGCTTCTTTGTGCACGATCCGACACATGATGAGAATTCTTTCGTGGCCTTCAGTCGTATAGATATAATGGAACCGAGGACTTATCGTAGGCTAGCTGGTCAGTGACAAGACACTACGCCCAGTCGTCGATCCTGTTGCTTTAGAAGCACTTACAATGAGGTACCAATTGTGCTGGCCTTGCGAGAATCTAGCAGAAGTGTTGCCGTTGTGATCGTCTTGCTCCAGCCTGGTGGGCACGGTGTAGTCGATGTTGTAAAGATAGCCTGACCACGAGAATGAAGGTAATCGCCGCGGATAACACCCAAGAATGATTGATGTCTCCCACTAGCGCTAGAGTTGAGTTTAGCCGTACTAACGGGCAGCTCGGAGATGTCCTGATAGTGATATTCTGTCCGAATGTGGGAATGAGCGTAATGTTGATCAATGCTGGGACGGAGTGTCGTGTGGTGAACAAGCAAGGAGAAAGCCAAGTTGGGGTTGGTTAGATAGCAAGTCTGTTGCTCCTTCCCTATGATAGTTTCGATAACTCCAGTGATCGTGCACTTTCTGTTACCAGAATGGCAAGCGCATCTGCTGCCCGAAAAATCACGGCATCGAGCAGTATCACATCGCTTGCGACCTCAGGGCTTCACACTAGCCTTGCTCGCTTTTGCTGCCACCACAGGTGCATGCTCTGCATCCGCAGCTTTCATCCGCAGTTTGTATTCCCTCGGCGTTTCCACAATCGAACCCTTACTCTTCTTCGCAGCCTTCTCCGCACCGAACCACCGCCACGGCATCAGCACATTACTCCACTCACCAACGCCCGCAGCCTTTTTCAATCCCAACACCCCATCACCCTGCTTCAAATCCACCCAAATCCCCAACCTCTCCGCCTTTGCCCTCTTCTCCGCCTCTCTATACACAGCTTCCATGCCCTTACTTCCCCACTCCACGCCAATCTTCCCTTCGTACACTGTCGCCCAGCCCCGCCGTACCATTTCCAAGCCGACATTGACATGCCAGACTGGTCCCAGCAACCCGCTTCGTCTCTCATCGCCCCATCGCCATCCCCCAAACGTGCGTCGAAACACACCGTCTTCTTTCAGCGTCAGGAGTCTCCGCCGCACAAACGCAGTACCAACGACTCGCTCATACTGATCACGACGAAGCGGGAACACGCGCACCCAGCCTTTCCCGCGATCTGCGATGATGTATTGGAGATGTTTCAGCGCTTCCTCGGCGTGCGGTTGTGCGGGTTTGCCGAAGTGCGCGAGTTCAGGGGCATCGATGCCTGCGAGACGGACGGACAGAGTTTGGCCTTTCAGATCGGAACGAGCAGAGGGAATAGGGCGGAGGGAGGTTGACCAGAGAGCGAGACGGCCGAGGGGAGCGTGGTAGAAGCGGAAATTGTCCGGGTCAGCGATTTGAGAGACTGTCGTGTAGCCGTAAAGAGATTGGCGGCGAAATCGAGGGATCAGGGATGGTGCTGCTGTGCTGTTAAGAGAGGAGTGGTCGAGCAAAGACGGAGGCAAGGAAGCATTGTTAGGTATCCGGCGGAGATGGTATCGGTAGAGTGAGCGGACTAGCAGGATTCCAGAGGTGAGGACGGCGGTGGACAGGACATTCTCGGGCGTCAGTAGAGATGTAGCTGAAATGGCAGGAGAAGATGTGCTGTCTGTCTCGAAATCGGGAGCAACTAGGGTGGCCGAACGTGCAGGGAGCTGCGTGGCACCTTTCTCCTGCCAAAACCAACCCATTGGTCTCAAGTGCGGTTATTAAAAGCACTCCGAAGACATTTTGTAGTGTGTTGTTGACAGCGTGATGTCAGTCCCCGGAATTGTTCTGAGATGAAATAAATGTGGGGAAGGGGTCTCTGTGATCAGAAGTAGCATTGGCCATTGGTGTGACATAAACAACCTCTGTCATTCATTGCGACACTCTAGAGGCCTTTGCTGGCGGAGGGATACCTAGTAGGCTGAATGCCCACAGTGCATGGCGAGAGCTCGACGGCAAGCTCTATTGAGGCTGGTGTGTCCAAGCTATTTTACCCTCCGTAACGTGTTCATGCTGACTCTCTTTCAGACGACTATGACCCGATAGCACACCTAAATACCATCTTCTCCCATACTAGCACTCTTTCGCGCGCGCCAGCCGTTCGCGCTATCATTCGATCCTCCCAGGATGACCTTTCCGTGTCTATCAATAGGCTCGAGGCTGCTCAGGCGGAAGTCAATGCCTCTCACCTGTCCTCTATCCAAGCAACACAGAATGAGCTCGCCACACTCTTCACCAAGATCGATGGCGTTCGGGAACGAGCGTTGCAGACTCAGCGCGCCATAACAGAGATGACAGCAGACATAAAGCGTCTAGACAACACCAAGCGCAACCTCACGCTTTCTATGACAGCTCTGAAGCGGCTGCAGATGCTCACGACAGCCTACGAGCAACTTCGCGGACTGGGTAAAGCCCGGCAATATAATGAGTGCGCACAGCTTCTGCAAGCAGTAATGCAACTTATGGCGCACTTCAAGAGCTATAGGTCAATTGACCAGATTGCAACATTGAGCAGAAATGTCGCAGATCTTCAACGAGAACTGCTGGAGCAAGTTTGTGAAGATTTCGAAAATGCCTTCGCGAAGAATGAAGTCGCGCAGAAAAGAGGAATGCTCAATGAGGCTTGCGGAGTCATGGATGCACTTGGTAGCAATGCCCGCGCAAGACTGGTGACGTGGTACTGTAACTCGAGTTTGAGGGAATACAGGACAATCTTCCGGGGCACCGACGAGGTTAGTGTTCTTGTGTAAACATGGATATGTACAAAGACTGATCATTCACAAGGCCGGGTCGCTGGACAATATCTCTCGGCGATACGCATGGTTCAACCGCCTGCTGAAGACTTATGATGTTGAGCACGTTCAGGTCTTTCCAGCATCCTGGAAAGTCAATGAGCAGCTTGCGAACGCTTTCTGTGAAAGCACCAGAGACGATTTCAAGGGCATATTACACCGGACAGCTCGACAGGGAGATGGGCGGAATATGGATGTGGATTTACTACTATCATCATTACAGGAGACCTTGGACTTCGAACACGGGCTCGAGAAGAGATTCATGCCAGGAGTGAGTCATGTTGTAGTACTACAGCCGAGCTACACTAATATATTCCAGTCTCGAACATCATTAGATAGTATGATGTCTGGAGATGAGAGGCCTCACGTCTTTGAGCAAGCCATATCGGAAGCCTTCGGACCATATCTGAGCCTATGGGTTGAGGCCCAAGATCGGTTAGATTTTCTTCCTGCCCTCCATGGCCCTCTTGAAACTGACTTCTATCTAGTCACCTGGCCTTGCTCATTGCCAAGTTCAAGATCCAACAGCTACGAAACCCGGATGAGGAATTTTCATCCCAGTCTGTCATCACATCCTCACCTGAACTCTTCCAGTTCTATCGCCTGACTCTGGCTCAATGTGCGAAACTCTCTACTGGGAGACAGCTACTGGAACTCTCGCAGACATTTGCGAAATACCTCGACCAGTACAGCCAACAAGTGCTTCTGTATTCGCTCGATACTCGTTTTGGACCACAAGGACCAGCGATAGAGGACATCGTCATAATATTGAACACAGCCGACTACTGTTTTACTACATGTTCACAGCTAGAAGAGAAGATCAAGTCACGAATCGACGCTGACTTGAAAGCTCGTGTTGACTTACAGAGCCAAGCAGACGCTTTCATGGGTCTTGCCTCGGCTGCTATACGAGTCCTCGTCCGCAAGGTCGAGATCGAGTGCGAGCCGAGTTGGCGCGAAATGCGTAACACTGCTTGGTCGCAAATGGAGAACGTTGGTGATCAGAGTGCTTATGTTGCTGAAGTACTCAAAGCCATACGAACACCATCCGCCACAATCCTTAAATACCTTTACAAGCCGCAATACGCCCGCGCTTTTTGCGATAATCTTGTCGAGTCTCTTACGAATACCTACATTACAAGTATATCTCAATGTCGGCCTATATCAGAAGTTGGCGCGGAACAGATGCTGCTCGACTCATACGTCCTCAAGAGAGCTCTGACAGACCTTCCTAATATCAATCATGCTCCATCGTCCGGCAATAGTAACGAGAAGCCTCCACCGATGCCCGCAGCTAATCCTGCCTATGCCAGGCGGGTGGCACAAACGACTGCAAAGATTGATCCATTGCTCAAGACGCTGCAAGTCCGAGCTCTCCCACCAGAAGCACTTGTGCAGGCATACCTTATACACATTGCGGACACGAATGAAAACAACTTCAGACGTATTTTGGACATCAAGGGGATACAGCGTCGCGATCAGACACAGCTCGTCGAGATCTTCCATGCTCACCGTGCCCGAGAAAGTCAACAGCAGCAGCAAGATGATGCTACCGGTCTCAAAGAGGAAGTCTCAAATGGTGGTACGCCCACTCGACGTCTCGTAGCCAACTCAGCTGTCCTAGCACCTCTCCAGATCCCAGTGGCAGGTAGTCCTACCAGTGGTTCCGGCGGTGCGGCGAATAGTCCTCATCCTTTTAGCACTATTTCGGCCTCGACACCAAACCTCCCCGGTCTACTCAGCTATGGGGTCGCGAGCGGGTCAGCTCTGCTGAACGCACCTCGTGATCTAGTCGACCGCTTCGGCGCTGCGACACCTGCTTTGTCAGAGACGGGTACAGTTGCTGGCATGGCTGCCAGCAGCGTACCTAGTCGCGTTGGCACTCCCGGTATTGACGGGCAAGGGCATGCTGTAGTGATTGGCGAGAACTTGAGGAACATTGGCAAGTTCTTCCGCCGCGATCTAGGTGGTTTGGGAAGGTTTGGATCAAGTAGAGGGACTAGTATAGGTGGTGGAAGTGAAGCGTAAATAGTGCATAGATTATGACATCACGTGTAAGGTGATTCTCCAGGGTGAGAAGCGCGTACCACGGTGTTTCAAGTAACTTTTGACGCGATCTCGTTTGGCGCACTATCAATATCATCACTTTCACAGACAGCAATATCTTCATCACTCAAGATCTGACGTGGAGGCAGAGTAGTGCTATCGCCACGATGGCTGTGAATAGCAATCTAGGTTATCTGCTACAGCAAGGTTCGAAAGGCAATCCAGCAAACGGCCTTGACCAGCTTCGCTATGCTGTGCTCGCAGATGGAATCCCAAGCAACAATGAGGGCATGGTACAGAGGACCTGCATCCTGGGCGAGCTCATGACTAACAAGCTTTATAGTCTGAACTACGAATTTACATCTGGCTCGTCCTTCTTGGAGCGCCTCCACTATCAACAGATAGCTACCTTGACCTTGTTCGACAAGGAGCATCACCTTCGTATGCAAAGATCCGAAACGACACCTTCCGCACACTTGCGACAGATCCACTCTTCCGCCGGCGAGTCACAGAAAACAGCTTGACAAGAGTATTGAATGCGGTGGCATGGAAGCTACAAGATGCACATGAAGCACGAGTGAATGGCTGGCAGAGTCCACCCAGCATAGGTCATCGCCCGCCATTGAGCTTTAATGGCAGCCCAGACACTCGAAAAGACAGTCCATCAGGCAACAGGAGTGCATTTGACAAGGAGTTTTCTGACGCCGGAGCATCGACGACAACAGATGGCGCATCAGTTGGATACGTGCAAGGCATGAATGTCCTGGCAGCCCCCTTCCTCTATGCAGCACGATCTGAAGTCCAAGCATTTGCAGCATTCACTCGTTTCATCACCTCGGCATGTCCAGGTTACATTAGAGGAGGTTCGATGGATGGTGTTCATCGCGGTCTGGCTCTTGTTGACACCATCCTGGCTATCGTCGACCCGAAGCTGTCGGCATATCTCATCAACAAAGGCATGCATGCGAAGATCTATGGCTTCGCATCTGTTCTGACACTCTGCGCGTGCACACCGCCACTCCCAGAAGTGCTCAATCTGTGGGACTTTCTCTTTGCGTATGGACCGCATCTCAACTTGCTGTGCATTGTTGCGCAATTGGTGCTCATCAGAGATCAACTTCTCGCCAATCCTAGTCCAAACCAGATTCTGCGCTCCTTTCCAACCTTGCAATCAGGCAAGATCAAAGCTATGGCGATCAGCTTTGTGAGGAAGATTCCACGAGATGTCTACGATCAGATTGTGGCTCATGCTCAATGAATGGTGTCACAACCAGCTGATTGAACTGCTTCCCCCTGGTAGCAATGCGCATGGACTATCGAGACTACAGCACAACCCTGCAAAGCACGAGGATGAGACCCTCTCGCTCCCGATCCTTGCTGGAGACTCTCAGGATTGCAACACATTTCGATGATCACACCAGTATAGGCACCATGCTCTTGCCATCAGGGCCTCATCCACGCTTCGAGAGACAGGGGTCTTCGAGATATTTACCAATCAAATTGTTCCCAATCCTCAATGGGTAGTATCATCACGACCAGCTTCATGAAATGCTCTCGTTGCAGCATTTGCACATGGACTAGCAAGACTGCGGCACACCTTAAGAAAGTCAGGAGGATTAGATCTTTCCCTCGACAAGGTTTCATGATGCCACCAGTATCGCATTTTGCTCTTAGACCTCCAGGGACACCACACATGCATGAGGCTATCGGCACGTGGACAGATCGACAAACGATCAGATCAGATCAGATCTCAATGTGCGCCGCAATCTGCACGCATGCATGCATACATAACAGAAGTTTTATCAGCAACATCCATACATGTATACATGTTCATGCTTCTGCTATACAGCTCTCGACTCTGACGGCGGAACTATTACCGTTTCAGCTCGCCTACAGCAAACGCAAGAACCCCTGGCAGGCAGGTCGAAAGTGGACTAGATGTGTGACGGCGCCGAGACGCTAGAATACCTTAGCGTTGAAGCTTGTGTAGAATGTGGAGAGTATGCAAGGGAGGTCGATCTCGGCTCCGCTTCTTTGTCTGTTCGTCTGGGCTCGCAGGCATCCTGACGAATCACCAACGAGCGCAATCATCGTTCATGCAGCATCGGAGCTCGGAAAGTCGCAATCACTTTTGCGACGTATTTGAAACAGGTTGTATGGTCGGGATCTGCACAAAGGTCGTCGTGTTATTTCATCGATTGCCCAAGTGCTTCCAGCAACGAGCAAGCGATATGGCGCGCCTGTTCAAGCCCTCGAAATATTGGAGGCTCAACCCGTTTGACCAGGACGACGACGACGAGACGAACGGGAGCACGGTATCAAAAGTTGAGAAGCTAGCACGCTTAGCCTGCGCCGCTGGGAACTCCGATTGAGCAACAGCATAGCGTGGTTCTGGATCATCCAATGAACGTAACGACGAAAACGCAAATCATACACACGACGGCGACATATTATGCTAAAGCTGATCATTATGCAGCAGCTTGCCTGTTCCGTACCTGGATGGGATCTTGGAAACTTTTGGATTGTGATGTGATGGTGCTGGATGAGTGACAACATTATGGCCTAGACGTGAAAGCGAAGGTTTCCCCCTCGTTTTGAGCATCAAGATCAAGATGGGCCGCGGGTGTGTCGTCGCATAAAAGATCGCACCCGGCACGAGGATATCCATCTCATCCTCTAAGCTTATGAGCTGATCACATCACGACTAAGCTCAGCATAATTACACAATGAATGATGCCTGGAGATTATTAAGCATGATGATGAGAGTCGCCAGCAGTAGCAGTATCATGTTTCAAGTGCTGCCCGGCGGACAAAAATAGCTGTTGGGAAAAACGTTTTCGATGGGCTGGTGGGGGGGCCACGCTAACTCGGATAGAGTGGCTGAAAATCGTGAACGCGCGTCTGGGAATTGTCGCAACCTCAGCGAGTCACTACTGCTGATGATTGTATCATACTCGATAGGCTGCTAGCATAGACGGACTGTGAGGAGGGGACTGTGAGGTTGATGATTGTACATCGTGAGGATGCAGAGAGAGGGAACAATAACGGAAGGAAGAGCGGCACAGACTTCCAGCCGCCAGATAGTTCCAGATAGTCATCACCATCACTCTGTTCATCATTATTACCTGGAGTGAGTTCGAGCGGTCAAAAGTCGAGCTCAAACTCCGACAATGGTCTCATCATGTAGAAGTTATCAGGGCCAAGGAGAGAGCTCCCCTGCCTTATCTGCCTGCCTAACCTTGCCCAACCTGCCTGGGTGGTCGGGGAGGTGGAGGGTTGCCATCGCGTGTGCATGCAGAGGCCTGCCTATCGCCAGCGTGGGAGGCTGTGACCTACGTATGCCCTGTGTTGCCGCGTTGCATCCTCTTTTTTTTTGTTGAAACTAGGGCATCATGACCCGCGGGAGTCTGAGCCAGTAGTGTCGAGGATGTGACGGGACTTTCCTGAATCTCTTACTCGTCAAGCTCGTGCCTGCCTGCCTTTCATAGACTAAGCCGCCATTTCCTTCCTGTTGAATCCGTCTCATACTGTAGTAGACATTCGTGTTTAGCAGTAAGACCTTCCTCTCATCCCAGCTGGAACGTATACTGTCTCTTGTAATCGACATAATCCTAGCATACTGGCCAAAGTGTTGCAAAGCTCTCTTTGCGAAAGGCCCGATATCCGTCGGGTGACGATCACATCAAAAAAGGGACTCCTCTCAACACACGAAAACCTGCTTTCGCCAGCTCAGATACAGATACAACCACCATCAGCAAGCCGCTCTTTCTCTTCTTTGCTGCTGCTTCTCCGAGCATACATTCTTGCACGCAGTCTTGTTGGAGATTACCTTCATACCATCATTCCACGTCAAAGAGAAGATTCCTCTGCCTAATTAGTTCTATTTCTGGAAAATCCGCTCAGCAGATCAAGCACAACCACCAAGCACAAGCTCGCACGCTCCGTCCATTGTCTCGCTACCAGAACCGGAATACGACAACAGGGAATCCTTTGAGCACGACCCTTGTCACTGCCATACAACTCAGCAGTCGTCATATCGTCACGTTTATTGTTGAGCGATAGCCGAAAAAACAGGGAAAATCTCTCTTCTCCGCCACCCAGCACAGCCTTCTCAACATAACTTCGACACCACACGTCAGACATCATGTCAACAACAATGCAGTCGCAACTACCGTCTCAGCAACGTCCGCGTTCAAAGTCGACATTTAGCTTTAGAAGCAACAAGGGCGATACTAACGATCTTGGCGCAAAGCCGAAGATCGACATGAAAGATGCTAAGCGCACTGAAAAGAAATCGAGGTTTGGAGGCAACAAGAAGGACCCGAACGCTGCCGTGACCGAGATGCAACCAGGTTTGTCTCGTGTCCGAATCCCTTAATCGGAAACAATGCTGATGTCGATGATAGCCATGTTTGCACAATCAGAACCGTCGACACTTGTTGATCTCAAAGGACAGCAGTGGAAAGACTCCATGGGGAATGATATTGGTATGTACTCGCGCTCACCGTGACCATCGGTAGCACCGTACTAACGAGAGACTAGCCGACCCAGATGCGACAAACCCAACCAGACCACGAATGGAAAGACCACTTGATACGATAAGATCTTTTGAAGCTGCATATGATAATAGTTACAAGAGGAGGACGCAGATGATCCGTGCCGGTCAGTCATCCTGTTCGAATGCCTACCATCCACAGGCTAACACATTGCAACAGAATCAGCGGATGCTCTTTCCAGCATGCTACCTAATGGCGCAAGTCGACGATCCAGCATCTATCTCGGTAAGCTTGAACTCGTGCACCGTCAAAGACACCAAGCTAACATACTCTCCCAAGGTAATGGAGGAGAGGCACCTTTCGCACCTCAACCGAGATACTCTCCCAACCACCTTGGAAGCCATTCCCGGCATATGTCAATGCGGAGTGGATATGATGGATATGGTTACCAGAACCATAATGGCTTCAACGGGTACAACACCAGTCCTCAGAGCGGCTACATGTCCCGCCGCCCGTCTGGCCTCCGTCAACATTCAGCACCCTACTCACAACACCGCATGAGCGCCGACTACAGCCACTACCAACCTCCGCACAACTACCACGAATCCGAGTCCCGCGACACTGTCAACACGGGCGAATCAAGCGGCAGCGCCAGCGAACAATACGGCAACTCCACCGATCCCAGCAGTGAAAACAGCTCCATTGACCGCGTCCACGCCGTCAACGCCAAGAATCTACAGCAAATGAACATGGATCCGATCGAGGCAGCACAAAACTATCCTTACGGCCGCGGCAATGATCGTGCTTCGCCCATGCCTATGAACAACAACCCTAGACCTATTCGCAACACCGCCATCCGCGAAGAAGAAGATGGTCGCTCATTGCGCGCGGGCTACGGCGGATTCGACCCGTACCAGCCCCGTCGTCGCTCGCCTCCACAGTCCGGCCCGCAATACTCACAGCAGCAGTTTCAGCAACAGCAGCAGCAGCAGTCTCAACAGTTCCCATCAATCCAGCAACAACAGCCTCAACCACAACCACAACGCCAGCAATCCCTCAGACAACAGCCACAGGCACCGCCGGAGCGCAAAATCATCCGTTTCGATGCCAATCCGGCGTTGAGCCAGGAGTACGCGCCGGAGAACGCGGCGATGATGGCGGCCAGTAAGGCGAGTAAAGGCGGGAAGCCTGCTCCCCCGGCAGCTGCGGGAAGCGGGAAGAGGAAGAGTTGGTTTGGGAGGAAGAAGTGAGTGGACGTTGTGATTATTGGCGATGGGAAATGGCTCAAACGGTGGGAATGTGAGATTGGAGACGAGTGGCGGCCTGTTGGAGGAGCTGCTGGTTGAGAAAGGTGGTAATGAGGAACGGCCTGGAAGAGTCGTCTTCTTGACGCAACAGAGGCGATGATGACGACTCGAACTCCGAAGGAGCTGGAGCAGAAGCACGAGGAGGCCAAGATGAAGGCGAGGGAGAAGTAGGTTCGGCGAGATGAGGTGCTAAAGCTGGCAACAGCAATGGCTGACACGAAGATGACGACGCGGACGAGGATGAGCTGCGGGGAGCTGCATATAAAGAAGCAGAGGCAGAGGCAGAGGCAGACGTAGAGGCAGAAGCAGAGGCAGAAGCGAAGCAAGAAAGGCATGTCGAGTGCAGGTTGCAGGTTGGCTTGTGGCTCTTACGTATATTCTTCGATTCGAAAACAAACTGGCCATGCATTTCTAGCCTTTCCTTCTTCTTCTTCTTCAAAAGTCTTTTCTTCTCCAGAAGTCTTCCCTTCTTCGCTTCTCTGTCGATATTCTCATCAAACACACCTTGCTGACGGCTTCCCTCCCGGTCCCAGCATCCACCATCGTGGCACACAGCTAAACACAAAATCCTAGATCCATCATCACTGCATCTCCATCTCCACCCCGTTGCATCACTTTCACGGTGGCTGGCATGTATGTCCCTGTTGATGACATTTCGCTTTTGATTCCCCTGTTCACTCTCTCTCCTCATTCTCTGGCGGATGACCTTTCCCCTCATGTCCTCGCCTCTTCTACACTCCCGTCCCTTCGCTCCGATGCTCCGATCACGCAGAGGGTCACTGCCTGGGTGCTCGTGGTGAGGTTGGGAGGAGACGAGATAGGGCAAAGCGTAGAGGGGCGCGGCGGACTCGGGACAGGGTGTTGCGAGGTTCCTGGCGTTGAACATGATTCGAAGCTTGGTGGAGCTGGATACGGCTTGATGTGGGATCGCCGTGGCGTACATCGGGCTCTGGTCTCTAGTCTCTGGTCTGGTCTGGTCTGCCTCGTTGATTCCTTTTCACGGCCTTTATTTTTCGCGTTCCTTTCAGTGCCTCGCTACCAATGCCCTAAGATTCCACGCGAAGCTGCTGCCTGTATCGCCGTACTACTATTCCTTACTCCTCTTGCCTCCCGCCTCCCGTCTCCCATAGTGGGCCCGTCGCAGCTGGGCCTTGTCCCGCCTTGTCTCGCCTTATCTCGCCTTGTCTCCTTGCAGACGAAGTCTCTTGGTTTCGACATCGCCGAGACACGGACGCGCCTGCACCGCGCGATACAAAGGCTCAATCTGAGCTCAAGTAAAGGCAAAGGCAGAGAGCTTAGCCGAGTCTTGATGGCTACTCGGCGCTTCAAGGTGCATGTTGCCATGGGCTGTTGCGGGAGGGGCGTGGTGTGCTGCATGTAGTGGATAACGTGTTGGATAGCTCGGGGTTGGGAATGCGTTGGTATGTCCGGTCGAGTCGTGCGTGTGTCCGTGAAGATATGTGTGCGAGTGCTGGAGGTACAGGATAGTGTGGGAGTGAGTTGAGAGTCCGGTAGTGGTAATGGTAGTGGCGGTGTGGGGAGCCTTGCTGTGGGCATGAGGGAGGAAGGATGAAAGAGGTGTCTCTCCCCGGTGAGAGTAGCACGATATGTGACGACGCCGGCAAATTGGTGGGCTGTGGCCGGTCGTGCATGATTCGCTCTGGCTGCCTGTTGAAGAGGAATGACGAGAGGTCTCCCATTGGCCCGTCTGCTGTCGAGCGCATGTATTCTCCCTCGCCATTCTGCTCATCCTTCCAACCGCCTCCCTTTCCACCGCCACTCCAGCACCACCTTTCCCTCCCTCCTCTCTCTCCCTCTGCCTTCATTCGCATCATCTACACTCGCACACCGATCCTTCTTTCCCTCCCGCTCTCGCAGCCTGATACTCTTTCCTGCAGCTCATCTACCTAATTCTCCTTCTTCACCTAATTCGCCTTCTTCACCCCTTCCGGCTCACCCTGGTCTTCCATAACAGCGACAACAATATACCCAGCTAATACCACATTCGCCACCAGGGCCGCCAGACCGCCGGCATAGGACGAGTTTCCGCCGAAGATGCTGTTGACGGTGAGGAAGTAGGTCGAGATGGGCGCGAAGACCATGAGGAGGGTGAAGGTTAGGAGTTTGTAGATGATGTGGCTGGAGCCGGGGGCGGAGTTAGCTTTGGTTGAGATGTGTAGAGGATAGGAAGAGGTAGGAAGAGGTAGAAAGAGGTAGGAGGTAGGAGGGAGGAGGGATAAGTGAGGGATAAGAGGGATGGGTAATTGGACTGCATACGCGGGAACAGCTGGCGCTGTGTTTGAATTGGTAGCTGGGCGTGCTGGTGTCGGGTGAGATGGCGCGAGGCTTCCGTCGTCTACAGACCTCCCTGGACGTCGAGTGGCCATTGCTTGTGCGTGAGATAAGACCAGAATTGAGCAGTCTGAAGCACTAGTGACTATGCAAGCTGAAGCCAGCTCTTCCAAGTTGTGGTGATACAGTGAAATACCCCGGAGTTCCCCCGCCCTAACAACTAAGTCCCAAGTCCCTCCTCCCTTTCACAGTATCACAAACACAACGCGATCTTACTTCACGATTACCTTATGACATCAGTTTAAGATCTTCTTACTCACACTGACTTCCGCTCCCACCCAGACTCGTTCGATATGGGGCTCAAACGCCCCGGCTCTACTGCGAGTCCTCTGCTGAACAAATCTCAGTACGAAACACAGAGAGCCAAGCAGCAAGGCTCTGGTCCCTCTGCCTCCTCATACCAAACACAAGACACTCTTCCCGTCCCACGAGATCGCTCCTATCATCACTCCTCATCGCCAGTGATTCCAAACTCGCCACAACCACAGTCATCGCCGTATGTTACACAACCTACGCAACCATGGCAGCAGCAGCAGCAGCCATATGTCAGTCCCAATCATACCCTGGATCACAACCACAAGAGAAAGCGCACAGAGTCCCCCGAGCGCTCGCAATCGTCGGTGGTGCAAGTCCCTGCGTCCTCGCCATTGCATCAATCTCATGAACAGAGATCGGTCCCTGCCCCGCGACCGGGCACGTACAGTGGAATTCATCCTGCGAATAGCTTGCAGCGCCCGCGTGCTGGAAACGGGATGAACGGCGTCGGCAGCAGCATTGCACCACCTGGAACGACATTTCGCTCGCCATACCAACCGGCTCCCGCTCTGGCGCAGATGACCGTAGCGAAGAGATATGACGATGATGAGGGCGTTGTTGCGCTGAGTTCTGATGATGAGGATGCAAAGGAGAGGAGGAGGAATGGGGACATCCCGCAGGCGAAACCGGCGAGCAATATTGGAAGTTTGATTGCTCAGTACACACATGCAGAGCCTGCGGCCACTCCAAGACGTCAAGACGCAATGGCTAGTGGATACACGCAGAGTAGACCGCCGCGGGAGCGCATACCGTCGAAGGCGTTAGCTCAGGCGACACCAAAGGAGAAGGAACTATCGATGCAGGATGTTGATGCCAGAATACGGCCCAAGATTCAAGAATTGCTGGGCTTGTTTCCTGGAGTCTCTATCTTGAGATGTGACCAAGCTCTCGCCAATTGTCATGGTGATGTGGGAATGGCCATGAATGATCTGGCTGGGTGGCAGGAGTCTGAGAAGAGAAGGAAAGCGGCGTTGAACTCACACGTTGATCTTACGGGCATTGATTTTGAGGACGATGTCGATCAGCTATCTGACGCAACAAAATCTAGTGTATCTCAACCACTGAAGCGACCAGTACAGAAGGCGACCTCGAAGGTCATGGTTGCCAATAAGATGTCGATCAAGGACAAGTATAGCAAGCCAACCGGACCACGACAGGCGCTCTCGCCGCTGAAAGAAGCTATACCCATTCCTTCTTCACCCGAGAAGATTGACACACCGCCGCCACCAGTTCGTCGCCGACTTATCCAAGGCAGACGCCGCTCACCTACGCCTGAGGAACCTCTATCACCTGTAGCTGCTCCACCTCCTCGTGCAGCGGCAAAGAATGCACGGAAGAAGCTGATCGAGTCGGATGACGAGGAAAGTGATGCCGAGGCAGAAGCAGTGGAGACTGATGAGGAAGACGCTGCTAATGTCGACGAGGCTATTGACCTCACTGATGACAGTGGGAGCCTCGAAAGTCGACTATTGGATATGCTGAACACATGCTCAGTTGCTGCACTGGTCGATCTTTCGAGACAACCGCACGACGTGGCTGAGGCTGTTATTAGCCACAGACCTTTTAGCAGCTTGGACGACGTGAGAGCCATCACCATCGACTCGACATCTGTGACCAAAGCTGGCAAGACTCGCGTGATCAAGAAGAAGATTGGTGAACGCTTTACTGAGGTCTGTCTGGAGATGTCTGAAGGATACGAAGCTGTTGATCAGCTGGTTGAGCAGTGTGAGGAGATTGCGAAGCCAATCACTGCTGAGATGAAGAGTATGGGAATTGATCTAGCTTCGCTGTTGGCGTCTGGTGAGTTGTCTTTTACAGATGTGGATAATGATTCTGGTATTGGCACACCTTGTAGCTCTATTGCGGATGACGATGTAAAGCCGAGACGAACTCCTGCACTAACGAAACCATCAATCATGAGCAAGGACGTCGTGTTGAAGGACTACCAAATTGCAGGTCTCAATTGGTTGGCCCTGATGTGGAAGCAGAAGCTGTCCTGTATACTGGCTGACGATATGGGACTGGGAAAGACTTGTCAAGTTGTTTCGTTCGTATCACACCTAGTTGAGGTTGGACATCCTGGACCTCATCTCATCATTGTACCCGGATCGACTTTGGAGAATTGGCTAAGAGAGTTTAACACGTTCTCTCCGAACGTGGCCGTGGCACCATACTACGGCAGCATGGCAGAGCGCGGTGAAGCACGCGAGGAGATACCGGATCGGATCGCAGAGGGTCAACTTAACGTCGTTGTTACCACGTATGAGATGGCGAAGGGGAGAAAGGAAGATACGGTGTTTCTCAAAAACCTCAGGCCTGTGCTATGTGTCTTCGATGAAGGTCACGCTCTCAAGAACAGCTCGTCCCAACGATACCAGGAACTCATGAGGATACCTGCAAAGATGCGGCTATTACTTACTGGAACACCATTGCAGAACAACCTACAGGAACTCATTTCATTGCTGGCCTTCATCATGCCTCGCTTATTCAGCGAGCATAGCGAGTCTCTAGCCTATATCTTCAAGCACAAAGCCAAAGCTGCGGATGCAGCTGACGCTCTTCTCTCACAAGACCGCATCATACGCGCTAGATCGATGATGGCGCCATTCGTCTTGCGCAGGAAGAAGGAGCAGGTCCTCAAGCACATCCCAAAGAAGACCTGCCGTGTCGAATACTGCGATATGACCACCGAACAAGCCACGGTTTACAACGCCGAAGGGATCAAAGTCCGAGCCATCCTCGACGAGCGCGCGGCCGCAAAAGCAGCAGGGCAAAAGCCTTGGGTCGTCAAGGGATCTGCGAACAACCTCATGCGCCTCCGCCAAGCAGCGATCCATCCTCTTCTTCTCCGTTATCACTTCACAGATGGTATCCTCAACAAGATAGTGAAGGCATGCCATAACGAGGAGGATTTCAGACTACTGACCAAAGACAAAGATAAGCGCATCTTCGAATCCCTCTCCGCAGAATCGGACTACAACCTCCACCAATTTTGCCAGCACCACGACAATGCAACGCGGTACGACATGTTTGGCACGGAAGAGAAGGAAGAGGCAGCGATCCTCAATTCGGGCAAAGTCACCAAACTGCTTGAACTTCTGCTCAAGTTCAAGGCGAACGGCGATCGTACCCTTGTATTCTCCAAGTTTACCATGACTCTGGACATCCTGGAGTTGGTTCTTAGTGCACACAGCCTCCGTTTCTGCCGCCTCGATGGCTCTACACCTATGGAGCAACGCCAGGTCCTCATTGATCAGTTTCAAAACGACACTAAGAACGAAATCCCCGTCTTCATGCTGAGTACCGGCGCCGGCGGAGCAGGAATTAATCTCGCTGCGGCAAATAAGGTCATCATCTTCGACATGAGCTTCAATCCGCAAGACGACATACAGGCGGAGAATCGAGCACTCTCCGCCTGTATGTCGTCTTGCGGATTGAAGCTCATGTCGAAGATGATGACCTTATTTGCCGCAGCGAGATTAATTCCTGC
>Ga0058702_10000206_pt1 | contig 30358 bp, 30 predicted proteins | sample AgamicOrSfe_FD_83781 | JGI IMG/M metagenome (GOLD analysis project Ga0058702, IMG submission 83781) | Agave microbial communities from Guanajuato, Mexico - Or.Sf.e | ecosystem: Host-associated > Plants > Phyllosphere > Phylloplane/Leaf | place: Guanajuato, Mexico | collected 2012-05-30 | reverse complement strand
TATACTCGAAAAATCGCTAATAACTTACGCCTTCTCTCTATAGTTTCTCTTCTTCTATCCGCTCTCTATTCCCTCTTCCCTGCCTACCCCTCTTCTGCGAGTTCATCTACTAGTGTATAGTATAGTAATGTCTCTAAATATGCTTTAATCTCTAGTAAATATACTCATATCCTGCTTCGGTGCATTGGAAATCGTTTATATATACTAGTAATCCTGGAACCGGCGTACGCGTTAGATCTGGGTACTATATATCCTCCTTTGTATGCGCTATGGCTTGAACCTATTAGAACCTATTGACTACCTTACCCTGACACTCTTTGGATACGGTTAGATAATAGTTACGTAAATAGCACGGAACCTAGCTTAGAATAACTACGAACTGGCACTGCTTATAAACTACGACTTAATACTCACTTAAATGGGTGAATAATTGATCGAAATGCGACATCGTATAATAATACTTTAAATATCTCTAATCGTGATACTCTTCTTACTAATCTTGGTCCTTTTCGAAATAGGCGCGCGTACTCTTCACGTCTTTTCGCGCTAAATAGTGCTTACGTATTCTGAAATTAATACCCTAGCCCGTGCGGATACGCGAACATTAAACCTATACCGCTACTTTAACTCTTTATTCTAGACCTTCTAACCGGGTTTTCTGACCGGGTTTTATTAGCGGTTATTATTAATATATTTCAACTTGATACTGTATCAATTTTAAAGCGATGTATATAGTATATCCTAAATCCCCTTGCGGTCAAAGTCTAAATCCCCTTACGGTTAACCCTAATTCTGCTGTCACCCAAATTCAAATCCCCTCGCCGCAAGGGGGTCTTGGGATTGTGGATAGAATGTAAGGGTCTTTTACGTTTATGTTCCCCGTATACTAATTTGCTATATGTAGCATTATGCTATCTAATCCCTCACGCGGAAAACTAGCTTGATATCCCCATATATCATCGTCAGCATATCCCTCTGTTTTTCCCTAAATGTCTCCTGCGTTTCCCCGCCTCCGACCTCGATGTCAAACCTTGCTACCAAGCTCGCAATGACAAGTCTAATCTCTGCCAGCGCCAGCGATTTGCCCACACACCCATGCGGTCCCATGCTGAATGGCATGAACAGTGCACCTTCCCGGATCAGGTCAGTCTTCAAGTCCGTCCAGCGCTGAGGGATGAATGATCCAGCGTTCACGAAAAAGCGCTCGTCGTGATGCGCGATATATGGCGCGACAAAGACTTGTACGCCTCCTGGAATGAAGCGTGAACCCAGTTGGAGGCCTGTGGAAGGAGTCATGCGCCAGCCGACGCCAGTAATTGGAGCGGGTGGAGATAAACGCATTGATTCGTCGATGATAGCTCTGAGGTGCTTGAGTGACGCGAGTTTCCCGTGGTCCGGTGTCATAGGCTCGAAAGAAAGGCTGGCAAGCTCGTTCCGCAGGATCTGAATGTGCTTTGGATGTGTTGCGAGATACCACAGTATGGCTGTCAGCGCAGCAGCCGTGGTATCGGTGCCTGCGATAGCGATTGTGATAGCGTCCGACTCGAGCTGCATCTCCAGCGCCGCCGTCTTCTCGTTCGTTCCCTCGTATCGGGTGAGCATATGCTGGAAGACATCCGGTGGTGCAGAGTTCACTGCACGACGCTCCACCACGACTTGGTGGGCCCAGGCGTCGAATCGGACAAGCGGGCGACCAAGAAAAGGTAGGGGGCGGACGATGCGGAAGATCCAAGGAACGAGGGCAAATACGCCGAGTGATGTGCCGCCCTGGTGCATTGTCTCAACGATGAAGTTGACTCCAGAGGCCTCTGAGGGTATGTAAGTCTTGCCGAAGGCGAACTGGGACATTAGGCCGAACGCGAATTGATTGAGTGTTCTGTACGTTGTGAGTAGGTGGAGAGAACTTCGTGGGAAGCGGCGTACTCTGATATGTTCATGGATTCCCCCGCACTAGCCTCGATTGTACTGGACAGCTTGTTTGCATGCAGATTCATGATCGGCTCGTAGCTTCGTAGGTCCTTCATGCTAAAGGCACTCTCCCACGTCTTACGTCTTTGAGCATGCTTTGTCTCATCTCGCTCGGTGTTGATAAGGATTTTCGGCAGCGCAAAGTCATAGAATGACCCTTTGGTCGTAGTTGTGCCAGCTGAGTTTATGATGGACATGGCGGTGGGATCTCTGATTGATATTGTGTTTGGACCTAACGCTTGCACGTCAGCGCCACTCGCCAGCACTTTCATACAAGCGAGATGTCTCACCAACGCGCACATAGTCTCCATACTTAGCATGTAGCGCCTGAAGTTCGTCATACATGTGGAACGTCCTCGCATACTGGTACGTCCACCACCAGCCAGAGCAGCGCGCCATGACCGGTCCCGGAAACTCGCGGAGTGGATGGAAGAGGAGGCGGTACAATGTTATATTCCACGCGAGACCAGTGAAGTGCACGAGAAAGAATGCTGCCGTATACAAGCCCGCATGAAGCCAGGTGATCGCATTGTGAGATGGTGAATTGATGACTAGACTAGCTGTAAAGATGCATATTGCTGCGAAGTAGCTTTTACAGATACGCAGCGTCGACCCACCCCACTCTCCGTGGCGGAAGATCAGTATGTGGGCGAAGGCGCCAAGAACGAAGCTGAGGAGTAAGCTCGAGCTGGTAAGGACCGCAGGTGGTGAAAGCCCGACGAGCATGTTGAGCTATTAGTGTAAGATTCGTCCGTTATGTATACTGCTGTCAGACTTGAAAGTGCGAGGTGTGGTGTGGGTTGCTAGAATGAAATCTGAACAGCGAGTTGTGCTATGCTGACAACGGCTCCCCCTTGCTGTCAGCACTAGCACTTGACAAGTGGGGAGGGGGCAAAGCTGATGTACCAACCCGCGAGGCTACAGACATCATCGTGCTTATACTACAATAATCACAGGCTACAATAGCGTGTAAAGTCACGGGACAGACATCTGAGAAGCGTCTTGGGGAGAGAGCTGTATAAGTTAATCAGACTGATGCTTTAGTACTGCACGCCCCACGAAAGCTGAGCACATCGGACGTGATTATATAGCTCGAGAGTCACCGACAAGAGGAACGACCACAGCCTTGTTCATAATATAATTCACTGCCCCTGTTCACAAGCCGATGCCAGCCAGCAAGCTGAGAAGGTGGCACCCTGGAAGCAAAGCCTGAAGTTCATCCGCTCGCAGGAGAACATCAGATGTGCGGCCGCTTTGACCAACGCCAGAAGGATCGGACACATCCACAACAGCAGTGCCAACAATCTCACCATTGAACCAGATCATCGTCACAGGCACATGCCTTTACGCAGCCAATGTCAGCGATGTTCGAGACGTCTGGACTTATTCATCAGCGTGACAGCGTTGCTGTTGTAGTATGGATTGTACGCTTTGTCGATACAATGACACCTTGTTCTGTATTGTAGTCCCTATGAATATTGGAGACGTAGTAGTTGAGGTCAAGGGAAAGTCCCAAGGGATTTTGGACGGACGGTAAGTGTGTCAGCAAGAGTTGGTGCAACAGTGACTGCAGTACTCCTCACGAGCACACATGTGGTGAGTGTCATAATCGACTTGACAGTTCTGTTCAAGATCAGTAAGGCATCTTATTGATCCAGTGAATCAGCGGACCTACACCGAGAAGGGCATCATGACAATTTGCACTGCGGTCGAGGCTCCATGTCAGAGAGTCATGGTCGTAGTGGCTGTAATCGATGCCTTGAGTGCCGTCAAGCACACGTAAGCGCTTGATATTGTATCCTCGCCCCTGTTCAAGAAATATGCTGGGATGGGAAGCGCTGCTGTTGTGATGCTACTCCAAGCAGTGAGAGTGGCAGGTCTATTGTCGAAGCGCTTGAATTTCTTAGCGTGGATAGTGATGGAGTCGCGACTGGAGAAGTAGTGTCCTGGTCGAGCGATGGATTCATGACGACCGAGATCATCAATGTCGTGGCCAAGAACAAGCAAGTATCAATTGAGGTCGAAGTTTTTCGTACTCCACGTCTACACGATGAAGCAACGAGGCATACCTGCCCCGAGCGTGGTCGTGCACGAAGCTAGACGAAACTTGTTCCGGCTCGCTCTTGGTCAGTGTGCTGCTCCCTAATATTGCTGCGACATGGTCTACACTCGGATATCATCCCCAGATATCATCACCTCGACATGGATTGTTCAAAACCGTTGGGCATGCTGCCACCCAGGGAAAGGCAGGGCTATGCATCAAGGCGCAAGTCAAGCAACAGATGGACGTCCATATCCACGACTTCGACTGCAACGTGAACTTCGGGTATCTCCAATGGCATCTACTTACGCTGTTTCTCAAGCGGACCCAAAATGGCATCGCAGTAGTGCTCTCCAACAGTATACAAGTTTCCATTGCCGGGCCTCAACAGCTGTTCTGCCACAGCTCGAGACCACTTGTACTCTTTTCTGAATGTATACAACAGCGTGTCGTCCGATTCGAGCATGCGAATGACCAGTCTCAATGGCTGACTTCCATTAAACATGAGCGCCTCCCAGGATCGTTCCACACCCCAGGTGCTATCGTAGATACATTCGAGCGACCAGCAGATATATTGGATGCAGTTGCCAGTCTCCTTCCAGATCGCTTGACGTTGCACGACTGGGCTGGGGTCTTCTGGTGTACAGTAGTCGATCAAGTCTTGGAGCTCCTTGATTAGACTCAGGGTCCTCAGATAATACTGCCAGTAGGTCATCATGATGATTGCTTCTCGATAAGTCGCATACTTGTGGCAGGACGGCATCAAGTTGGCTGTGAATTCAGGTAGTTCAAACACATTCTTTGATCTGGTTACGTCAACCCTGCCGTCTTGGTGCCGAGGAGGAGCGTCTTGAGCAAGCCAGTCGATGAAACTCCTCCTGACTGTTCCCGCTCCGACAAGTACACAGTCGAGCGCCCCTCTCAGGCCCTTGCGGTCCATACACCCATTTCTTTGGGTCTTCGCCATCTCTATCTTGATGAGATCTGTATTCTCAAGATAGCGTACTGTGCCCGAGATGACGTGGAAGAGCTTGTCGAGAGGGGACTTGGTCTCATGCTTGGGAATGGTTCCATACCATGTCGAATAGCTGTGCGGTGATTGAATAATATCCTTGCGGTCCGCGTACGCAATGCTCATCAATCGTGGTTGCAAGGCTCGAAAGATTGCCATACCCGACGGGTTAGCATAAGCCTTTGGACCTGCAAAGGTCATGACCTGGAATCCTCCCCTCAGATGCCAGAGCCACGCATTGTGGTGTTCTTTGGCCGCAGAGACTTGTACAATCTCCATTCCCCAGACAGCGTGGATTGTTGTACTCAAGACGGGACCTAGCACTGGGGCCCAGTTTCCCGTGTCCAACCACTTCCGGAGCTGCTGAAGCGTGTATGCCATGGACGTAATGCGAGTTAAGCCCAATGTTTTGGACCTGTGCTTGAAAGCGGCAAAGCTCGTACCAGCTGCAAACACGGCCGCCTCTGCTAAACGTCCTGCCGGCCTGCCAACATGTTTCTCGTAGTCCAGTGTGGCCTGCCACGGCCATGCTCTTTCAAGATTGACAAACAGATTCGTGATGTGGGCGCCGGCGCCGAAGCTCAGATCAATGATTGGGAATGCGGAATGAGAAGCCATATCGGTATCGCAGGGAGATGGGTCGCACCTGTCAACCCAGTCTTCAGGATTGGCAGTCGAGAGCATTTGAATCGTTTCATCCTCATCCAACCACGAACTGGACCTCAGCAAGGACTTGGAAAAGCGCCGAACTGCATCTTCCTCTATCCAGGCGCCATCAGAGCTGGTGGAGGAAGTCGAGCTCGCATCGTCATGTGTTTCAGGACTTGTTGTAAGACTTCCCAGACCTCCCGCTATTGTCGTCACCGTCGTGATTGTCGTGACTGTCCTTGTTGTCGTGTGTTTGTCCTTATCCCTGCCGTGAGCTTTCTTGGCCGCTCGATGCTTCTTCACATGTTCTCTTGTCTGTCGTCTTCTTGCTTCGTTCCGCTCAGCCTCGTTCTTGTACTTTGATGGCCGACCCATTTCGAGTGTGCTTGATGTGGTCTAGCATGGAGTGGGGGTGCAATTGACCACAACTGGGCTGCTGTGAGGACGGCATGGCGTTTGTAGCGTGATATGAAGGTGTTCAGAAAGTTGACCTCGGGCTGCAGCTGCAGCTACGCTTGCCTCTTCTTGGGTTCGCGCGAACGGAAGGCTGATGGTGAGTGGTCAGCTACCTTGTTAGCGCGGCTTATCGCGGCTTTTGCCGACTGCACATCATCGGTGATTGCGCCATGGGATGCTCGATACTTTGGTCATCCCATCTTTCTGCTTTGCGCATGAAGTCTGCCATACGCTCTTTCTTCCACCACGCGACAGTATTGACATGCATCAGCTCGAATTCAGCTTGTCACAGACCCCGGGAATATCATGGAAAGCATCGAGGTTTCAGTCTACTGCGCCAGCGAATTCTGGAGGACTGACCTCCACTTTTCCGGGATAGGAAGGTGTGTGGTATGTAGTGATATCGAGAAACACCTCGTGCTTCAACGTGTACAGCAGCACCACGGAAGATTGACGGCTCCTGTCGCTGGAATCACATCGGGCTGCGAACCTCTTGTCGCTGGAATCACATCGGGCTTCGAACCGCGCCAAATGGGGCAAAGCTTATACAAGACTAATTACAGCCTCAAATTACACGGATCATTGAAGATTGGTCATGCTGAAGATTTGTAAAATCTATTCTGATATTACAAGAGGACGGGACTGCGTCAGCAGCAGCAACACCACACGCTCCACCGAAAATGCATTCAGAAAACCCAAGCATCACAGCGTGATACGCATGTAGTCCTCCTTCCCAAATTGCTTGCCGCATAGCGGGCACTTCCGTGAGCGGACTGCAATCTGCTTCTCGACACACTCTGCGCAGCAGACGTGACCGCACGTCTTGAGCACGGTATTCTTCCAGTTGCTATGACAGACGTTGCATTGCGCGATAGTCTAGAAGTCAAGAGTCAATGACAAACCAAAAGAGAAAACGATTACGACAAACTTACCCGCAGCATCTCAAACTCTTCACTCTGTTGGCCAGACCCTTTCTTCTTCAATGCTTCGACTTGCTTTTGCGTCGAGCCCAGGCGAACCTTCAGTTCTTCCAGCTCGCCTTCAGCAGATCGTTGTGCCTTTTCCGCAGACTGGAGAAGCTCAACCTTTGCTGCGACTTGCTTCTTGAACTCGTTCGAATGTGCTTCCAGTCTGTTAATAAGCGCCTTTTGTTCATTGATCGTGTTCTGGACGGAACGGTACTGGTTGGTGACGGTGCCCAAGGACTCCTTCATCTCTGCAACTTGCTTGCCCAATGTTTCCACCTGCAGGCGTGAAGTACTTTCCGCTTCCTTCAATGTGCTGACCATGTCGGTACTTCGGGCAGCTTGTGCTTTGAGAGCCCGTAGCTCTGCATTCTTTGCTTCAATGTTCTTCATGCTGGCAAAATACTTCTGATCTGCCTTTGCTTTCTCGGCAGAGAATCTTTGCAGCCGGTCTTCCCAATCCACAATCTCCGTCACCTTTCGACTTGCAACTGCCTGAGCTTTCCTGTATGCTGCCTCCATCGAGCGGACCTCACTTTCCAAAGCAGCCCTTTCACTCTCAGCATGCCTGCGTTGTGTCTCGAGCTCATCCTCTCCAGAACTAGTACCATTCGTCGAAGTCGCCTGTGAGGCTTGCCGTAACCGTTCCGTTTCGGACTCAAGAGTCTGTATGCGCAGGTCCTTTGCCTCAATCATTTCCCTAAGCTGTGCCTGAGATGTCGCGTGTTGATCCATCGTCGCAAGTCTGGTGCTCAACTCGGCCTTCACCTCGTCCCGTGCATGCCGCAAACGAACCACCTCCTGCTCACCCTGTGCCAGTTGACTCTGCATGTCCATTGTTTGTTCCCGAACTTCTGTATCTGCAGCATCTCGGTAGGTTGTTCTTTCACTCTGCAAAAGCTTCGCTTCCTCTCTGAGTTGTATATTCTGTGCTTCAAGATCGTTCACACGCTTGACCGTATCGTCCAATTGTGACTTGATGGTTTGGAAGAGCTCAGATTTCGCATAATCGTCGTCGGACAGAGCTTCAAATTTGGCCTTCATAGCGGCCAGCTCATTTTCCATGCGCACGTTCTGCTTGACCAGGATCTCCAATTGCTGTTGGCGCTTCTCAGCAAGCGCCACTGCCTCCTTGCGTGCTCTATCGATCTCTGCGCCTATTGGTCCGTCTTCAGCTTCCGTTTCTCCTTGTGCAGGTGTGCTGCTACTCGGTTCTGGTCGAGAGGCTGCTGTTGCTTGTGCCTCCAATTTCGCAACTTGGGCGCTTCTTGCTCGATCCAACTTCTTCTCCGCGATCATATACCGTGACACTGCATTCTCGAGTCTCTCGGAAGTCGCGTCCTTCTCTTGCACAAGTTTTTGAAGCTCAATCGCATGAATCTTTTCAGTTGACAGGATCTCTGATATGCGCTGTTGAAGTGCTACGACCTCTGGTGAACTCGTTGGCGCATGCATGAATATTTGGCTGACTTTGGACTTGATCTGACTCGATCTTTCGAGGAGGTGTGATTCGAAGCGCTCATTTTCTGACTTCAGCAAGGATGAACTAAACGCAAGTGATTCTTCTACATTGTATTAGCCTTTGGTCTGTAGTCATTTCGTACGAGTGGCACGCACCAGGCGGTAGTGACGATGGGTTTGTGGATGTGGTGAGGAGGGTGAGCTCGTCGATAAGCTATCACGGGAGATCAGCTTAGCTCATATTTCGGGAATGGGTGCGAAGGATATAGGACGAACCTGCAAAAACCATGAGTCGATGACACGAAGATGTTCATCGTGATAGGCAGACCGATTGTTTAAATCGTCGAGTTGTTGTTGCAATGTGTTTCGCTCTCGTTTGTATTCGCGCATTTGTCTGAGTAAGGCATCCCTGTGACAAATATTGTCAGCATTTGTGGTTGAACAGTGGTGGATGGACTTACTTTTGATACCTCTCGATATCGTCTTTCCAAGGCATGTCATGATCGGGATGCGTTGATGTCCCATTTGACTGGACATGCTTCGTCGCCTGCTTCTTCAACGGTGGTGTAGATGCAAGATCCTCGACTGCTACTCGTTTGCGGTCGTCCATGTTTGTCGGCGAAGAATTTTGAAGTGTTACTGCTGCCACAGGCATCCGAGAGCTTATCTCTTAGTCTGGATCTGTACGTCGTCAAAGAGACAGGAAAGCCAGCGGCCAGCGGCAGCTGAGACGAGGTGATCTCGTGAAAAGGTGAGATGATGATGGTTGAAGTGGTCACGCTTGTATCCCTGTGAAGCTCTTTGTCAAGTTCTATCGCCAAACCCTGTAGGGCTGAACCAGGGTAATCTTCGGTGCGATCGTCATTGATTGAGGACATCCAGTGCATCCAGTGTTGAACTTCGACATCCAATCCTCAATGTATCAACGTGACAAACGCAGTGCTTCTCGCCATCGAGTGTGGGAATATCTAGAACTTAGACGGCGCTGACCGACGACAATATTTCCAAGCAGAAGGCCGCGAAGTTCAAATGAGAAAAAATCACACCCATTGATGACTGTCTAATTTCTTGTACTGGCGCTCCGCTCTCACAATGGCTCTTGGAAGCTCAGTGATCAATAAGTCTTCCAAGAAGCTTGCGCCGAAGGCTCCGGCGCAACGTCGACGACCACAGCAGACCGAAGCAACTTCTCAGCCGCCGTCCATTGAGCCTGCCAAGACTGCGCCCGTCGCGGATCCTGATGGCGCAAGTCATGGAGTGGTCAGTAGAACCGCAGAAACTGCCTTACGAGGACACTCACCTGAGCTGGGTAACGAACCCATCGGCGATGACATTCAAAATAATCGACCTTTGAAACGCCGGAGGGTCGCTGAGAGTGAGCAATTGGCTGCACCTGTTGGGCAGGCCGGTGCTGATGCATCACAAGTCGTATCGAGTACTGTCCCGCAGTCGCAGACAGCAAACAGCGTACGAGCTAAGACCCCGGCAAGTGCGGAATCAGCTACGCCACTAGATGACAGGCACTCTCCACAACTCGCTGAACCTGCAGCTGGTGCTTTCACAGATGATCGCAATATACATACACATAATTCCACAACAAAACATGCACATGCCAACCTCGAGAATGTCGCACTGACTAAGACTCCGAACTCGAGGCCGCAGCAGAAGCATAGGCTGCCGGACCAAGCTCCGCTCTCACCACCTCCGACACAGCCTGAGCTCCCACACCAAGCTCCGGCTTCACCACCTCCGACACAGCTTCAACTCCCAATTCAAGCTCCACTAACACCACCTCCGACACAGCCTGATGAGGCTCACTCAACTCAACCCAATGCATCCATTGATGTACGATCGATACTCGATGGACCTTCCGTGGTCGACGCTGGAAACTTGCTTGCTCTGAGTACTGCTCGTGTTCACCCTCAAGCAGACACCCAATCTCCACTAGATATTCAGCCTGAGCCAGAGCACGATGATACACAAGCCGAGGCCGCAAAACGTCCTGCGAAACGGGCTCCTCAGCCAAAGAAAGCGAAGGCGACATCGAAAGCGGCCTCGAAAGCAGCATCTCAGGCGAAATCCGCTCTGGAATCAGAAGCAGCAACCACGCCGCCACCATCAGAAGTAGCAATCAGAGGGAGGGTGTCGGCAGCACACAGACGAGCTCGTAAAGATAGCACTGCCATGACCGACGCGGATGAGGAAGCTGCATTGCCAGCTCTTCCACTGGTGTCCACTAATACCAATGAGGAGTCACGGAACACGCTGGCAGCAAAGGAGACGGCAACCGCGGACGAACCGGAAGTCACGCAGATAGCAGACGAAGTGGCCGCTACAGACGTGCCAGGGCTCCCTAACGACCCCGCCGTGGTCAAAAGTGCTACTCCTCGTGTTTCCGCGAAGAAGATCAGAAAACCAAAGAAGCCACGTCTGAGTGCTGCAACAGTGGATCCTGCTGACATGGAGCCATCAACAGAGGCTGTTAACAATGCGGCCGGACCTTCCACCTTTACAGCTCCTACCAAGAAAGTTGCCAAGCCTAGAAAACGCAAGGAGACCGCTAAGCGCACATCTGCGACAAGAGAGACAACTGAAGCAGTTACAGACCGTCTACCTTCAAATATCACAGAACCTGCCGAAAACGACAACGCCACAACGATTGAAGATGAAGAAGACGCGTCTACCACTAAGACACGCCGCAAGCGCCAGCGGTCAGAGACACCATCAGATGCCGAAGATGCAGAGATTGACCCTACAGCGACAAGCATGCTCGATCTCACTCAAGATATGCGGCAGGGCAAAGTATCCAATCGTGAACGGGAGATGCGCAAGATTGACTGGACAGCAGTTGCGAAGAAACGTCGTGAAGATGAAAAGGAAGCCATTGCACGAGCCATTGCTGGTGAAGGACCCGATGCTGAAGCAGAGGATGAACGCCAGCGTGAAGCCGATGACGAAGCTCGACGTCGTGACAATGCTACATCGCAGCGTGGCCCACAACTCCGCCTTATTAACGGGCAGATGGTACTCGACACTGAGTCACTTGTCCTCAATGGTCGACGCAACGCCGAAGACAACGCTGGCGAAGCAGCTGTAGAAGAGAACGACCTCACCAAGCGTATTACACAGCAATCATGGATGTACGCCAACCGCCGTGCGCCTGAAGAAAGATTCGCCAGCAACTTCAAATCAGATCCATGGTCGGAAGAGCAGACCGACGCCTTCTACGCTGCACTTCGCATGTTTGGAACCGACTTTTTCATCATCAGCAAGATGTTTCCAGGCAAGACACGTCGACATATCAAGCTGAAGTTTGTGCGGGAAGAGCATAACGATCCCGAGCGTGTCAAGGCAGCATTGATCGGCGAGGCTGTACCGATGGACATGGGTGTGTACTGCGAAGCGACTGGACTGGATGAAGACCACTTCAAGGATCCTGAGGCGCTGCAGGCGGAGTTGGCGGCGCAGAGTGAGGCACAACAGGAAGAGATTGAGCAGGCGAAGGTGGATGCGACGAAGAGGCAGGAAGAGAAGCAGGCTGCGGCAAAGGAGAAGGAGAAGAGCGCCAAACCGAGGAAGTCGAAGAAAAAGAAGGCTATGGACGAAGGGGTGGAGGAGGATCTCGGACCGGGGTGATACATTTGTTGTATGCTGATAGAAAGGGGTGTCTCCCGTCACCTTTTGCCACACGGGTTTACTTCGGTAGACGTGATCATGAACTGCATGCCAAAGGACATTCAAGTTCAGCTGAAGCTATAAACAGTCTTGACTATCCAACTCGATAGCTCCATCTCATGACATGCATAATAATGGCAGATGCAATAATGGAAAAGCCATCCAAGTGTATCCTCCATCATCCACGGTGGAACAATAAAGTGTAAGCTCCTGTTCCTGCCGACTCGCCGTGTGTGTGTGGAATATTTTTTTGGACGAGTCGAGGAGTGACCCGAAGCCGGACGAGACGCGACAAAAATAACAACAACCATAGCACCATCACCTCGACGCCTGAGATGAGATACCGACACTTGTTTCGCTCGCCGGACCAGGCGAAGGTGAGAAGTGGCGAGTGTCGTGAAGTGCTGGCTCCTGCGATGCCGCAGCGTCCTGTCAGCTCACCGCTGCCGAGGTGTCTGCCTTTCTTTTCCTTTATTCTTCATGAGACTGTATCGATTGCGTCCACTCGTTTCATAGCAGTTGCGAAGTCTCGATTACGCAACCTCATCGAATTCGAAATGCTCTTCCAGAAGGCTTGGCGTGAACCACTGCGCAATGCTCATGCAGGCCAAGCTCGAAGCCAAGTGTGCTCGTGCACGGTAATCCCGTGCACGGTGCACTACTCATGAAGTGACATACCTGCTGCTGACCTCAACCTCTCGTGGTATGCCGAACATGCATAACCAGGGCATCAGACTCATCTGCGCCAAGCGCCGAAGTACAGTCGTCAAGCGGATCCTCTGGAAAACTTCGAGGTCTCTGTTGGTGATCGGGATGCAGAAGGTAGGACTGCGTGTATAAGAAGAGTGCTCATGCCTCTCCATTTCACCTACCACAATCAATACTCGCTCACTTTCCCTTGATCACCAACCTTTTCATACACACACTCGTTTACAAACACACTCCCGACCATGCACTCCACCAGCTTCACTCTTTCCGCCTTCGCCGGCCTAGCTCTCGCACTCCCACAGCCCCAATTCCTCAACTTTGCCGAAGTCGCTGCAGCTCCCATCCCTACAGTCACCGGTCCTCCCATCTTCGCAGCAAGTAATCAGACCTCCGTCTACAACGGCACCTCTGCTCAATTGTCCGCTGTCGCCGATGTGAACTCTACCTATCTGAACGCCAAGCGCTCCCAGCCCAGCGCCGCTGCGGTCGACATCACCGCCCCCTGCGCTGCCCAGCCCAACCTTAACGGACCCACCGCCTTCCCAAACACCGTCTCGGGCTTCCAAAACTCTCTTCTCTTTTCCAGCGTCGCCATGCTCGCCTTCGCGCCCTCCGGCTACACGCGCTCCTTCACCAACTATGATGGCTCCATGACCGGCGCGGGTTATCTCGGCTACTACTCCCTCTCCTCGTACAACGTCCAGGCCTGCGCCGCATACTGCAACAGTGTGGCCACCTGCCTCTCCTTCAACGTCTTCTACGAGCGCGATCCTACCCTCAACCCTGCGGATGCCTGCCCTAATCCCGCTGCTGGAACGGCAATCAAGTGTTCCCTCTGGGGTGTCCCCGCCTCCAAAGCCTCCGCCTCCAACATGGGCCAATACCGCGACCAGTTCCAGGTCGTCATTGCCGGCCCCAACGGCTACACATTGACCAACCCCATCGCCGCCTCTATCCCTCAGTTCAACCCCGCCGACGTCCTCGCCGGCGCCATCAACAACGCCGCCACCTACATCGGCAGCGAATACTATAGCCAGCCTTACGACTCCAGCGTCTGTGCTGCGGTGTGCCAAGCGACGACGGCTAAGAACAGGGCTGCTGCATTGGCGCAAGGTGGTGGCAGCTACACTCCCTGCAACTACTACAACTCGTTTGTGCTGAGCCAGAATGGAGCGGCGACGGGCATGTACTGCGCTTTCCACAATGCGGCTGTGCCTGCTAGCGCGGCTGGAGGTGCGGGGGTCAGTAATGGGGGTGTAGCGTATGCTTTCTCGAACTCGCTGGGTTATGCATTGGCGACGCAGGATGCGGGTGTTTGTTAGATGATCAGAGAGCGTGGGGGAGGGGTGATGTAGAGGAAGCGGAGCGACTGGAGTGCGAGGAGCGTAGGTGGTGAGGAGCAGGAAGAGGAAGAGGTGGAAGAGAGAGAAGGAAGACGAAGAGAGAGGGAATCAGGCGGTGCCGGGGATTGCAGTGACAGGAGGAAGACTACAAAGCAGCAGTTTCAGGCATAGAGGATTGTGGAACACGGCACGATGGACTGAGGAAATGGCGCAACGGAGTAACAACTTGTATCAATCAGCATCAGCATCGGCAGCGGCATCAGTACCAGCAACATGTATATATTCATCTCGAGCTCATGACAAATCCCAGCCCATGCTCTGACAGCTAGTCTCCCCTCCGCCTAGTAAATCTAAAGACGATATGATACACCTTCGTTCGTCGAGCTTCGTATCTTAACGATTGGATTTCTTTCGCTTCGCGTCGTCCAGAAGGTTCTCGCATGCTGTTGAGGTATGCTTCACGTCCAGTTACAGATTAGTTTGTTGATTCAGATACGCCGGGGTTTGATCAACGTTGTTGAAGCATATGCTCGAGGGCTTGACATCTCATACAAAGCAGGGGCACTGTACATCTGTATATATACGCAACGCTTGCTAGACTTCCTGAACAATGTAAGGTTCAACCTCGGCGATCATTGTCTTTGCTGGAATAGTGACAGCAATTGGAAACTGGTCACAGCTGTTAGCGATGCAAGCCATACATAATATATCAACCGGTGCACTTACGCCACCATAGTCCGGATCCTCATTCGGCATGATGAAAAACTCGCCACTGCGCGTTTCATCTCCATTCATGACTCTTCCTGTATGTAGGTTTCCATCCGCATCCACCGTCTTCTCCTCCGCATACAGAATGCCCGTGAAGGTTGATTCTGGTCTTACAGATTTGAAGCTGACATTGAAGCCCCATCCCAGGAGCAGGAACTTGCCGCTCGGTTGACGTATGATGATCCCGGCGCCCGGCCCAGGCTTTCCGAAGACGAATGCTCGTTCGACGGTGACTTTGAACTCGGCAAACACCTTCACCCACGAACGCTCTTGCTTTGTGTCGTCCACCTCGTCGAAATAGAAGCCCATCATATCATCTGGTCGCTGGGCCTGTGCTTCGAGGATATGCTTTTTCATGCTGTCGAGGAGTCTATAGTGTCGCGTTACGGGACTGGTTGCTGCCTCGAGAGAGTCGATACCGAAAGGAGAGCAACCCATGGCCTGATAAGATCCATAGGCCAGCCAGGTTCTTCGTAGCCCCTTCTCATCGCGCTTCTGCTCTGGGATGAAAAGAGGTTGATTCTGATGGCGATATTTCTGGCAAATGTCCTCATAGTCATGCATGTATAGGTCAGGGGAGATAAAGTCGAGGTACGGCGCGTTGAATCTCCAGAGGTCCATAGTGTGAGGACACGGGCCGCCGGAAGGATATACACCTGGGGCGACACCTCCCCCTACGATCCCTTGAGCGCCTGGGACGCCCTCGAGGTCGAGCTTAGTCGGGTCATCCATGTTCAGCCAGACGTTAGTATACATTGGGATATCGTATTGTGCTTTTCCCGCCTCAGAGACGTGGCCAACGTACGTTGAAAAGGCATGGGCCATGAACATCTCCTCGGCCTCCACACCCACACCAAACGCCTCTTCCCATGTCGGTGTTTCTGGCGAGTCCAGAAGGTTCGGCCACCGGCGCCGGAACTGTGCATGCAAGTGGTGATATTCCTTCTTCAGAAAGCTGATGACCTCTCGTGGGATCGGCTGCTGATAGAGTACATCTGCAACACGGCTACCGTCTCTCGAATCGCCCAATAGACCTGTCTCATTCTCTACTTGCACCATGATGACTGTGTTCTGCAGACTGTCCACCTCGCGCAGGTGCCCCATAAGCGCCGCAAACGCCCTAGCATCTGCCTCCCAGGCCCTCGAGTTCCACGGCTGCACCAGCTCCAGCGTACGCATGCGGCCACCCGCCTCACGCACATGGACACGGGGAAACCGCTCCACATCCCGCTTCACCCACGCAGGTGCGTACGTGCTCAGTGCATTTTTGAAGCTGCCGAACCATAACAGCACGAGATGCATGCCGTGCTGGCGCGCTCCGGCGAGTACTTGGTCGAGGATGCGGAAATCAAAGTGGCCTTCTTCGGGCTCGATCATCTCCCAGGTGACGCTGCCGAGGAGGGTGTTGACGTGCATGGCGCGCATGTTGGGCCAGACTGTCGACATGTGTGCAGCGGACGAGAGTGAAGAGTTGTGTAGTTCGCCGGCGAGCATGAGGAAAGGCTCGCCGTGTACGATAAGCTGTGCTGACGTGGAGGTCTGGCGTAGATGGGGAGGTCTGTGAGTTGGAAGGCTGGACTCGGGCATTGTGGGCGAGGCGGTGCTGCTTGTTGGCGTGAGAAGTGGCGTTGAATCCGAGGGTGTCATGGGTGCAGGCGAGTGATAATGCGCCTCCAAAACAACAGTCTGCATAGGGATAGATGCGAGTGAGGACGCTGATTATTGGATCAAGTAGGGTAGACGGCTTCTAGTACGTGAACGAGGCGGGAGGGTATCTCGTGGCAATTATACACAACCCCACCGATGCTACAATTCGATGAGCTTGCCTGACCATTCGGTTCTTCGTACCTCGATCGTGCATTTGCTTTCAGCCGAGGTGAAGGTCAAGATATCGATCCGAAAATCGTCCTGAGTTCTGATGAGTTCTGAGTTCTACCTGAGTTCATCCCGGGTCCTTCATGAATTTATCCCGAGTTTATCCAAATACTGTATCTTCCCCGACGTGGTCTTCCTCAAGTTTCTGAAGAGCACCAGTACCATTACTGGGTATCACCGGTACGGAAAGCCTTACTCAGGATCTGCCAGATTATTATATTGAGACCTGACTGATCTGTCCTGAACTCAAACCCGTCAGACTCGTTTGATATGGATGCTCCGGATATCTACACAATATACAATCAAAGTTGGCAAAACCGTGGGACCGAGATAGCTCACTTGGAGGAAGACAAAAACCAGCGGAGCAAGCCAATTCTTGGGTTCTTGTGAACAGCAACTGTTTTCACATTAATGCGGAAGGAAAATTACGGGAACATGTATCAATATAGTGATTAAGTTTTCCTAGATCTGGCTCTAATCTTGGCTTTAATCTTGCTTCTGAAGCACGTCGAGAAGCGAAAGTAACTCTAATAGCTCCTTTCTTGGCCTTGGACTTGTATTATCCATTCCGTCGCCCATGACTGGATTAAGTAACTCTGAACCAATGTCACGAATTTTGTTCATCAAGCTATAGCCATTGGCTTGTAGGATCGCAGGAGGCATGTTTCTCAGAATCTCAAGCATGTCGTCAACGACCGATTGCCTCTCACATATCACTTCGGGTGTTGTAATGCCTGATGAAGGTGCCGCTCGTGAGATGTTTACAATCTGATCGAGCAGGTTGCATCTGATGTGCAGCTGTGTTATGTAAAGGTTGGCTGTTTGGACGTCTGTGCCAAAGTTACTTCCTTGCGGCCTCGACAAGCGGCCACGCCATTTCAGCTCAGGTGGAAGATGATCTAAAATCAAGCGTACTGCATTCATGTGGACCAAGAGATCATGAGATGTGCATTGATCTCTCTGTTGACTCGAACGCCATTGGATGAAAAGGTCTGAGAGCTTGTTCAGCCCAGGTATATACGAAACATGGTTTCCGTGCCATGTTAGGTCGGGTAGAACACCATCGACGTAAAGCTCGGTATCTGTGATCTCATCGGGTCTGAGTAGCTTTATGTTGTCTGCCGATGTCAACAGTCCTAGGCATGGGCGCTTGTGAAGATCATATGTGCTGCTCGAGGTTAGATATAGCATCCGAATAATCGACCGTATACACTCACGCTTCTGCTGCAAAGAGCACCCAGAACAACCGACGCAGTAATTGTGCCTCAACGTAAGACATTGTAGACATCTCATAATATATCAACCACTTCACGTCGATACAAGCATCGTATAGAAGCCTGAAAGTCTCCTGGCTGTCTAAAGCTGGGCCTCGTTCAGGCGCACACGCCAGAGAGAAGTGATACAAGGTCTAAAAGAAGTCAAAAATCGTCAACGGGACTGATATTCGATGCAACTCACCTGTGCCCTCTCAAGTGTCGCGATGCAATTGCTGCGCCTGAAAAAGCCAAGTCCTTCAGCAACTTCGAAGCAATGGTCTATGTTGATCTCTATATACTTCACTGAGCCATGTCGACGGAGGTTCATACACGTCGTGGCAACTACAGAGGCTATCAAACAGAGAAAGGATGCACTGGCCGAACTCTGTTTGTCGTGCAAACGTCTGAGCAAGTCGTCACGATGTAGAACTGGACAAACTGGATGATAAAGCTCAAACCAATCGTTGATGATGGACAATATAACAGCAGGAGGTGCCAGCGATTCCATACATATAGGCGGGATTATTGTCCCGAGCGACTCGACATTCGACGGAACTGACCTCGCTCGAGCAGCTGCGATATGTCTGTTGCTGAGTATCAGCTATTGTGTGGTGGCATCAGGTATGACTGGCAAGGTACTTTGAAGGAGGTCCCCTTCTTCTAGAGACAGTAGTAGTGTGGCAGGGTACTTCCAACACTACACATGCACTGCAGCTACGATGGTCTGAGCTATATAGGCACTGGAGAGACCGTCAGCTCCACGCCCAGGATGATATAAAGCATTCTTCACCTACCTTTGTCCTTCTCGTCCTACATAGATCACAGGCTTTAGTAGCACGACCCGGTCGACGGGGCTTGCCAAGTCCATCCGCCTCATCTCCAATGTTTTTAGGAGACAGGGCTCGTCGTGCGTCCGCATAGGGCAGATTGGTCCTGCCGGGCGCCTGGAACATGACGGGGCTGGGACAACGCGGTGAAGATGGCACGAGTTTCTTCTTAGTCCGAGTTTGACGGGAGGAGATGCAATAGTCCTTACCCCGCTAATTTCATCTGTCCATGCGCCACCGCTGCCACGCCTGCTGTAGCGATAGCAGCGGATCAGAGCACGGATCGTGCAGAAGCAGGAGTTGCTGCTAGTACAATGAAGCTGAAGTAGAAGTAGAAGTAGAAGTAGAAGTAGAAGCAGAAGCAAAAGCAAAAGCCGGCAGATTGTTTGGCCTGGCTCAGCCAGGCGCGGCCGAGCTCAAGCTTAGAGCCGGAGAAACTCGGCGTTGAACTAAACACCTCCACCTGCAGCGACACCACCATCATCAGACGTCGACATTCTCCTGCTGGCCCATGCATCTCATCTCCCCGCTTCCAAAGTCGCAAGACTCTCGTCTCCGCCTCTACGCCGCGTTCCCCGCTGTAGCCACATAGTCCTATATCCTACCTGGCACAATGCTGGGGCTGGACTTGTTACAAGTCACCTCGCAACGAGGATATCTATATATTGCAGGCCTTTGCCCCCGCTCTTTCACGCCATCTTGATCTTAATCTCCCTCGTCTCATATTCGCTCATTTGTTCCCGATAATATGGCCTCCTCGCACACAAAGATCGCCCCGCATAACCATGTCGAGACAGTCCCTGCGGATCACATTCCCCAACACCCTCCGAGTATGGACGCCATGCCCCCATGGTGGAAACAAAAGGGCCTCAGAGAACTCTACCTTATGATGCCCATCCTCTTTCTCGGTTCTACCACGCTCGGGTTCGATGGTAGTCTCATGAACAATCTGCAGTCCATGATACCATGGCAGGACTTTTTCCATGACCCGACAGGTGCACGCCTTGGTCTTTATGGAGCTATGCCTGGTATGTCATGAGTCTTCCCAAACTTCTTGCCCATTCGCTTGGTCTCGATCGAGCCAAATCCGTGGATCCCTCAGATTCTGTAGTCACTGACAAACTGACAAACTGACAAACTGACAAAGGCTGGGGTGGTCTTGCTATCCTTCCCATCGCCCCGTATCTCTTCGATCTCCTCGGTAGACGAAACAGCATCGCCGTCGGCTGCCTCTTTATCATCGTCGGCTCTATCGTTCAAGCTTTCCCACAGCCTGCTAACCCAAGTCCAATGTACTTGGGTGGTCGCTTCCTCATTGGTGCTGGTGCTACTATATCAAATGGTGTAAGTGCCTTCTTCATGAAAATCAACATCTGTCGTGATCTGACTGACTATTTGTGAACAGGGCAGTCCACTATTGGTGACCGAGGTTGCACACCCAAAGCACAGAGGTCGAGTAACAACAATCTACAACACACTATGGTATCTCGGAGCTATTATAGCCGCGTGGACAGGTTTCGGCGCCATCACCAACCTAGCTGGCAACCTACAATGGCGGCTACCGACAGGTCTTCAATGCCTCATGCCAGGGATCCAGCTTATTTTTGTCTTTTTCCTGCCCGAGTCTCCCAGGTGGCTGATCAGCAAAGGGAGACACGAGGAGGCGCGAAAGGTTCTTATAAAGTACCATGCTTCTGGAGACGAAAACGATGCCTTTGTGGCATGGGAATTTGCCGAGATCAGCGAGACATTACAACTGGAAGAAGAAGCTGCTGCCAGCAGTGGCTGGTATGAACTGGTCCGGACACCAGGGAACCGCAAGCGATGCGCTTTGATCATACTTACAGCCATCTTCTCCCAGTGCAGCGGTAATGGGCTGGTCAGCTATTACTTGGCGCAAATCTTGAAGACAGTCGGCATAACTGAGTAAGTCTACCTTTTTCCTTTGACTCTCACGACGTGAACCTCTACCTAGATTCAAGCAACTCGATACGATACCTAGCTAATCTCATCTTTCAGCCCTACCAAGCAAAGTGGCATCAATGGCGGATTGACCATATGGGCCTTCCTCATGTCCCTCGGATTCGCGTTCCTCGTGGACAAAGTAGGGAGGAGGACTCTTTTCCTTTCGGCCGGCGTCGGCATGCTTATATCCTTCACGATTTGGACAGCGCTTTCCGCCGTGTATGCCAAGAGTGGCTCGCATGGCTCCGGCACCGGTGTCTTGGCCATGATCTTTGTCTTCTACGGCGTTGCTGGACTCGCTTGGCCCGGCTTGACTGTCTCGTACACTGTCGAGATTCTGCCATACAAGATCCGCGCAAAAGGACTGACGTTGTGCTTTGTCTTCACGTCCCTCAGCGGCGTGTTCAACCAATACGTCAATCCCATTGGCATTGCGGCACTGAAGTGGAAATTCTACTTTGTATACATTGCCGTGCTGGTCGTGGAGTGTCTGACAATATACTTTTATTTTGTGGAAACAAAGGTAGGCGGCTTCTATTCCCTACTTGCACACGAGGCGGCATGCTACTCCTATGTTCTTGGTACTAACGATCTTCTTCCTAGGGTCTAACTCTTGAGGAAGCCGCCTCTATCATCGACGGGAAGAATCTGGCAGACCCGGCCATGTCGATGGGCCCAGTCGAAGAGATGCAGATGGAGACAAGATACGCTAGCAACGGCAGTGCAAAGGTTTGATTACGAGGCTTGATTGTGACGTGGCATGATATGTACACAGTATTGGTCGATTCAACTCAATCTCATATCCATTATTGGCAACCTCATCGTGCTGGTGAAGTGCATCGAGCCCGGCTATCCCTGTTGACTCTGTGTGCTACCGTCATACACGACGAACCTTCGCAGAATCCAACATGGCAAACACTATATTGCACGCCAATAGGTTTCTATTTCGTCACAAGCTTTCCCAAAGGCCAACATAGTCGATGAGATTCCCCGACGAATCAGCATGGCGGAGAAGTGCCTACGGCAGTTGAAATCTGTACTGTATAAAGTCGTCCTCATTCATGAACATTGCACTCACACGATATGGCAAAATGCAGACGGGTGATTCACGTCTTGCAGATCTGCCCTGCTAGCTTGTGCCGCCTTGTACCACTGTGTACGACATGTATCACCCGAGTGCGCATAGATCACGGTTATTTTCACGAGCTGGACGAGCGTCAGCCGAGCATACTTGTACCGTTGATATGATACGTCGATGAGACGCGGAAGTCGCGCATCACGTGATACTGCAACGATTCGAGATGGACGGGAGCACGTGGGAGGCTGTTGTTCTTTGGGCCATGCTAGGGTTTGGCTGCGATGATTGCTTCATGACAAGCACGAAAAGCGTCATACTGTGTATCGATGGAGGGTAGATACTAACATATACTTGACTGATATCCCTCAGTCAACCACACACCCACTCAGTTTCTCCAATCATCGTCGGCGTCGTTATGTTCATTGTTGTTGCGCTTGTTCTCTTCTCCCACCCTTTCCTGTCCCGATCTGCGCCACAACTTGTCTTTTACATAGCAGCGCAGCGAAAGACCTTCTCGCAACATCCAAGATGTAAACGTCTTGAACCCTTCAATCACTGCACCTTCTTCCCCTCCTTCGCCACCTCTCCATCATAACTCCGATCATCCACCCCCTCCACCTCCGTAATCATGCTCTCCGCCTCCTTCTTCTGCCTCGCCCATTCCTTCTCACTGAGCTTCTCCTCCTTGTGGAACAACTCCTCGTTCGGCTTCCTATAGCTCCCTCCCAACCTATCCCACAACGTCGTGAACTGACCATAGTTGTAGTTGAAGTACAGATGATGCATCGTATGGCACGCCGCACCGTTGATGATCTCGCTATTCATGGCGTACTCCCCGTCATGAATCGTGATGGTCCAGAAATTGACAAAGGTGAAGATGGCGACGTATGCGAGTTTCTTCATGGGGAAGAGAAAGGGAAAGACGTGGTATGGAACGCTTTGCGCGAAGCCATCGAGGGGGTGGAAGGCGTGGCTTGCAAACGGCGTCGGCACAACCCACTTGTGGTGCGCCTTGTGTAGATGCTTGTATATGCTCTTGTGGTGGAGTCCGCGGTGGATCCAGTAGATGAAGCAATCGGTGAAGGCGATGAAGAAGGGGAATTGCACAATGTCGTACCACAACCCTGGCCCGTCGGCGGAGGAATCGTACATTTTGCTGTAGCCGCGGACTTCGAGGAGGAAGGAGGGCACGGAGAGCAGAGCCATGAGCGGCATGGCGTAGCAGGCGGATTTGATCTCGAGGAGGACTTGGCCTTTGAGGTATTTGGGGTGTTTGAAGTTTGCTTTGTCGAAGACGAAGTAGTAGGAGAGTGTTGCGAAGACAAAGTAGAGGACGTATGCAAATATTCTAGTAGGGTATTGGAATTAGCGTTTGTTTTCCCTAGTCGACGCTGACGAAACATACATTGTGATAGCAGACAAGCTCAGCGCTTGCCGCGGGAGGCTATTTCTGCTCCATTGGCTCATATACGCCAAATCCGACGGCTCAAGATCAAGATACTGGCTGAGCATCAGACTCGACGGTTCATATGTGTAGCTTGTCGGCGGCATGGTCGCTGCCTGTCGTATGCTGGAATATGTGCCATTCGGCTGAAGAATGTCTGATTTGCCCAGAGAGAGCGTGGACTGGGGGAAGGCGGGTAGTATTGACGCGTAGAGCGCATCACCAATGTATTGATCGAAGACTTCGAGGACAATGTCCATTGTGAAAGGTGTGGTGTTGTGCTGATCGTGCAGGTGTGGTCGTTCGAGCTGTGTGGTCAGAGGCGGAGGTCAAGATCTTGACGGTGTGAAGTGAGGTCGCGCAGAGCAGACGTGTGTGGCGAAGGCTGCGACAGGATAAGAGTGGAAAAGAAGTGGGTTGTGAAGGTTGTCAAGGCGTAAGCAGTGCGACGACTTTCGGGGCTGAGTCCAGAAGCGAGGTTGGTGTTTTGAAAGTGAGGCAGTCCAAGTGCGCTGTGGTGATGGTTCTCGCGATAAGCCTGTGGGATGAACTGAGAGTAGTGCCTTATGCTATATGAGTGAAGGACAATGGCAGCGAAAGAGGAGGAGGAGGAGAAACAGACGAAGACGAAGACGAAGCTGAGAAGCTAGCAGGAGCTAAGGCAGTTATCGCTATCGCGCCTCTTTGCCTCTTACTGCTGTTTTGTGCTCGGCGCTCGACCGGCAGCACAAAACGTGTGTTGGTATCTGTGGTTCAGGGTCCAGGATTCGCCATGCGGGATCCAGGCCTCGAGGATTCGCGACAAGCGACCACGCTTCACAGCTCAAGCTCAAACTTCGGGTTTGCGGTATCGGCGTGCTAGCTTACACGTACTGTGTTTTCTTGTTTGCGATACATCCGAATGGACTCGCATCTCATATCATTGCCACTTCGTCTGTATCACTTCACTTTGCACTCTTCATGCCCCTCTCCATGTCCCACACGTCCTCCAAGCTCGATCAACCTAATCTCCCCACTTCATCCTTCAGCCGCAAGGTTTTCGCCACGCGCTATTCAACGTTCAACGCTCAACCGTGTCCGAATAAAGCTTCCGACCTTTCTGTCCGAGGCATAGCGCGAATGGTGCACGTCTTGGACTGCCCAATCGTATGGATTGTTGGGCGCCTTTCCCCTCTTTTCGATTCGCGGTGCGGTGGTGGTTCCGTCCGTAGGCGGAGGCGGCAGCGGCGGCAATATCTCGGGAGTATGAAGCACTGCGAGTGTCAAAGTAGGGTTTCAGGTGTGTTTTTCCCGCAGAGGATCGTCTCGGAATCTGCCACTGTTTGCATCCAGTCAGGGTGTGCTTGCTTCCGTATGTCCTGAATATTTGTATGCCAGTAAATACCACCGAGACTGCCCTGTAGACGCACTCATATGCTACTATTCGGAGGTGTTTGCGGAGTTCGAAACATCGGACATGAATTGGCATAGGAAAAAACTGAACATGTTGTCTGACAGGAAGAAGAATATACTTGATCTGTGGTCAAGGTCAGCAAAGGCCAGTGACGAGCAATAAAACCGAGAGAAGGAACCTAGAAACCTGCTAATTCGACGATGATTGTGATCAATGCAGAAGACCATTGTCACTCGTGGCTTCGTGCGTTTTAGGCTCCTCCTCTCCGTGCGGGCTAGACTAAGCTAAAGCTGGTGATAGACCCGGCTCATGCATCCACCGTATAATCGCACCAGCTTACATGCTCAACAGTAGAAAGCTAACTGTGGCAGTCCTCCTCTGACTTGGTCGGTTGATTACAATTCCTGAAACAGTGCATCCCACTCTCCCTGTTCCAATCCCGTAGGAAAGTTCAACGAGTCGAACCACATCTCATTGAAGATGTCACCCAGTGAAGCATCCGCCTCGGGCATGTCAGCAGTAGCAAGAGGCATACCCACCCAACTCGCCTCCGGTGTTGCCAAGTTTGACCCTTCTGTCGTCGTCCTCACATCATATGCCGGTCTAATGTCATTACCCACACCTTCTGCTGCACCACCATCACCACAACCCCTCTGTTGTCCGTTCGCAGCCCACTTCTTCAGTACTCCCTGCAGCTGCGTCAACCCCTTTGCCGCAATACTGCTACTATCCGAGCTTCTCTCCAAAGCCCTACAACACTCCACAATCTCCGGCCGCATCGCCGCATTGCCTCTCGCATACTCCATGGCCAGCACCAAGCTCGCCACGAGCAAATGATGGACTATGGCCCAGTGTCTTGTCAACTTGGGCGCCGCCGCAACCGTACTTTCGTACATCCGCCGCTCAACTCGCACCACAGTCCGTGCCGATTCGAGACAGATGTCCCGACTGCGCTTGAATCGTGCATCGGCGAATCCGAGGACGAGCCAGCGTCGGTGGATCTGCATACGGCGGATATTGTAGGCACAATGCATGCCGGCGCGGGCCCAGACGAGGTACGGGCGCTGTTTATCGAGGACCGCACTCCTAGCTAGACTCTCTGCGTCCATTTTGGCGAAATACGGCAGGTTGTCTTGGTAAGCAACGAACTTCTCGTCGAGCATCTGCACGGTGGCGTAGTCGAGTTCGTGGACTTCAAGGCCGAGGGCGTTGGTGGTGTCGACGACGAAGCGGTAGACGGAGGCCAGGCCGATACGGAGGGCCCCTGTGGATTCGTCGGTGAGGACGGAGGAGGGGCGGGGGTAGAAGCCGTCAAAATCGAGGGCGTCGTCGTCGACGTTGGCGGGGAGATCGACTTGGAATTGGGAAGGGTAAATCTGGTACGTGCATGTGAAATTTCCGCTCATTGTCGAAACGAGCCTGCGGGAGAAGGTTAGTTTAGTATTTACGGGTGCGAGACGGAAGGAGGTATTCGCTTACCAGTCACTGGAAACAAGCCTCCACCAAATCCTCCTCATAGTCTCCAACTTGACATGATCGACCTTTTTACCCTCCCTCAACTTTTTCTCCCTCGGCGAATCAACCCGATGCATCCCAAGACTCTGCGCACAATGTATCGATGCTCTCAGTGCTAGCAACGTCGTCGGCATTTCGCCAGCTTCCGGGAAAATAGCATAGCCAAGAATGAGATCTGCTTGAACAGTCGCAATATTTGGCGTCCGCAGGTAATTCGCCTCTGCAAGCGCCCGCTGCGACAGCCGTACTAGCTCTACTGCCAGAGCTTGCATGGCTTCCGTGGGTTTTTGTGGTGTTTCGGGGAAGTTGTACGCACTTACGCCCAGGACGGCGCTGATCAGGGCGAGTTCACTCATATCGATGGGAGCATCGGTGGCGAGGGTGTCGAAGAGGTTGTGCAGACTGCGTCGGAGACTCGGCATATGGCACACATGGTAGATCCATTGTATCAGATCCGCGTAGTGATCAAGTAATCGAAGTGCTTTGGAGCGTGGGGGCAAGCACCGTTGCACTTCCGGGCGAGTGATCGGACCTTGTCCGTATGCGTCGCTGGCAGGGAAGGTGAGTTTGATGCCTGCGTTGGGAAGTGCCGTAATAGACGGATCATGTGATATGTCGAGCTTCATTCCGGTGGCATCGGCTTCAAGGCTGAGGGCACAGCGTGACAAGTCGTGGGGCTGATGTTCGCTGTCTGGTATGGTATTGAGGGCATCGAGGATGGCAACCGAGCTTTCTGGGGTAGGAAGACCATTATTGGGTGATTCAGTAGAGTCCATGCCGGTTGACTGATGTCGCTGCTGACGAGGATCGTAGAACTGTTTATGCTTCAACACCTCGCCCGACCGCTGATTCTCGGCGCTAACCGCGGTCGCTGGGCTTTTCTGGAGGGGGTTTTGTCTGAATTCAGTCCTTTCCGGGAGTAGTGCCGTTGACTTCTCATGCTGTACATGGTGATGATACCTCGGGCCTAATGCTGAGGCTGGAGTCTTCTCAGTGACGCCTCTGACATAGCTAGTCCTGTCCAGAGGAAGTGCCGCTGGAGTCTCGTTCTGTAAAGGGTAATGATATCGTGATCCGAATCCTTTCGGGAGAATGGCGATATTCGCATTGCTTTCCACTCCAGTGTAGTCATCGGTGGTGCCGTCAGGAGTCGGAATGCATTTGTCATGAGCGCTATCACCACTGTCATGGCTTGTCTCTGGCTGGAATCGTCCACTACGTGTGGTCCTCTGTTGAATTGATCCTCTCTCGGAAGATACCCTGAGAGACCTTTCCGGCGAGAGACACTCTACTTTCCTGAGCACGCAATTGCTACATGGCAAAGCACGATCACATTTCAACTTTCTTTTCTTGCAAGAGGTACACGATGCTCGCTTGACCGGCTCATCTTTTGAGAATTGTGCAAAGCCGCGCTTCATCATAGGTGATATCCGCGTTGCAAGAGAGTCCGCGCGACCGTGCTTCGCTTAGACTAAAGCCTAAAGCGTGGCGTGGACGAAACTCATCAGGAGAGACGGCGTAAAGAGAGGGAAGCCTGAAGAGGACCTTGAAGAAAGCCGCGGGAAGAGGGAAGGCGGCTGGAAAGGGGAAGAACTAAGAGTCAAGATTCCGCGGAGCTTGATTTCGCCCATTCCTATAGGCCTATCCTAAGACATGTGAGATGGCGAGCTTGTTTCCCAGCCGCGATACCACGATACCTCACTCTCTGCCGCCCGGCTTCAGGTCATGGAGCGGAGGAAACACTATTTAGCAAGCTGTCTGCAACACATCTGTCCATGGGTTTCAGGTGAAGCAGCGACCCAATACAAACTATAAGACCTGCGCCTGCCACCTCATTATGTGATCCATCTTGATTTACAAGCGTCTTCCTCACTCCGTTCGACTTGTTCCAAGGTTTGACCTCAAGCTACACCAAAGAGCTGACGTGAACTCCTGTGACATCATGTCCCATTCAGTCCTGTCAGTCGAAGATGAACATCATGTCTCTAAGACACAAGACGGCATCAAAATGTCCAATGTTGATCTCGAGCACGAGCATGAGAAGACAGATGTCGAGGCAGTGGCTCACGAGAAGACGGACGTCGAAGCAGTCACGCCTGAAGTGGAGTCCGAGTTCAGGTAGTCGTCGGAGATGAATGCTACCTAAAGCCCAAACTGAGATATCGTGCAGTACTCAAAACAATCTCATCCTGATTGGCGCATTCTGCTGCTCTTTCATCACCGTCGGTTTCAGCAATGGTGAGTATCTCAGCATCCTCTCCCTGGACATTACACATTCTGATCATCATTCCCAGCCTTCGGTGCATTCGAGGCATACTACCTCGAAAACCTTCACGTCAATGCCTCCGCAATCTCATGGCTGGGCAGCCTCGCCATCTTCTTCCTATTCGCAGGAGCTTTGGCCGTCGGACTCTTGCTGCAGAAGATCTCACCTCGCGTAAGCTTGCCCACTCGAGTGGCCTGCCACGATACTAACATGCCACTTCCCAGATCCTGATCATCATCGGCTCCATCACCCTGCTACTCGGCATCTTCCTCACCAGCATCTGCACAAAGTACTGGCAGCTCATGCTGACGCAAGGTCTTCTCGTCGGACTGGGTAACAGTCTTCTCTTCACTCCGTGCCTGATGTGCGTGACGCTTGCATTTCAAAAACGACGCGGTATCGCTTTAGGTCTGACAGTGTCTGGGTCCTCTCTCGGAGGTGTTGTATGGCCGATCTTGCTTGACAACCTGCTCAAGGACAAAGGGTTTGGATGGACGTTTCGCATCACTGTGAGTATCGAGCATGAAATATGGGATCGCAATCAAGCAGGATATTGACTCCCCGCCAGGGCTTCATCATGCTCCCCTTCTGCATCATCGCCGCCTCCGTCGTCACCCTCCCCGGCAACAAAGCCACCCCAGGCGGCGGTCCACCCCCACCAAAACCCAACATCAAAGCCCTCTTCCAGATCCGCTCCTATCTCGTCTACGCCTTCGGCGCCTGGTTCTCCTACATCGGTCTCTTCACCGGTCTCTTCTTCATCGCCGCCTACGGAGTCAGCCGCGGAATGTCGCAGAGTCTTGCATTCTACCTCGTCGCCATCACGAATGCCGCGAGTCTGTTTGGCCGCATCTTGCCCGGCTTTCTGGCGGATAGGTATGGGAGTCTGAATCTGTATGTCATCTTCGGGGCACTGTCTGGCGTCATCACAATGTGTCTCACGGCAGCGACGTCGTCGGCGGCGATTGTTGTGATTGCAGTTGCGTATGGGTTTACTTCTGGTGTAAGTTTGTGGGATATATGTCGTTTTTATGGATCTCGAGTGCTAATCTTGTCCCATTCCAGGCCATCATCAGTCTTCTCGGCGCCTGTGTCGGCGGTATACTGCCGCGCGAGCTTTCAAGTCCCGGTATTGGACTGTGCATGGTTTGGCTTTCGGTAGCGTATGTATCTCCCTTTCCTCATAATCCCCCCATGACCATCACTAACTTCACCGACAGAGCTCTGATTGGAAGTCCCATCAGCGGAGCCATCTTAGACCGGTCGGGCTACCTCGCTCTGACGATGTTCTCTGGCGTCTGTCAGGTATTGGGCGCAGCCATTGTCGGGTATGCCAGGATCTGCCATAATCCCAAGTGGCCGGCAGCTGTATGAAGAGGAATTGGGAGTCATGTCAGACGGGAGCATGGGCACGATGAATGATGAATGATGAACGATGAACGATGGACGATATCACGAATACCTCTCCTCTCCTCTCCTCTCTCCTCACCTTTAGTACGTATGGATGCGCATGCTGCGTCCCAGGCATGTATTATAGATCGAAATAATCTTATTATACGGCGCTATGTTTCGTTCTTCTCGTTCTTCCCGTCCTGCTCAGTCTTCACGTCGTCGGATCTTGGGGTAGGATATCTACATCGCGTATGTGTCAAATGTGCATTCCATGCCATTCCATGTCGTGCCATGTCTTCCAT
>Ga0058702_10000202_pt1 | contig 31448 bp, 33 predicted proteins | sample AgamicOrSfe_FD_83781 | JGI IMG/M metagenome (GOLD analysis project Ga0058702, IMG submission 83781) | Agave microbial communities from Guanajuato, Mexico - Or.Sf.e | ecosystem: Host-associated > Plants > Phyllosphere > Phylloplane/Leaf | place: Guanajuato, Mexico | collected 2012-05-30 | reverse complement strand
GGATGTGGCTGCTGCTGCTGCTGCTGAGGAGAAGAAGAAGAAGAAGAAGCAGAAGACGAAGGTAAGATGTAGAAGTTTCCTTGTTCTCATTTTGAAGTTGTCCTTCGTGTCCAAACACTTGCATTCTCAACAATTCTATATGCCGCGATCACGAGAATTTACCGCTACTGTCGCAGGACAGAAGTCTGAGAGAATCCTGGGGAGAGTGCCGTGGAGGTTCTGCCCAGACTAATGTCCTAGTACAGTATCTGGCACAAATCATAGTCACTGACCAAATTTTACAGAACTTCAGATCACGCTCGGCCTTCAAAAAAAGTCAAAAAAATCGAGAGGCACCTGCTGGTGACGATGTGGAAATGCTGGACGAGCCTGACAGCATACGAAGTGGTAGAAAGGGGAAAAGTCGTGATGCAACGGCGAAGGACCTGGACAAGGAGCTCAACAGCTTCGAGAAGTTGAGGGAGCAGTACGGCGGTGGTAGTGCGAGAAACCGCACCTACAATGAAATCGCAGCGGAAGAGGATGTGGAGGAAGAGCTTCGTTTTCCGGACTACGGCAAATTCTGAGCAGCCCTCAGTCTTTCTACTAGACCTGGAAGCACCTTCTCGGAGTTCTGGCTACACCTTGCACCAAACTGGCCTCTATTCCCATTTGCGATACCCGCATACAGCTCCTCCTCTCCTCTTACACCACCTACGTTCAGCACACCTATCGGCATACCATTTTCCTTCGCCCTCTTGACTAGTCTGAAAGCCGAGTACGTTGCCAAGCTACTTCCCATGATCAATATCCGACTGGCTTCGTCGATGGCGTCTTCTGCTGCCTTCTTGACCTCTGTTGGGATGGACTCGCCGAACATGATCACAGCAGGCTTCAGTATCCCAGCATTCGATGTTGGCAGCCACGCACCATTTTTGTCAACGTCAATCTTTGTTTCTTCACCATCTGCGAGCTTGCTTTTGTTCCTCAGGCAATGTGGGCATGGCGGATATCGGAAAGTGCTATATGGAGCATCCGGGATCTCCACATCTCCGTCTGGATTTGTGCGCAGTCCTCGCTTGTTGCGTTCTTCGCGATCTTCAGTGTCAAGTGCCCCACTTCGCTCGGCGTCTTCGAGCGATTCCGCCCAGCTAGGATTTAGTGCTGCAAGGTCGGACTGAAACGAGGCTCGGGAATGCTCGTTGCGGCAGGTAAGGCATATAACTGATCGTAAGTAGCCATGAAGCTCGATGGTGGCCAGCGAAGCATGAGCGCGAGGGTGGAAGGAGTCCACATCTATGAGTGGTGTCAGAAAGTGGTTGTGGTGGAAGATAGGATCAGCTAACTCTGCGTAATAACACTGCTGACAATGCCCAATTCTCCCAATTCTTTGACGGCATGATGTGTCGTATTCGGCTTGGCCTTGCTCAAGTTGACGAAGCCAAAGAAACTCCTAGCCCAATACCGCTTTCGTGCCTCATGATTCGAGGCAAACTCGTTAAAGTAGATCGGCCGATAGGTTTTATTCAGGGTATAAGTTCCCTTTTCTCCTCGATAGTCTGCCAGGCCTGAGGAGACCGAAATGCCAGCACCCGTGAGCAGTATAGTACTTCTAGCATGTTTGGGTGTGTTGCGGAGTGATGAAGACTGTGGCGCGGAGAGGAATTCGAAGAGCGCGTTCGTAGCACCTATTGGGTTGTTGGCATTACGGGGGATGATGATGGGGGGAGGTAGGCCTTTTGTGAGGGGAATCCTCAACAGAGGACGACTGGACATGAGGATGTACCATCAGTGAAGTCGAGCAGGCGACATGCATCTCCGCCTTCGTCATCACAAAACACACGACCCTTTTCGAGGAAAACTGGATCCAGAAGTGACATGGAGAAACTCGGGAACGATCAACAAGACATATAGCATTCAACATCGTGTCCAGACTGTCATCATGGAAGCTTACCGTCTTCAATAGTCACAGTACAGTACAGTACAGTACAGCAGTACAACGACAGACAAAGGCACACCCCTTTCTGTTGCTGACGGCTTCTGATGAACCTCCTGCGCACCACTGGAACCACGCTTGCTCGCGTGCCGAGACTCTGTCCAACCCATTCTTCACTACAGACGCGACGCATCTACCAAACCGCACCAACCTTCACCCGTCTCAGTGCTGCATCGCCTAGACTGCCCTCTGGCCGAACCAACACTCTCACAACTATTCTCTCACACCGCCCACAAGTTTCTGCAACAATGGCTCCGTCACAAGTCCGCATGCATGCTGGTCATGCTCACAATCACGATAACACATATCTGACTTCGGCCAACAAACACGATGCCGGTGTACGGATCACTCGGATTGGTCTCTATGTGAACTTTGGCATGGCTATAGCTAAGGGCGTGGGAGGATATGCCTTTAATTCGAAAGCACTATTCGCAGACGCCATCCACTCCCTGACAGATCTTGTCTCAGATGTCATGACTCTACTATCAGTCTCCTGGGCACTGAGACCACCTAGTGAGAAGTTCCCAACAGGATACGGCAAGGTAGAGAGCTTGGGAAGTTTGGGAGTCAGTGGGGTACTGCTGGCAGGGGGCTTCTTCATGGGTTGGGCGGCAGTGTTACAACTGGCTCAGCAGTTCATCCCCGGGTTCGCGGAGCTTGCGGATACACTCGGATTGATGGCGAGTCATCACGGGCATGACCATTCACATATCGACTTGGGACCAGACCTCAACGCGGCCTGGCTTGCTGGAGGCTCAATTCTTATCAAGGAGTGGCTGTATCATGCCAGTACGTGTCGAATGCAATTCGCTCCTGAAGTTCAATACTGACTCAACAACAGCTCTCAAGGTCGCCAAGGAGCGCAAGTCATCTGTCCTAGCATCGAATGCCTACCACCACCGCGTCGACTCCCTTACTGCTTTCGTAGCCCTCCTCATGATAGGAGGAGCCAATGTATTAGATAACGCAGCTTGGATGGATCCTGTCGGCGGTCTTGTCATCTCTCTCATGGTTATTCAAGCAGGTCTTGGCAACACGAAGAGTGCCATTCTAGAATTATGTGACGTCGGCATTGATGACGACGTGAAGAGGAAAGTGAAGAAAGCAGCCGATGGTATCTTGAGCGAACTCGCCCAAAGCCCGCAAATGCAGGGCATCAACATCCGGCAGGTTCAAGGCATCAAGGCTGGACAGACATATCTTGTGGACGTCGAGCTCGGCGTCCCAGCATCATGGACAATTGCTCAGACGCAGAAGATCGAAGATGCCGTACGAGAACGGATCGGCGCCAAGGTGCGGGGTGTAAAGCGTGTCAAGGTTAGGTTCGTCGCGAAAGAGGACGACAAGCCTGTCGACTTCCTGGCAGAGTTCATCCCTGCAGATGTTAGTCCGCGAAGCAGTCCGGAGCCCGAGAGCGAGGATGAGCATGGTCACGGTCACGGTCACGGTCATGGTCATGGCCACAAGCACTAGGTGTGGCATTTCAGGTGTCCGCGAATAGTCATTGGACGGACAGAAGTGCATGAAGCAGATTAGCGGTGGTCATTCATAAGCTGTGTGTAACAAACCACGGTGATGAGCAAGTTTGAGCTCTTAACCTTGGGATCGAAACACTGTGGATAGAACAGCTATTGGACGCGGTCTTGGACAGATTGTCCAGCAAAAGATGCCACGTCTGCTGCCGTCAATAGTGTGCCACCCACCATTGATCGTGTCGGAAATAACGCAATAGTCACTCGGGCAGCAGCAGATTTATCGCAGCGCCAACCAGTTGAGTCATCTGGACCTATACTCACTTCACCAACCACGGCCGCAACATGAATCTGTCTAGAAATATTGTAACAATTATGAATCTGTAATTAGACTTTCACCATGGTCTATGCTCGCTCGTTCGCGTTCCGCCAATCAGAAGAAGAAACTCCCATGTATGATATAATATGCTGAAACCTCCTCCCAGCAGGGGCCTGTGCAGCCCGTTCTACGAAAGAAGCGCCAAACCAAAACCGATCCACGCCGCGTTGCCCTCTGCAGCTCACGATTTGTGCCAAGCTCCCTTTCACAATAACAGAATGGCCACCATACCTTCCAAGTGCACCACTTCGCAAGCACAAGATCACGCAAACGAGATCTTTTGCCACGACGATGCCCTGCCTGCCTCCCACACACCCTGTGTCATCCAGATTGTAACGCCGGCGCGATGTTGATGGCAGATTTTCTTCTTGATTAAGTAGCGTCAATCAGAACGAGCACCTCTGCGGGGCTCACGAACCAGCGAGGCGACGCTAAATGATAATGTTTGGCTAAGGCGGCAATCAAGTTATTGCATACTATGCAAAATGATGTTACGAATCTGGGTCGTGACATCCAGGCGTGCTTGACTCCACCTCTAATCTCCCATTAGGTGCCAGCACAGATAATCGTTGGTGATGTGCAAATCAGCTCACGTTGACTACCGAGCCTGTATTAGCCAACAAGTACAGATCAACAGCCATTTGTCAAAGTGTCAGGCGTACCTCACGCATGCTGGAGAGAGGTACTAACCTGTGGGCCCCAACGAGGAGCGTCTTGTATCCCGTGACGATTGGGCTAAGCTCTGGAAGTGGCTGGAGGTAGCGATGGACCCTCGTCGTGGTGAGGGTGTTCGGGTGCTGGACAACTTGTATCCTGATTGACCAGAGCCTCGTCTTTCCTGACCAGAACCTCTTCTCTCCCCACTCATAGCCTGAATTGAGGATCGTCGACTGGACGTGTTGGGATCGGATGGAATTTGCGGATGAATCACCTGTGGAAGACCAATACGGGGTTCATCAGGGCTTGCTTCCGGTGGAATGTCAATCATGTCTTCATCATGACCACCATCTAGAAAGTGCTTGGGTGTGGGCGACATGGCAGCACCATTTGAGACTTTCGATAGCTCCTCGTCCAAGACTTCCTGCCAGATCTTCTTGTTCCTATTGACGTGGTGTGTTGTGAAAGCCATACCCGGAAGAATATTCGTCATTCTTTCGAAAAGACCCCCAGCAAAGATGTTCATGAAGCCTAGTTGCCGTTCGGCCATGTCTTTGAGATCTCCAGCTGGTGGTGGCCCTCCAAACAAACACGTGGCAATGTTGGCATCCAGCTCCATCCGACCTTGGTTTGCGAATTCATCTGTGACGAGATTCGCCCATTCCTTCGCGATATCAAACGTTCGAGCCTGCACAGATTAGCTTACTGTACTCCAAAGTGGAGCTTTACTGCCAAGAACATACCACGTTGCAGATATCACCGCACTTGATGATGAGGCAAGACAAGAGTTCGCGATTTGAATCCAGAGTTGCGTCGTCCCACGCTGTGATTGAGCGATCGTTCTCGTCCCAGAAGTCCCGGAAGACGTCGAGCTGCTTCGTATATTGTCCGTGCAGAGTCATGTCAGTCGCCAAGATAGAGCTTATCATGAGCTTCCTGATAGCCGTATCGTTCCCAGCTGATGGCCAGAACCGACGCAGTAGTTGAGAATAGAGTGCGCAGTGGAAGGATTCCAGAACGGAGTGATCGTTGTACAGCTGCGCCACCGTTGCGTTTACCCGGACAAGGAACATGTTGTTCACGCCAGGGTGTCCTACATCATGACCCAAAGCGCTGATGAGAAGCACAAGCGCGTGAAACGGCTTCATGATAGATCCTAGACCCGATGGTGTCCTCCGTGCATCAAATTGTTGCGTGCCAAATGGAGGAATAATCCCAGTTGAGATGAGAAAGTAGAAGCATGCCTGTAAGACATCACAGGCATGGCGAAAGTTGTGGTATATCACCGATGTGTTGTAAGCCTCGCGAACCACCAGAAGGAATTTCATAAAGTCCTCTGAACGGTTGATAAGCACAGGTCGAAGTCGGCAGCTAGAAACGGAACTCACCATTCGACATGCGCCATCGAGCTAGAGAGTCATCTTTGAGGACATGCTGAAACATGAGGAGAGCACCGTATAGCAGCTCATCGTCGGTGAAGCTGTGTGCAGAGAAATCCCAGGTTCCGACAGCACTTGCAACTGCTTCACGTCGAGATACAACGATGGGCAGATCACTTCAGCTGGGTTAGCTTTTGCGAGAAACCACACTTCGATGAGATACGTACGGTGATTGGTTGAATTCTCCAATGATGTCCGGGTCGCATATATCCATCATCAGCCGTGAAACAGGACCTTGCATTAATGTCGCGAATCTTTTCGCGCCTGCTTCTGCTGCTGCTGCTAGTGCTTTTTCTGGCAATGTGTGCAACTTAGCTGCCATCGATTCCGATGAGAGAGGACTGACTAATATATCTGCTGCGCCCGGAAACCTGTCTTTGCTGATGAACAAGCTTTCTGTTGGGAGTGTAGAAGGTTTGCTGAGAAGGACGACAGGGATGGCGACGCCTCCGAGACGATGGGCGCGTATGCTGTAGACCAAATGGTTGAAGTATTGCATGCCGTAAAGGTTTTCGGCAACAGTCTGTGCTTCTCCCGCACCAGGCGGCGTATAATAGTAGTACCCCTCGCTGTAGGGTATGTCCATGATGATGAGAAATTTCTGGCTTGCACGATCTAGCTCTGGTTGAGCTTCATTCATGCGCACATAGCATGCGAGACTGGTCTTGACGACAGCAACTATGACATGTATTAGCCTGCAATGGCTCATAGAATTCTCCTGATGTCTTGTCTCACCTCTATCGAACGTTCCAAGCAATACGTTGACGTTTTCGTCAACTTCGTCCGCAGAGCCCAAGATGCCGTGTAGAGAAGCGCTCGCGTTACGATTTGCAGCTTCAGATTTCCTGAGCGGGCATTCCCTTGTGTATATCGCTTCTTCTCTCGCCCTCCGATCAAGGTATATCACGGTGAATGAAGCCGCACTCATGGCGACAGCTGATGAAAGTTCGTCGCCACGAGCTGTAGTGATTGGCGTTCCTTTGCCGACGCAGGCTGAGATAAAGATAAGATGATCTCCAGAAGCGAGCTGACCAGTGGATGCAGGCGCTTATTGTGCAATGTCAACGTTGCGAAATTCGAGGTTCTCAAGGCCGAAGAGTTCTGTATCAAGCCGTCCGCGATAGAGGTACGCCAATGCAGTAGTAGTGCGTCAGAAGAAGTTCCGGAGATGTTTCTTTGGGTTAACGTCAGCATTCGAGGTTGAGTATGAAGTGCGGTTGTCGCGCACAGCACGCTCGGTGCACGTACTTGTGTATGTATTGTGAGTTAAAAGGTAGCTGCGAATGTCGGGATCTTGTGACGACTCGAATCGAAGAAGAGCAAGAAGGAAGGCACGATGTAGTGTTGGCTTCGACGAGATGATGAGGTGATGAGATGATGAAACGAAAAAGGAGCAGACAAAGCAGGTCGGGGTCGTGCGAGAAGGAAGTCGTGTCGTATAGTTACATGGAGACGTGGAGTATATACCTTCGTAGGAGGGTTACTGGTAACTGGTGGCTGAGATCAGCGCTGGGACTCTTTACGAGGGTTTCCCGCACCACTCCGCCCCGCCCTTTCCAGCCCTGGCGAGCTTCGAAATTCCTTCTGGAAACCGACTAGAACATGAGCTGATGATTTGTGGCTTTTGGTGGCTGGCTGGCTGGCTAAATCACATCTTCCCGGCGCTTCACCTCTCACAGAGCAAATGCATTGTCTGCGTTGTCAGCATCGGCCAACTCGCTCTGCATGTCGCCCAAGCATCTCGAAGGCCTATCTATCCTGCGCACTCCTCAGGAAGGTACCTCATACAGGCCAATGATCACATCACATGCGACAGGTTCGGACCTCCGCTGCGACCTCAACCAATTGGCTTTCAGGCAACCTTCTATAGCTTCATCACTTCCAATGAACACTAAGACGATGTATCGAGTGCTTGGAAGCTATAGACGGAATGACGAGGCATCATATACCCTATCTGTCTCTTGACGGCATTATCCCCGGGGACCGGGCACCGCCAGACTGCTCAATTTATAACTGTATTCATCCCGCATGGATTGCGTGGCGGGCTGCCTAGTGTAGTTCCAGGCTACTACGAGCTTTTCAATCACTTATCTCTCGAGCGCACAAGTCTTCTACAGATACCATTTCAAGATGCTGCAAAGATCGATGATCCCTACTTCACTCTTCTCATCCACTGTCGAGTCTTATAATACAATGCCCCCAGGTCCGTCAATACTTTTGACTGCAGAACAATCGATCGTGCTCGCTTCATCCATCGCACCAGAATAGGTTGGTATCACTTGCTAGGGCGATAATCATGGTCATCATCTCGCATCACACAAGAGTGAACACGGGGCCCACAATGCGAGTTCAGAAGAAGCATAAGAATGTTTTAGCGTGCTGATCTTATTGCAAATGGACACGTCGTCGACATCCTGACTCGGGATAGCGTCGTAAGTAGTTTCCCAGCAGGAGCTTTTTTGCTTGTTCTAGCCATCTCAGCAGAGGAAAATACGGACGAAGGTATACACGTGACTTGGCACTCATTCACTACTGAACAGGTTGTCGAAAACATCGCTGAAGTACCGTTCTTTCACACGAGGCGATCGTCGTCGGACTGAAGAGTAGTTGTTCTGGTTACCTTACCATCGGCGTAGCCAATGTTTGGGTTGGTATTGGTGTACGAGTTAATACCCTGCCAGGACATCATCATCATCATCGTCATCCAATGATGATATGATGCAAAGTCTTGCTCTCAATAATATCAATACAATTTTAATTTTGTTATCGCGATCAGAAGACTACTGGACACATGTAAAGTTAGCTGAACGTTGCTCTGTAATACACAGTAGAGACTATACAGAACTAGATTACAGCACATAGCACACGTTATAACCACCAGGTATTGACATAAATACACTTTCACATTATGATTCTACCTGAAAGGTCCATCAGAACTGTGTGGAGCCCACTTCCGCCTTGCCTCAACGATAGAGATGCTCAACGGCCATCCAAAAGGCCCGTGACTGCGCTGGCCATCACTATGTCAAGCTCTGCCTCAGTCTTTTCGGAGAAGTGCCGTCAACCCTAGGGCTTTTCCTACCACTGCTCACTGACGATCCCTCGCCCACGCTATTTCGTGATGAAAGCCTCTGCTCTCTTGCTTCTACCAGCATTACATCCTGCCTCGATGGGTCTTCAAAAAGTGCCGTGCTTGTTCCTGGCTCTTCACGACGAGCAAAAAGTGCGTCTTGGCTGTGCTCACGATGGCTGAGCATGCCTGTTCAGCTAGGAAGGCATGCGCTCATGACCATGGCTTGTCGGGCGCCACGATCGCAAGAGTGGGAGAGGTAGTATAAGAGTGCAGCGGCGTTCCACCTGATAGAGTCGGAACCTTCACTAAAAGACGTAGTTCAGACAGCGTGATCATCGTCACCAGTATCATAATCCTCATCCTCATCCTCATCCTCTTCCTCATCAGTTCCGTCTTCAATCTCGTGTAAAGCATCACGACTCGTCGCAGCTGTCTGGAAAAAGTCCTCGGTCCGCAAGCCTCGAATATCATCGGGTTGCACGCCCCTGACGTCCTTCCCGCTCGACTTTCGTTCCCGTATGTGTTCCCTGACTGGGCCCATGGCTGCCTCTCTGCAAGCCTCTCTGAGCTCACTTCCCGATAGCCCAGCACTGCTCTTGACAAGATATCCCATGTCCAGCTTTCGCTTGTTACTGTTCACATCCAGAGTGTGGTCGACTTTGGTTTCCTTCAAGATTAACTTCAATATCCTTCTTCTTTGCTCGGCATCCGGCAAGCCAACACTGAAACGTTTCGGCATCCTCCTCAAGATAGCCTCGTCAATGTCTCCTATCCGGTTGGTAGCTCCTAGTATCAGAATCCTTTGAGGCTCTCGTGTCCCTGTCTGCGCACTCGCCAGGCCGTCCCAATGTGTCATGAACTCTGCCTTCACCATACCACTAGCTTCGTGCTCGCCACTCCGACGGGTACCTAAAACGGCATCGATTTCGTCAATGAACACGATCGAGGGTGCCATCTTCCGTGCCAGACTGAACACGGCAGACACCAGCTTGTTCGAATCGCCGTACCACTTTTCCGTCAAAGTCGAGATGTGTAGATTGATGAAGCACGCGCCGGATTCGTGCGCAAGCGCCTTAGCCAGCATAGTCTTGCCACATCCAGGAGGTCCGTATAGAAGAACGCCACTTGGCGCCGAAAGCAGAGGCGAATTCTGTGCGTAGAGTTGTGGTAATGTCAATGGATAGATTACAGACTCCTGCAGATCCGAAATGATGCTGTCCAGGCCACCAATATCAGCGAAGGTCACTGGAATCTCCGAAGGAAGGACGACGTCGTTCGCTACAGTCTGCTCATAGCTGTTGAGTGTAATCTGTGTTGGTATACCTTTCACGCCATCCTGTGCTTCTTGCTCCTGTAGTCGTGCATCGAGGATGCCGCCCAGCCGCTTGGATAGTCCAGGATTAGAAGGTGGCTCTTCCTTTTGTGCGAGAAGTCGACGGAGGATGAAGTACGTGAGAATAGGCGCAGCGGTCGCGAGAAGGATGTCTTGCAGGATTTGGACTTTCCTCCAGCTGCTTTGCGACATTGCTGCGCGAAGAGATCTGCGCGCCCGGATACCAGCAAGCGATCAAGTTGAGTCTAGTGACGCATTCCGAGGCTATCCCGAATCTTCAGAAGAGCCTGCCCAGCACGAATGCAGCATCTGCAGGCAGGTGACAAAGTTGTCCAGTGTCGTCTCACGTCAACCTGAAACTCATTCGCATGTGACAGACACCCAGAGTTTGGCAGATTCACAAACCATTTCTCCTCGCCCCCGCTTGACCACCTCACATCTTACCTCCAGCTACTTCACAGCATAATTCTAGTTTCGCGCACGAAGAAACGACAAGCACTGAATATCAACTTCGCGAGCAAACATATCAGACACCCATCCTTCTGAGGACGACTAAGACCAGGCAAAGAGAGTAAAATCCAAATACTGCACACAAACGCAATCATGGCAGCAACGAATGTGTCAAAGTTCGTAGCACATGATCTACGCATATTGTAGCCATATTGACATGTTGTAATCGTAGACGCACTGACTGGGCTGATGACGCAGAGGAAGACCAAACACCATCATTGCCAGCACCAGAAGTTATCAAAAACTCAAACGGCACCGAAACACACATCTCATATCGTCTCCGAGACGACGGCAAGAAGGTCAAGACAACCCGCATCATTCGCCGATCCGTCATCAAAGCGACTGTCAATCCGCGTGTCGCAGAGCGTCGTGCTTGGGCAAAGTTTGGCGCTTCCGCAAAGGACGGCCAAGGACCCCAGAGCGATACGACGACTGTCGGCGAAGACATCCAACTGAACCCGCGACAAGGCTTCAAGAGTGGTGACGCCGCGGAAAAGGAGCAGGTCGGGGCTGTGGAGCTAGAGAAGCAGAGCAAGATGAAGAACGCGACGGTGAAATGCAGAATCTGTAATGGAGACCATTTCACAGCAAGATGTCCCTTCAAGGGTACCATGGCGCCGGAGGGAGACCCAGGGACTGGTTTGCCACCAGCAGAGGATATGATGGCTGAGACGACGGGAACGGCAAGCTCGGGCGTCAAGGGAAGCTATGTGCCACCTGCTTTGAGAAAGGGCGCTGGTGCGAGTGTTGGAGAGAAGATGGGTGGCGGAAAATACGAACGGGACGATCTTGCAACATTGAGGGTCACAAATGTGAGCAGAACATGCTGGACCGGCATAGTAAGCAATCACTGACCAGTAATCAGGTGTCCGAATACGCAGAGGAGGACGAGCTTCGCGAGCTGTTCAGCCGTGCAGGTCGTGTCACCCGTGTCTTCTTGGCGAAAGACCGTGAGACTGGTCGTGCAAAGGGATTCGCGTTTGTCAGTTACGCTGATCGTGATGACGCCGTTCGGGCTGCGGAGAAGATGGACGGTTTTGGGTACAACAACCTGATCTTACGGGTTGAGTTTGCGAAGAAGAGTACTTAGCTCGGCGAAAGGAAAATGTCACCATATGCTGGGCTCGTTATGTGTAATGGAGCCAAATCTACTTTGACAACACATCTGCGTCATTGGGCAGCTTCCCTTTCACGTTCTCGTTGTTACGACCAGCCTCTGTTCGTAAACTGTCATCTCCAAGGCGTCGGAAAAGGGACATATCATTGAGTCGTGGGTACATGGCATCACTGGATGAGAGGCGTCAAGTTCATTGGTCTCAAGATCTTGTGCCTGATAACCGACTTGACCTCGATAGAAACCGCAAATAGCATTGCTGCAGTATCAAATCTGAACTCAACATACTGTCACTGAGCATAGGACTGATAGGACTGAGCAAATCTCACAAGGCACTACCCGCGAATCCTTTAGATCTGTCTTTGGAACTTGCTCTTCGTCATCATCCACTGCTCGAAGGTCAACAGTCCAGGATGCGTCTTCCTGAGCGCTGGGACATCTACAGAAAACCCTTTATTTTTGAACCAATGCACCATTTCCCCAATCTCCTTCACACCCCACAAGAGGGCACTCCCGAGCAGTCCATACGTTTCCGGAAGTGGGACCCCATTGTACGCCGCCACATCGCATCCATATCTGACATTGTGAGCGTATCTCCAGCGATACCCATAGCTTTGTTGTTGTATTCTTCGGCATGTAAGAAGGCCTGCGCTCCAAAATATCCCACGTCCTCCACGGACGTCCACTGGAGCGGCTTTTGACCTCCTAGCTCAGTCCTCAATGCTGCCATGAATACCTTCATGCCGAAGCCGGGCTCGAGATTGTTCATGAATGCTACAGGTCGCAGCACAGTCCAAGCCATCTTGTCGCTTCCAGATTGTGTAGCAACACTATCTCGAAGGTGGTGCTCGATGTTGTGCTTGCTTGCAAAGTGAGGAACATTGGTTGGGCTGGACCACGACTTCTCCTCACCGCCGCGCTCGACCGAGGCGTAGACGAAATGCTTGATATTGTGCTTGAGTGCCTCGTCGATGAGTGCCTTGCCTTGCTTCTCTTCGTTCTCGACCTTCTGAACAACCTGACAAGCATTAGATACTTCTGCCAGTACATTGGCTGTGTGAGACTGAGGCTGACCTGCACGGAAAAGAGTCCCCATATAGGCTCCTTTGTGATTTGTGAAGCTGACCTAAACAGTGTCGGGACATCATCGAGATCTCCTGTAATTTAGTTAGTCACCATATTTGAGCACAAGTTGTGAACAGCTTGGTTGCTATGCCTTTGAGTAGAGAAATCGCTGCGGACTTTCCGGCGAGCCTCTTGGCCGAAGCAGAATTCGGGTCTCGAGTGACTGCGAGGATGGAGAATTGCGAACGACCTTGAGGATCCTCAAGCAGAGCATCAATCACTGCGCCACCTTGCTTTCCTGTCGCACCGCAAACAACTACCACCTTCGACATATTGGGAGAGTGATAGATTGGCAGCAGGATTGGAGAGGGTCGGAAAGGAAGGGGAATTCTGATGGATAGAGTTGTAGAATGTTAAACAGAGAACACTATCACTTATATATGTAAAGAGGACTCTGATGGCGCGGTCGAATGCGCTCCCGTCTCGAAGATCGATCCCGTCGAGTAGTCAGTGTCGCACCCGACTGTACTGCTTCGGAAGCCAGGCTTACTAATCGACCTTGAACTTGGGAGGTTCCGAGTCACGTGTTGTGGCCCCCGATCTCTCGAAACTTCTTACGGTATGCATCGACACAGTCCTCACGTTTACCGCATCCTCGCAACCAGGCCATCGCCATCGCCATCATGCCTAGCACACACAACGCGGAAAAGCCCTGGGATACCGAGGATATCGACAAATGGGCGCAAGAACCTTTCCAGGCTACTGACAATATCGGCGGTACATTCGCAGAAGAATCCTCTTTCGGCGTTCTCTTTCCCAAATACCGTGAACTATACCTCAAAGAATCATGGCCGCTCATAACACGCGCTCTTGGCAAGCACCAGATAGCATGTACTCTCGATCTTGTTTCTGGTACCATGAACGTACGCACTACCCGGAAGACATTCGATCCTGCAGCCATCCTGAAAGCTCGTGACTGCATCAAGCTCTTGTCTCGAAGCGTGCCCTGCCCACAAGCAATAAAGCTCCTCGACGACGACAACTGCGCAGCAGATGTCATCAAGATACGGAATCTCGTGCGTAATAAGGATCGCTTCGTCAAACGCCGCCAGCGTATCCTGGGTCCCAACGGCACAACTTTGAAAGCGCTCGAACTACTCACTGGTTGCTACGTTCTCGTTCAAGGCAATACTGTCAGCTGCATGGGACCGTTCAAGGGTCTCAAGGAGGTCCGAAGAGTGATTGAGGATTGTATGGCCAACATTCATCCGATCTACCACATCAAGGAACTCATGATCAAGCGGGAACTTGCAAAAGACCCAGACCTGAAGAACGAGAACTGGGAAAGATTCCTGCCACAATTCAAGAAGAGGAATCTGAGCAAGCGCAGAGTACCATTCAAGGTCAACCCCAACTCGACCAAAGTGTACAATCCATTTCCGCCCGAGCAGGAAAAGAGCAAGGTCGATCTGCAGATTGAGAGTGGAGAGTTCTTCCTCACCAAAGGCGCTAAGCAAAGGAAGGACAAAGAGCTGCGGGAGCAGGAGATGCGGGACCGACGCGCGGAGAAAATGGCAGGGCGGCAAGCAGAATATGTTGCGCCTGCAGAAGATGGAGAGGCAAAGAAGAAGAAAAAGAAGAAGTCAAAGAGTGTGGAGGAACAGGAGGTTGAGGAATGATATTGGTCATATTCGTGTCTTTTAGCGCGGCGTTTGGGGGTTGGACGGGTTGTTTCATGGTTAATTGCGATGATACAACATCGACAATCAAGATCAGGGTGAAGGACAAACGCGGAGAATATGCACTACGAGAGGAATATCATCGCTTCGTAAGATGTGTAGAGCTGCATAGTTGACGGAGTTGGCCTCATTCTCTCAAGACACCCCTCTGACAAGGTTATCCAGAATTTTAACTTGCAGCTATACATCAACGTTCTAAAGTTGCTGAGAGTGGCAGGTATCTTCAATGACATGAGGTAGGCAAGCCTGGGAATACTCAGATCGTTTCCGGATGCGCAATAACTGGCTCCTCACGATGCCACGAGAACAGGAAAAGGCAGTCACGCTAAGATCTTCCCGTTCGTACTTGCCTACAGTGGACGAATCCAGATTCCTACTTTCTTCTTTTTCAACTTCACGTTCCGCCCTCCTTTCTCAACATCGCCATCATTTTACGTCCATCACTTCTTATCGACTTTTTGCTCGCTGCCGCAGTTATTGTTCGTTAACATCTTCACTCTCAATACTGTATTCATCTCCGATCTGCACCACTTGCTTTTAGCTCTTTGCGCAGTTCGCTGTCGTCGACAAGTCAACGATATATACCATGTCTGCCAACGATGAGAACCGGAAGCCCACGAACCACGGCACATTCTCCATTAATACAGCAATTGGTCAAAATAAGGATACGTCCTCGAATGCAACAGAAACGAGTAGTTCGCAAGCACCTTCGTTGCAGAGTCCTCGTGCTGGATCCCAAGCCCCACCCTCACTCGATACTATAGCAGAGACATCCGGTGCCACAAATCTCACGAGTCCTCTTTCTGGTAATGCTGCTCAGTACACATTATCACAGAGTATCACAACATCACCAACGGAGCAAGAAGCTACCTCATCCTTTGGCTCTCAGGTTATATCAGCACTGAGTAATGCCATGGGGAGTCTTGGTGTCACACAATTATCGAATCCTCCTGCCGACAATGATCCTCAGTACGCGGCATCACAGAGTGCAAGCAACCAAGCAGACCTCGCTCCTCCAGGTTCTGGTCGACAGGAACCCTCAATGAACGGCGCTCATGTCACATTACCATCTTGGCGGGGACGAACCATCGAGGAGGAGGTATCCGACATTTCAGAATCTTCGAGCTATCCTTCTTCTCCGGTTGATCCTCAGCACCCCTTGTCCCTGAATGGCGTCGACGAAACAGATTTCGCACCACCAACACCAGTCCGACAGTTCGACTACTCTACAGTACCAGCCGGCCTGCAGAACATCCGAGCACAAGACGCACTTCATATGAATCAGGACCATGGCGATAGCTCTGGTCAACCTGCCAGATCTTCGGCAGCACGAGGTCACGCCAGACAGGCGTCAGTCGATGAGCGTTCGGATTCGTCAGGTGAGTCTCCTTGTGACGTTTGTGACCACCCGCAGCGATCAGAGTATATGTCAACATTCGAGCCCAAGCCAGTTCGAGCTTGCCGCAATCCGCCTCTCAACCTGAATGGAGGTCAGTTCTGGAATCCATTGACCCAGCAATCTGAAGCCGATGTGCAAATACCAATAACAGAGGAAACCAAGCGAATGCCTTGTGCGTATAACCACGATCACAGAGTGACAGTTCCGACATCTACCCACGATAGCTTCTCCTAGCGTCTCCCGATTGTGGTTTTGGTACAGGAGTAGATAGGCTGACATATACAGGCCTACCTCATGAGCGTGTTGCCGGTGGTATTGGTTCCTCGTCACGATACTCGGCATTACCTCCAGCAGGGGGCGCTGTTTTGACTGCTCCTTCAGCGGCCGGGTCTTATCTCAGTAGGTCATGATCCTGGCGGATCATTTACGACACACACACTTCGGTGACCATTGCTAATTTGTGCCTCCAGATTTATCTTTGAACGAGATGCTGCGCGCCCTTCGTCCATCCGATATGGTTGGATCAGCCATTGAAGATTCCCCTACTTCGTCACCAGACGGGCCTCCAGCACACACTACAAGCAACGCAGAGGCTTCCTCATCGGCGAACAAGCATGTCACAATACTCTCGCCACAGAGAAATGATCTAGCCCCCCTGAAAACGACGAATTCTTACACACCTGGCTTACAATCAAATCTGACGCCTTTCCCTCGACTCTCCGATTCATCATCGTCGAACGATGGACCTCCTATCTCGCCGCGGACACACGATAGATTCGACGGGCAAAACACGGCACCTGTACCACAACGGGCGATTACACCGACCCCCTTGTTGAAGACCGATGCGCCATCAGTCAGCGAGGAGATCAATGCTTCATGGACTCCGATCTCACCGACTTCACAGCCTCCTCCTGAACCACTAGGACTCCGTGCTGGGCATGCACATCCGGCTGATGACGTCCTACACACAAACCAACAGGAGCACGACAGCCTGGTCCGTACGAGGACCGATCCTCAGGACTGGGTCAGCAGACATGAGGGCTCTTTGTCGCTTCGGCAGACTCAGAGTGCGGAAAACAACTCGGCAAGGGGAAGGAGAGTCACGTTGGACGAGAACGCTAGACGAAAGGCCGATTTTGACGAGAAATGGCGTAAGGAGATGCCAATCAACATTCGTGAAAACTTGAGAGGTGAAGCCCATGGAGGCAAGAGGAAGGGCTCGGAAGTCGGCATGCACAAGCCACTCGTCAAGTTTGCACGGAAACACGCTGCAATGGCCAAAGAAAAATGGCTGGACACAACCAGCGGCAAAACACACGCTGAAAGAGAAGCCGTCAAGGCTGTCCAAGAGGCACGAAAGTTATCTGTGGAAGTCCATGGAGCCCCGGCCGAAAACTCAAGACCAACTGTATCAGAGATCGCCAGGTCACCTGTAAAATCGCTCAGGAGACTGTCAAGCAGATGTTTCTCCAGAGCACCCTGGGAACGTTCAGCAATTGATGAGTCGACGAATGACGTTGCGTCCCCAGCTGTGGAAGATGCAGATCAAGCTGAACCTGGAAAATTCTCATCACTCACTGGCTCGATGCGCGGCTCGATTGGGAACCTTGTGACCAGAATGGTATGTTTCATGATACTTCGCATTTCTCGTGCATGGCTGACGATACTGTAGAAGCCAAACTTTCGTCGGTCACGATCCGAGGCCAATGTACTTGGTCCGACTCAGCAGAACACCATGGACGTATGGAGAGCGTCTAAAGAAGTTAATCGCCCGCGGCGCGTGGAGCAGACAGACGCCAGCCCCAACCTCGATGTTCAGATCGATTCTTCTCGATTGGTCTCTCCAACGACGACCAGAACCACGCCTTTCGACGTGCATCCAGGCTGTCTTATGGGCTGTCTTACAATCAACGGCCAGGCACAGTGCGCTCACGGTCGTACAGTGCCCATTGCGAGGACGGAGTCGGAGCGCCGCAACGATCCAGAGAACGTGCCTTCTATGCTCGATGTGATGCCGGAGGTGCCATTGAACGATCCTGTGCCTTCCAGGCTCAACGAAATGCCAGCGGTGCCATCGAACGATCCCGAGCATGCGGCTTCTAGCCTCGAACCAATGCCGGAGGTGCCATCGATGACACCCGACAACGGCACGAGCGATGAGAGTGAGACATCCTCGCAAGTTGAGGCAAAGTACCGCCTGGCAGCTCGAAAGTGGATTGGAGAATAATACAGCATCAGGAGAAGGTTTGAGTCATGTTTCAAAGGGAGCTTCGATTGGTTATTGCCATGTTTTGGCCGTAGCTTGTCATCATTAGAATTAAGCTTTCTGGTGATACGCATCTGTTCTCGTTTCCTCTAGTCCTTTTGTGCGGGGTATGCTCAAGTATCTGTGTATCATTGCTTGACGAGTGCTTTGAAAGATGGAAACTTCGCAACGTCGCCAGGGACACAGCAGGGAAGGAGATAGAGATTGGCTCGTGTGACAAATGTTTCAATCCTTCGATCTTGTCAAAGTCTACCTATCAAAGCCGCCAGATTGGCGCAACAGATATCTGCTGCTGCTGCTGCTGCGTGTACCGCGGTATTCACATCCGCCTTACTGATTGCTGACACACCCTGCAGTAGGGCTAATACTACTAAACTCATTCATTTCGGAACGAGACTGCAATCCTCTGCGATGCCAATGCAGGTGAGGGGTGAAGGAGCCACGAGCTCAATTAGCGCGGTAATCAGCCCAGTCCCTCGGGAATCTTCACTAGCGCGAGATGCGGGATAGTCGAGGCATTGAACTCGAAAACATTGGAGGATCCGGGGCCCCCTCGAAGAGCAGCTCTGGGCACGCCTTGTTTCTCTTGTTGCTTACCGTCATGATGCCTACTGTAGCAGCAGTGCTGCAGCTTACTACAGCATACCGAGGTCGCCTATACTGTAGCTCTCATTGGTACGTACCGTAGGATTAAAGAGGTGCTGCAGGTCACTAGACTTGATGTCACGCGGGACTACTGAGACTCGATATCGCCCGGGGTTACTCCAGTCGTCTAATCCCGTCCATCACTCCATCACACCACACCCGCACGGCTTGTTCAACAATCGGGTTTCACAAACACACACGCCAGGGTGGCAGTCCGATGGGCATCACACCATCACACTTGCCGCTCGACTTGGAAGAATAGGACGGAATGATAGCATCGGCCACATGCTGATGATGCCTCTTGGGGAGCCCGAAGATTGCCATGATTGACAGATTGCCGGTATCGAGTCAGCAGTAGGCATCGCCATTGTGACAACTGCCTCGGATTCTCCGAGAGCTGACTATGCTATAGGCTACATGCTGCAAACAGCAGACCGACCGCCCATGCCTCTTCAAGACTCCTCGGTCCTTCCCTGCCTATGCTAAGCTGAACACGGCGACGCTTGAGCCGCGGGAGGAAAGGGCGTGCTGTTGTGGCGTTTGCGGGCCATGATCGTGCCGATCAGGATTTGGAGTTGGCATTCATGCTTAGCTGAATTATTGGCTTCGATCGCCAAGCGTAATGGCATAATTATGGCAGATGGCGCCAGCGGCTACCAGTAGTGGTTCATACGGCACTATGCAACAGACAGCAACCCTGAGACGGCTTTCTTTCCTAATACGGCCGAATCCATGTCGATCGATTCACGGGGCAAAAAGGAAAAAGCTGCATGCGAATCGCCCGCGGTCTGAGAAATACGCCAGTAGGTGATACTGCACGCTGTATACTGAATATCTAGCTCCAGTATATGTGCGACTCGAAGCCAAGTGCTATATTCAAGACAGCGGTGGTACAAACACCTTCCTCGCCTCCATTGTTCACAGACGTTTGATATCGCGATCCATACTTGTTAGGCACGATTAACGAAGCCTTAAAAGAAGCGGGATCGATCTATGTGTCGAAGAGAACGTTTATCTTTGGACTGTGGACTGTGGAAGCGAGGGGCGGCACAGAACGTGGTACGATGGAGAGAACTACTGCGGGCCTTGCGGCCTTGCGGCTGATGATGATGTTCAGGGCACGGCTCAACTGCAAATAATGAACGATCCGCTGTCAACTGGTCTCCTCCACTGATTCTGACTGCTCAAACGCCAACAATCGCTAGGACTTCTCTCCCCTATCCATCCCATCCCGCTCCCGCCTCAACTAGGCGAGCGCCCAGCAACGAAGGGGTGCTGGTAGCATGCCGCTGCCGCTGTAGGCTAATATTCGAGCACTTCCGCACCGCACTCAAAACGAATGGCTTGCTATTCGCCGGCACGCTGCTCTGATGTCACTTGGAGCATCATAATTGGTGTTTGAGGAATGGAGGCGGTGATCCTGCATATCCCCATCTGCTCTACGAAGTAAGCGGCCAGTCCAAGTCTTTTGAGATTGGCAGATTACCATCGTAGCGTTTGTGTAGCTTCAGTCTGTCTGCCAAACATTTCGAGTAACATCAGGCAGCAGGGCCAAGTCATGGACCGGTTTTGTCGACCCCTTGCATTCTCCTTGCACCAGAGACATGGCAAATCATTCTTGTTGCACAGAGAAGATATGCAATGTTTAGGCTCTTATCGAGTAAGTATGGCTCGAGCTCATCTGCAGCTCAAAGCACGTTGCAAGTTTGTGGCTGCTGTCCCGTCCACCAGCGGTCTCATGAACCTCTGGAGTCTCTACGTGTGGAGGAGGAACATGTACTCCTGCCTTGGCTCCAAGTGCCCTGCATGTCAGTTTGGAGCCTGCCGCTGCCGTTGGTCAAGCCACTCGTGAACACTGCCGCTCCATACTGCATCTGGATTTCTCGACCGAGCACAACATGAGACTGGGGAGCGTACTTCGCTGTTCCCCTCAAGTTCAACATCCCGACAACATGGGGCAACCTCTTGAAAGGCATCTGCCTTTGAGCCGTCGTGACGCCCCATACTAGATTGTAGCTGTGGTATCATCTTCGTCTTTCGCTTTTTGTTGATTGTATGGTCAAAGCTTCTTAAGCTAGCCTCACCTGGATTCTTTCGCGTGCGGAGCATCATCTCAAAAGTATTTGTCTTCCGTAAGACCTTGTTGTTCTACAGGCTCATGGTCGTATTCACCTAGTGCTCGCCGAGTCACACCAGCAAATCAGTGTGTCGGCGTCCCAAACGAGGTGCTGCAATCGCATGCTGTACACAAGCCAAGCCAACACGTCCGAGTGTGAACTCAGCGGACCGCGACTCCAAACTTCGCGATTCGCCCTGTCATCACCCGACCAGCAGCACTGGCGACACTGTTGTCAATCCAGGCGATCAATACCATCACAGCATTGTTGTTGGTGGATTTGACAGCGAGACACGTCACGTCCGCCACTCGCCACAACTCGAAGTCGCTTTTTGCAGTTGTTTCTCCACATCCAATTCCTGATACGCACCGGACCATAGTTTGACCTTTGAGAACAGCCTGTTCGTCAGGTAAGTGACACACACAACAAGCTGTCATAGCTCGAGTAAAAGAAAGAATTCCTAATCACACCTACTTGCCGCTGGCGTTTCAGCCTATCGAGGTTGGCGCCAACGGCACTGGCCAAACGCTATATATATATATACGCATGGAAGAAGATTACTCCGCGCCGCAGGGAAGTGTAAGTCTTCCACCCTTGGCTAACTGAATCTGCGTAGGATCTGATAGCCGCCGGAGACGGAGACGCAGGACTATCTGGTCATTCGCCGCTTCTGGCTCCATCGGGCGTGACTATCAGCACAGCGATCAGAACTGGCATCGGTCACGATTAGGCGTGAGCCCGGGCTCAAGCATACGGCGCTTTCCTGCCTCCCATCTGCTCGAGGGCAAAGATCGTGACCTGGGAAATTTCGTACGACCGAGTCGGCAGGGGAACAATGTCACAAGGTAAGCCTGTTTTCCGACTTTACCCGGCACTGATCACGTTGCCACTGTGAAGCCATGACAAGGCTTACAGCAGATAGTCTATCTCTGGCGAATCATTTCGTTGCAGATGGCTAGGTGTGGGCTGAAGGCTGGTGCAGCATCTCACCCTCTGTCACTGAAATCACAAAAGACCCCAATGATCTACCGGCCTTCGCTCCGCTAACACTGCTCTGCATCTCTAGTACCCGAACAGGGGTATCCTGCTACAGTGCCACGAGATGGCTGGGACGCAAGGCTCAACTACAAGCCCTTGGGCTACGGCAAAGTCAACAATCAAACGAGCGGCGTCCAGGCCAACTTTTGCCAGCAGAGTCATCCCTGGACCAATGCGCCATCTTCGCCTGGGTCAAGCAGCGAGTAAGTGACTATCTATCTCAATTTCCAGGAGGATTCCGGGTATTGGCACGTTTCGCATAGGACTGCCAAATTGGGTAACATCGCCGTGCAGCTTACCCTTTTGGGTTTCCTCCGTCTTGCATGAACATCATTCTGTTTCTTCTTCCTCTTGTTTCATGCTTTCCTCCTCGCTCTTCTCGCCGTGAATCGATTTTTAGCAGGACAAAAGAGCGAGAGCCCCGTCCTCATCGTGGTCAGACGACGCTGTCTCCAGGTATCTCTCACTCAAAACATGATTTAATCCCTGCAAGTCGACCCCACCACGCCCGACCTCCTCCACAGCTCAGCTGGCGCCTGCGTTGGCGGCTGGAGCTCTCATTGACTAAATCTACCTTATAAACAGCTGGTCCTACCTCGAACAATCGCTGACATTTTCTATCGTGCACAGCTACCCCACCTCCCACCATTTCCCTGCTGGTTACAACCAGTCGACCTTCGTGCTACCGAGCCGGGAGCTCAAGCCATCATCGTCGCAGCACCAGGTGCCCTTTTACGAGTACTTTGGGCCGACAGATTATCGTCGCTACGCTCCTATAGCTCCTGTCGGCCATCGTCACGCAATGGCAAACCCATCAGGAAGTTCGTACGGCTACGAGGGCGAGCAAGAGGGCCATGCCATCAGGTCAGTTGAATTCAGATGATATCACAGAAACTTCGCTTACAACTGTCAAGGCAATACATGGCCACCCATGACAGCACCTCCTTCGTGCCTCGCGCACGAATGGAGACAAGCTATCCCCAGCATAGCGACTATGCCTCGTCCTCCTACCCGACACACTTCTCTCAGACCGGTACCGTCCTCATTCCGGCATTCGGCGCAGTTAACAACAATGCTGCCGCCACCTCATACCCCACGTCCGCAGAACAATCTTCTGCACAACCATCGTCGTCTCGGCCGACACCGAGCCAGTCAGCACCACCACCACCACCACCCACCGCGGCCGCGTCCAAGACAGCCGCCAAACCTCGTCGACGCAGCACCAAAAAGCCGGCTGCACCAAAGGCAAAGAAGACGCCTGTCAGGAAGCCTCGCAGACCACGTGAGGATCGCATCCCGACGATCCTACAATGGGAACCAATGCCCATTGAGAGCGAGATGACGCTCTGGTGTGAGGGAGACCGCATCCGACCTGTGATCATGGTCAGCTGCACCAAGAACTTGTGGGACGAAGGTCTCAGCGCCCCAGTCACGTATAGGCGCAACTATGTGACTATCGACTCTCGGTACACCCTCCCGATCCCTGTGAGCGCGGATTCACACAAGTACGCCGATGGGTTCAACGGGAAGAAGTTGTTCGTGCGGGATGGACGGGGAGTGGTCCTCCCTGTCAATGCAATTGGTCTACGGCTTCATTCCGTAGTCGACCAATACGGTGGCAAGGATCAGCCACTCACACAACACACGGCCAAACGTGACAAAGGTCACGAAGGCAACTTCTGGGAGAGGTGTGTCTTGCCAGACCAGTCTGGCACTCTCACAAGGACACCGCACGACGCCGCACGTCCGGAGTGCCCGGACCTCAAGTTCCAGCTGGCTGGGTATCACGGACCCAGCGCCGACAATGGTGTGCAGACAGATCTGAGCTGGCATCGTGTCCAGTTCAAGGCGGCCACCGCCAACAATGGCTCTCGCCGGGCCACCCAACAGTACTACCATTTCCTGGTCAGCATGGTAGTCGACGTCTCCGACCATCTCAACACGGACGGCGAGCCCAATCCGCTGCCAGACTTTGGGAAGCCACCAAAGGGCCCTCGAACACACCGAGGCAAGTGGTTGGTGATTGAGTCAAGGCTGTCACACCGTGTGATCGCTCGTGGTAGGTCGCCAAACCACTACGAGTCAAGCTCAACCAGCACTGCCAACGCTAGCAACGGTGGTGGTGGTGGTCCCAGCAACGAGGGCGGAAGCAATGACGGCAATGGCCCGGAGGACGACGAAGACGAGGGTCCCGAGCCCGATGACGAAGGCACTGCTCCTTCCGGCGACCGCAACAATGGCGGTCGTAGCGTGCTGGCTGCACAGAGCCACAACAACCGTGTTGGCAAGTACCAACAACAGCAGAGGTTGACGCAGCAGCCTTCTGCTCATCAAGCTGCAGCGATGGAGAACCAGCTCCGAGAGCAGCAGGAGTGGCACCAGCGGCAGGCTCAGCCGCAGTACCAATACCAGGAGCAGCCACAGATGCAGCTGCAGGGACACTCGCAGGGCCAGGACGAGCAATGGATGCAGATGCAGCAGCAGCAGATGCAGCGCCTGCAGCAGGTCGAGTACGAATACGCACCTCTGCCAATGGCCCCGATGACGTTCATTGCTGCAAACCAGACGGTCCCTGCGGCGGACGTCAACAACATCACCACCGCCTTCCAGCAGGCTTCCATGGCTGAGCAAAACTCGATGCCTCAACACACCTCTGAGGCTCAGTACACCGCGGAGGCCCAGTACACCTCCGAAGAGCAGTACACTTCCGAGGCCCGGTACACCCCCCTGCCTGAGCACATCTCCGAGGCTCAGTACACCTCCATGCCGGAGCACACCTCCTCGTCCGTCCCCTACGACGGGACGTACTTCCAGGACGACGGAGTCCAGCACCCGTCCCTGATCAAGGACGAGACGCACTCTGTGAGCCTCTCTCCCACCCTCTCACTGCCACAGCCTACGGAGCCTGGTATGGTCGTGGACGGGTTTGGCAACTACGTCTGTGCTTCGGAGGCTGGCCCCAGCAGCTCGGAGAAGTCGAGGCAGCAGGCCTACACTGCTGCGGCGTTTGAGCACAGTGAGTTGCTGGAGGATTCGGCGTGGTGTTCTGGCGAGTATGCGGGCTTTGACGCCTTTGCTGAGCAGCTGGACCTGTGAACGTCTGGTTGGTTGTGGGTGATGGTAATGTTGCTGGTGATGCTGATGCTGTTGTGCTGTTGGCGAGACTGCTGGCTATGGTGAAGGCTCGAGCCGGTGCTGACGTCTCTCTCAGCCACCTCTCTGCTGTGTTTTGGAAGACTTGGTGTTGGAAACCTTTTGGCGGCATGACCTCGATGATGAATTGGATATGTGGCGATGACATGGATGTATGGATATTCCAGACTTGGAACAAGACGACTGTAACGACAACGACCTGGGCAACGACATATGGGATATATGAAGGAAAAATTGGGATCGGATGTAAGATACCCTGGGCTTCGATACCAAATGTGATTTGGCGTACATAGCTATTTTTTTACTGTTTATCAATATCATCAAGTTTCATCATCATTGCGGATTGTCTTCTATCATCATCACTTACAATGGCATCGGCTCGAGCCTTAGTCCCATGTTGATGTGACTATCGAGCAGATTATACTTGATCATTCAACAAGCATGAGCGACGTACCTTGCCACTAGCTGCAGGTACCTTCAGTTGTATGTTACACAAAGACGTCTGCCAACGACATTCATATTATGATCCACTTCATTAGACCTAGCATTCCGATCACTTGAAACCAGAGAACCAGGAGGAACAGGACAATGATGAGTGCAGCAGACAGCAGTATCCCACGCCAGAAACAAGCAGCAGCATGGTCGAAGCAAGAAGATGTGTGGCAAACACATCCACATCCCAAGAAAAAAAGCATTCCCCAAACCGTCCACCAGCTCAGCCACTCGCTGACTAAGGCAGCATCAGCAGAGATGAGGTTGAAATAAGCTCATCTTCACGACTCAGTCTGCAACAGCCGCCTTGCCTGCCTTGACGAATAAAGTAGCCGGCATATCATCATCACACCCAGGGAATCTCAAAGCATGGCGGAAAAGTTGCCGCAGCGCACAAAGCCCCAGGCGGAGGCGGCTATGGATGGGAGGACGTTGGCATAACGTGCACCTGCGGCACGAGGATGGGAAAGTGGGCAGGTGGGCAAGTGGGCGTATGCTTCTCCTATATGAATCATTATTCGAGGTGCAAGAAGGCGACGACGGGTGATGAGTAAACATTTGGTGTTGGCCTGGAAGATGCCGTTGCAGCAGTGCTGCCCTGCTTGTGCATGACAAGTCGTCACAACGCGCAACACACGAGCAGTAACCAGCGCGGAACAAACCGAGTGAACCACACTTCGGGCATGAGGTGGTGGAGGTCCGGTGGGCGATTAGAGGGGATTGGGAATGATCCACAACTACTGGCTACGACTTTGCACTGTGCTGGGTATGTTGAGGGAGAGGCTTTCTCATCTGGCTCGACTTCGTGGACGGACGAAGACACAAGATACCTATACAGCTAAGTCTCAGTATGAAAAGTCACGGCAGCAGGAACAAGGGAGGAAAAAGAGCAATTCTCAACTTGATTAAGTGAGTGAAAGTCCACCTCCACCAACCCCAACCGAGCGCGGAATGAGCCGAATGAACCACGCTTCTCACTTAATAATCAGTATACTAGCATCGCCGATAGTGTAGGAACATCTCTCAGGCCATCGAGCCGAAACACCCTTATCCTTGTCTAGAACTCCAACTCCAAGCCTGGCTGTCTGCTCGAGTCAAGAAGGGCATGCAGACTTCGGCAGTTCGGCACGACGCGATAAGAAAGGGAACGGAGTTACACGATGAGCGACGACTTGCTTGACTCGACCGCTTGCTCTTGAGAGGGCTCCGGATGTTTCCACCAGTATATCACTCCCGTACAATTTCAGTCTTGCCGAGTGGTGATCTTGGCCGAGGAGGAAGGAGGATATGAGCAGGTGAAGCATGCCGAGCCGCTGAGGAAATGGCCCAGTGTGAACCGAATCACCCATTCTGTTGACTCGGTCGCGTGGCGAAGGGGCTTAAGTCTTGGGCTTGAGATACTTAATCCCCTGGATGCCCCTGAGGCTTCCGAGAATTTGATTCTGATGATTTTGTTGGCTCTTGCCGTCCAAATTTCGCTCTTCTTGGCTGTGATTTTGACGAAATACTCTTCCGATACTTTCGGCTCGAGATCTAAGACGGCTACGACAATGATGCTCGTGGATACTCCAGACACACCTACGTTTTTTCTCCCTCATCATGTCACTCAGCGGATAATCTCAAAGTCGGTCCAAACAGAGGGAGTCCAGCGACACTTGCAATAGATTTCCGCCTGACCTCGAACATTCTCTTTGGTCCTCTTCGCGCTCAGCCAGCATTAAGGATAGCACGGCATGCTTGCCATCAAGCTAATATCAATGGACACTGATCCGACTGGCCATCATGGCCGTCACAACGGCAAGCAACCGATACACAGCAATTTCAAGAGGAAAGACCGGACGAGAATGTCGCACTGCTGAAACAAGAACCTCATCTCGCGATATGGAGACTTACTTGCCTTTCATCCCCCAATCGCCTTTTTCAACTTTACAATGACTGCTAATAGGCTTACACTGGGTTTATGCAGGACAGAGGTTTTGGTATCATTAGCGAAGGGAGGAAACGCGCGATATGCACAGCATGACAGTCAACATCTCAAAACGCCCTGGCAGCTGCAGCTGCAGCACGGACATCGCCATTTCACCAGCGATAACTCTCGATCAAGTCAAGTTCTCTCAATAACACATTCATGCACCACAGCTGTCCCAACCGACTAGGCTTATCGGCGTGGCCCCATTATCTGTTCGCAACATATCGAACAAGAAGATCCAGAGCTCAACCTACGCTCCATCGATCCACTGTATTGACGCACGTTTCACAAAGATACCTCAACCCAGTGGTCCGAGATTGAATGACCCAGCATCATGACCTACAGAAACGCTTCACGAGGCCTTGCCCACGACCACGAGTACTGTGCAAGATACGTCCCCAGCTATCCACCACGGCACGGCAGAAGAAGGCTCACTCAATCATCCATGCAGGCCACCCCCAGCATGACGGCCACATGACCACTTTCCACTTACAGGATCTCCTTCGCACTTTCAGTCCAGGTCTAGCAAGCCCATTGCTCTTCCCGCGACGCGGATCGCAGCCCGTCGAGGTCAACATAATGGCACCCAGCTAAAGAGCTTCTTACGACCACACTACATGTCAAGACACTGTACAGCGGGGCATCAAGAGAGTATGCGGCCACCATCTCAATTCGTAAAACGACTCTTCCCACTGCCCCAGTCATGACTGCACATCATACGCGCTGGAACGCGCGTGCAGTAGACTTCGATGTTTTGCATGACATGCGACACTTGTGTCACTCATCACGGCTCGGCTGGGATGCGCGCATGAAGGTGTGCCAGAGACGTCTGCCCATGATCAGGCACAGCGGGGCCGTTATCAAGTATGCCGCGACTGGCCCCTGTTGGTAAATGCTGTTCCGTGTACTCTTTGCCAAGTTCGACTCGGTGCGCTTGTCTTCGTGCTTGCTCGGGTGCGCGGTGATGTGGTTGGTGCTTGCGTGCTGCGGGACCTGTCGAGATTCGAGCGTTTGTCCTTTCCTACGCGCTGCGGACCCGCGGGACTTTCATCTCTGGTGAGCAAGATATATCGAGGGTTGTGTAGTGCCAACACGAGCTGGTGAAATTTCAACTGCTATACTGCTCCTGCGGGGCGTGCGTTCCTGGCTGGTTGTGGAACAGTCCTTCAAAGCGATATTGTTCATCATTGAAGACATGTTTTAGTGGTCTACGTAGTAGGTATGCAGCAATACAGGCAGTGGCGGTGATAAGATGATGGTGAGGCAGGTGACGGTAGTGGTAGTAGTTCGACATGAAGATGAGGTAGTATACGCATTGCATCGCATCTAGCAGTCACAAGTAGTCCAACTTGTACAAATCCAATCTCAACACCACTCCTCTATTTCCTCCTCCTCCTCCTCCTCCTTCTTTTCCCTCACCACCACTTCTCACAAAGCACCCTCTGCCCATCCATGCCCTCCATCTTCCCTACCATCTCCACAATCGCATCCGTCATCTTCTGCGGTCCACAAACATAACACACCGTCTCGCCTCTCTCCTCCACCGATCCCAATGCCTCCTCAATCTCAGCCTTGCGCATCTTCCCATCCAGTATGCCAATATTGTCTCGTTTGAAGAGCGCTTTGGCCGGCGAGCCAGAAACGGCGGGCTCACCGCGCGTCATGTAGAAGTCTAGGGTCATGCTGTCGACACGTTCTGCCGCGATGTCACGTAACCTCGTTGCGAACAGGACATCTTCAAGAGCGTCCTGGGGATCTGCGGCTGCTTCTTCAGTAAGAGGCGATGTCCGTCGGATCGAGTAGAGTACGTGGACGTGCTGCGGCATACGATTCGTCCGGTGCATGTGCGTGAGCATTGACATGAGTGGGCTTGATGCGTGCGTGCGTCGTTAGCTTCTACTCTCCGACCACATGCCCACATGCATGCAGGGAGTGAACTCACTTGATGCCCACACCACCTGCCACAAACACCGCCCGCTTCGGCAAGTTCCCCCTTCTTCCAGCCAGATACCGCATCGGCGGCCAAACAAAGCTGCCACCTACCCGCACATGTAAAGTCTTGCCCAAGATCTCCTCCTCAGGACGGAAAAGATAGGCCGCAGCTGGATTCTTAGGACTTTGCTGCACCGCCAGTTCAAGGCTCGGGGTTTCGATCGAGGTGGGCGGGACTGGACGAGCGTCAAGCGGCGAGGATGTGATGGTGAAGCCGCCGGGGATGGAGAGTGTGGGGATATGTACGTCGAGCCATTGGCCGGGGAGGAACTTTACTGCTTGGTGAGGCTATTAGAGGGTGTGGTCCTGCGCGAGTATGTAGAGGACAGCCTGGGAAGTGCGTACCGGAATACCGCGCGCTTTGTCCTGGACATCGAGCTGAAGCAGGCGGACGCGACCGCCGGCTGTGGAAGTGATTTTGCCTAGCGTTACGGCATGGAGGTCGTTGTGTCTGGGCTGACGTGCGGTTCGCTCGATGTGGGGGAGGTAGGGTGGAGGTAGGTCGTTGACGGTCGCCATGCTCCTCAAGAATAGTGATGCAGTAGATCTTGTGCGACCGAGTGCATTGGCCAGTGGATGTGACGCTCTGAAGGCTATGAGCATGACGTTGTTGTCGTGGTGTAGGGGATCGAGGTAGAGGAGTACAAGCGCTGACTGGCCAGCTAGGACCTCACCAGGCCCCACTTTTTGGACAACTGATGGCTTACCTTTCCTCGGCGCTTAACGCACTGTTCACCATCACTCTATGTGCTAGCGTTGTAGTACAAAACCATGATGCCTGACCTTTTCGTGAGCGATATGTTTGTGACTTCTGTGCCTTACGTTCTCCTCCACCCTGAGCTACTTTCGTACTTCCCTCCCTCCTTTCACCTCTCAGCCATTCTATCATGGTCTACATCTCGCACCGCTGGCGATATCCTCGTCTAGTTATCGTGCTTTTCGTGCTTGAGCTCATCTTTAGTATCCCTGCTCTCGCGCTGTTTGCAATCGCCAGCCCCGATCAATACCGCACAAGTCTCTGGCAAGACGGCTATAACAATGGTTTCAATAGCAGCCCGGCACAGATACTGTATGCTTACGCAAACTACACGCCTGTGTCATATCCGCTGGTGTGGAATCCTTGGTATGTCTGGGAATCTAGTAGTGCAAGCTGGGACAGTTTCCTGCTCTACAGATGATGTCACGAGCAAGACAATTAACACAATGTTCAATGCACCAGGATCACAGAATACAACGTCGTCATCTCCGTGCTCTCCACATTCGTCCTGCTCGTCAAAGCGGTATGCTTTGTTGTGCATATCTGGGTCCCTATCCTCTCCGCCTGCGTCCACCTTGGTTTCATCGGCGTCTGGGGCTTCAGCGTCGCCGCGCAATCAGCTTCAGACCTGAGTGACCCCCTACACCCACAGCATGGACCACCGTGGTACATCGCCAAGAGCTGCAGTGTGGCTTTCAGTAAAAGCAACATTGGCTATTGTCGCCAGGCAAAGTCAGCGTTTGCAGTTTCAGTGATTCTGCTGTAAGTGGCATAGTTCTACCTGGAGATACAAAGCTACATGCTGATCATGACTGAGCAGTGTTCTGTTCATCGTCAACACAGTATGGGCAATCTACTCGATGG